>Ga0209768_10000578_pt1 | contig 24579 bp, 21 predicted proteins | sample LauGreSBDMM110SD_3_FD_187564 | JGI IMG/M metagenome (GOLD analysis project Ga0209768, IMG submission 187564) | Freshwater lake microbial communities from Lake Michigan, USA - Sp13.BD.MM110.SD (SPAdes) (version 2) | ecosystem: Environmental > Aquatic > Freshwater > Lake | place: Lake Michigan... | reverse complement strand
CCAGATGGCGACGGTGGCAATCCTCCTTCGCGCATTGATACCATAAAATTAAACAACAACAAACAGTATACTGTAACTGTAAAAATTTACAATATTTCAAGCGGTGTTGTTAAAGATGTAAGTGCTACTGTTTTAATGCAAGCTACTTCGCACGAATTTTATTTTATTCCTTCAGGTGTATCTGTAACGATTCAAAAAACAGACAAGGATAAAAGCGGATACCCTATTGGATTTTTAAGTACTTGGCAAACAGCAAGTGCAGGTACTGGCAGCTTACTATTTAAACTGATGCACAAAACGGCTTTAAAAGGCCCAAATGATGGACCTAACGTAGGTCACAGTGACATTCAATTAAACTTACCAATCATTATTAAGTAAAAACAAAACCATGAAAAAGAGTATACTTTTTTTATTGAGCACTTTAATTTCTTGTGCAACATTTACACAAGTTAGTTTTGGATTAAAAGCAGGTTACAATGCTGCTAGTGTAAAATCAAATGATGCAGAAATTACCGAAGATGGACAAACATTATCTGGTTTTCATATTGGATCTGTAGTAAAGGTTCCTTTCAATAAAAAGGTGTCATTTCAAACAGGCTTGACCCTTGGAACAAAAGGTGTAAATCTGGCACACCAAGGACATGGCGATAAATATAAATTTACAGCACTCGATATTCCTTTAAATATTGTTGTTGCCAGTAAAAAAGGTTTGTTTGCTGGAACTGGGTTAAACCTTGGCTATAATATTTCAGGTAAATTAGATGCAAGTGACGATCCTACCGAAAATTATGATTTTAAATTTGGGAGTGACAAAAATTTTACAAGAACAGATCTTGGACTCAATTTTTTAGTAGGCTACCAAACAAAATCTGGCATTTTTGTGAGCGCTAACAGTTTAGTGAGCTTAACAGATATCGCACCTAGTGCAGTTAGCTGGAAAAACAACGTCATTAGTTTATCAATTGGATTTAATTTTTAACCATAAACGGCATACTTTTTATTGAAAAATAGTATATTTAAAAAAACAAAAGTATGCCGTTTACAAGGTTACAGCCCCGCTATTTCATGGCACTATGCCTGATTGCAATGGTTTGCACCAGTTGCTTGCGTGAAAAAAATGGTGGCCTATTTTTACCTGAAGGTTTTGAAGCCACTGTGGTGGTAGATAGTTTACCGGGCAGGGCTAGACATTTGGCAGTAAATGACAATGGCGATATATATGTAAAAGCCAATAAGCCCATTGAGGGAGGCATGAACTATGTTTTAAGAGACGAAAACAATGATGGCCGCGCCGATATTATTAAAAATTTTGGACCCATCGCTAGTGAAGGCGCTTACGCCACTGGCATGCGCATTCATAACGGATACTTATATACCAGTTCAGAAATGCTGGTGTACCGTTATAAATTAAAGAAGGGTGAAATGGTACCTTCCAGCAAGGCAGAGTTTATTGTAATTGATAGCGGACAACCACGCGAGCATGATGGTAAACCACTAGCCTTTGATGGCAAGGGACATATTTTTGTTCCTTTTGGCGCTCCTTCCGATGCTTGCCAAGTAGAAAATAGATTACCAGGCTCACCGGGCATGAAGCCCTGCCCTATTTTAGATTCTAATGCAGGTGTTTGGATGTTTGATGAAAATAAACTCAATCAATTTAGAACCAAGGACGGTATTAAAGTTGCAACAGGTTTACGAAGCCTAGTTGCCATGACATGGAATACACAGGATAATACCTTGTATTGTGTAGGGCACGGCAGAGATGGACTTTCTAGTAGCTGGCCACAATTTTACAACGAATGGCAGAGCGCTGTTTTACCATCAGAAGCGTTTTATAAATTAAAGCCGGGTGCCAATGCAGGTTGGCCTTATTATTATTTTGATCAAATGAAGGGTAAGGTAATGGTGAACCCTGAGTATGGTGGCGATGGCATACTCGAAAACACAGATAAAAATATTGAAACACCCATTGTAGGTTTTCCGGGTCATTACGCACCCAACGATTTACTTTTTTATACTGGCGATCAGTTTCCTGCGCGCTATAAAAATGGGGCTTTTATTGCCTTTCACGGTTCTACCATACGTGCCCCATATCCGCAGGCAGGTTATATTGTAGCGTTTGTTCCATTTGTAAATGGCAAGCCTCAAAAATGGGAAGTATTTGCCGATGGTTTCACTGGAAAAGATACACTTGTAAATACCAGTGATAGTAAGCACCGCCCAATGGGACTTGCACAAGGACCCGACGGTTCACTGTATGTTTCCGATTCTAAAAAAGGAAAAATTTGGAAAATTCAATACAAAGGAAATAAAGAAAGTTTTTCTGAAAAAAATCTAGCGCCAATGAAAGCTAGAGAAAACAGAACCTATGTAAAAAATCCGGACATCGTAAATGATAATTTAGAAAAAGATAAAGTGGTATTAGGTGGCGAAAAACTTTACCAAATAAACTGCCGTGTTTGTCATCAAAAAAATGGACAAGGCGATGGGATTAGATTTCCTTCCATTGCAAAAACCGATTGGGTAAATGGTAATAAGGATACCCTTATTGGCGTATTATTAAAAGGACTTGAAGGACCTATAAAAATTAACGGGCAACCATTTCATGGAGCGATGCCTAAGTTTTCGCAACTTCCGGATAGAGACATTGCAAGTATACTTACCTATATCAGGCAAAACTTTGGGAACAAATCAGACTCGATCTCTAAAACCTCTGTAACCATTGTACGCCAAAGACTTAGGCTCTTAAAACGAAAAGAAATGCAATTGCAAAAAGAGGCCGAAGCCAAATTAAATGCAGCGGCTACTTTACGTAAATAGGATTTGCCAAACCATTTAAATCGTACACCACTTTACCACCTTTGATAGTGAGTTCGCATTCAAATTTTTCGGTGCCATTTACTTTGTATCCTGTTTTATCGTAGAAACCAAAGTTTCCTTTTTTGATGTTTAATATAGCGATATCGGCTTCTGCGCCTTCTGTTAAATGACCAAGGTTGGTTCTATTAATAACCTGTGCGGGCTTCCATGTACTTGCTTTAATCACTTCAAAAAGAGGCATGCCTAAATTCATAAATTTAGACATTACACTGAGTTGATCTTTCATTGAACTGTTCATGCTACCGGTATGCAAATCGGTACTTATGGTGTTAGGAAACAATCCTGCTTTTATTGCAGGTATCGCTTGTGTGTAATTAAAACTCGCACCACCATAACCAACATCAAAAATGATACCTCTTTTTTGTGCTTCCAATACAAAAGGTTTTAAGGTATTATTAGCGTCAACAATTTCTTCTCTAGCGCCATTTAATGCAGCATAGGTATGGGTATAAATATCACCTGGACGAAGGTGTTTGAAAAATAATTCTTGAATTGATAAATTAGGTTGAGAGCCGCCAAAATCAATGATAACAGGTAGTTCAGCGATTTTACCTGCTTCTACCGCACGTGTTGTAGGTGTCCAATCGGCACCGTTAAAATGCGCCAACTTAAAACCAACTACATAATCTTTGTATTGCTTAGCGGTATTTGCTGCAAGTTTTGGATTCATATCTGCAATGTCCTGTTCGTAATTGCCGCCGCGCATACCTTCTCCCACAATATTTAAAAAAGACAACACCCTTGTTTGAGAAATATCAATCACATTTTTTTTAAACGTTGCAAAATTTCTCCAGCCTGCACCACCACAATCTACCACCGTAGTAACACCTACTCTAAATGTATAACCATCCGGCATCAGCGCACTTAACCCATCACTTAAATAATGATCTGGCTGCGTGCCAGCAAAAACGTGCGCATGCATATCTATAATACCAGGTACTACTTTTAATCCGGTAGCATCCACTACTTGCTTGGCCTCAGATGCAGGTAAGTTTTTACCAACTTTAAAAATCTTACCAGCCTTAATGGCAATGTCCATTATAGCATCAATGCCATTTTTAGGATCAATAACATGGCCGCCCTTAACAAGTACATCAAAACTAGCAGGGGCCTGAGCTTTCAACTGAAGCGATAGGGTCACAAACAAGGTAATAATGAGTAGGTTCTTATTCATACATTGAAAGTTTAATTGAGGATTGTATGTAATTTATAAAAAAACGAGGAAAGTGCATAAATTATAGGTGAATAGAAATCCTTTTTTGACATTATTTGATTAATTTCTCATTCAAATTATAACCGACTGCTATGAACATGATTGCTACACTACTTGTTAGTAATATCCTACATTTTTTTGCGCCAGATACTGCCCAGCACCAACTCATTGTGGGCTCCTATACTAAAAAAGGAAACCCTGGTATTGAAGTATATGCCGTTAATGCAGTTACCGGAAAGCCTAAGTTGTTGTATACAAAAGAAAATGCCAATGCTTCTTATTTGACATTAGCAAATAATGGAAAATCAATGTATGCAGTAACGGAAGGCGGCAAAGACGCATCTTTTGTAAGTGCGTATCAATTAGATGCAAGCAATCAATTTCAAAAACTCAATCAAGAGCCTATAAAAGGTGCAGCCCCTTGCTTTATTGTATCTAGGCCCGAAAGTAAAACCGTGTATACGGCTAATTATACCTCTGGTAGTGTTAGTGTATTTAAAACTTTAGATAATGGAGCATTACTTCCAATTGCACAAGAAATAAATTATAGTGGATCTAGCATTCATAAAGCAAGACAAGAAGCTTCGCATGCACACAATGTTGTGTTAACACCTGATCATACCCAGTTATTGGTAACAGATTTAGGTGCCGATAAAATTTACATGCATAAAATTTATGCAGATGGTTTACTCGATGAAAAGTACACCACTGTATCCATCACACCCGGCAACGGCCCAAGGCATTTTGTTTTTAATAATAGTGGTACGCACGGTTATTTAATCAATGAATTATCGGGTACTGTTGATGTGTTTTCTTTACGTGCTAATACGCTGGAAAAAATACAAACCATTACAGCCGATACTGCAAAAACAACTGCTACAAAAGGAAGTGGCGATATCCATATTTCACCTAGTGGTAAATGGCTTATTACCACCAACCGCGTTACGAGCGAGCAGTTAACAGTATTTAAAATTGAAACCGATGGCAAGCTTACCAAAATGTACCATCAGCCAGTAGCGCAAAGGCCCCGAAATTTTAGTTTTTCGCCTAATGGAAATTTTGTTTTTGTAGCGAGTCAAACCGAAGACAAGGTTCAAATATTTTCTTTTGATGACATCACCGGAAAACTAACCAACACCAATCAGGACATGGCTGTAAGTGGTCCGGTTTGTTTGGTATTTAGCAACGACCCCATGGAGGTAAATCCCGAAGAGCGCATCAAACAATTAAACATTCAATTAATTCCTGTGGTACCTCCTATTGCCAATTATGTAAAACAAGTACAGGTAGGTAACCTGGTATATTTATCGGGTCATGGACCAGATAAACCAGGCGGCGGTCAAATGTTTGGTCACCTTGGTAAAGATGTAACCATCGAAGAAGGCCAACTAGCGGCAAGACTAACGGGCATTTCAATGATCTCTACTTTAAAAGCCTATATCGGTGATTTAAATAAAGTAAAACGCATTGTAAAAGTATTAGGCCTTGTAAACTCGGAGCCCAATTTTACGCAGCAACCACAAGTGATGAATGGATTTTCAAATTTAATGGTAGAAATTTTTGGAGAAAGAGGAAAGCATGCAAGATCTGCCCTTGGTGTGGCAGCATTACCAAATAATATTTCGGTAGAAATAGAAATGATCGTTGAACTCAAATAAAAAGTAAAATAAATTTTTAAAATAAAATAAACCGCTATGAAAACAAACAACCGCCGCTCCATTTTCAGAAAAATGTTTGCAGGCCTACTGGGTGTTACAGGCACAACAATAGCTGCAAACGCTGCTAGCAATAACAGTGATGCAGCTCCACAAAAAGAAGTATTTAATGTACAGTACGATCAGGACGTTCCACTTTTTTCAGGTTCTACAAAATTTGGAGGAATGGTTTTTGTAGCCGGGAAAGGTGCGCACTTTGAAGGAGATATCAAAGCCCACACCGATCATGTATTAAAAGAATTGGAAAAAGAACTCATTAAAGCTGGATCCTCTATGGAAAAAGTTTTAAAAGTAAATGTATACCTCGCCGATTTAAATGATTACAAACAAATGAACGAAGTATACAAAGGCCGCTTTGGCGCCAACCCACCTGTAAGAACAACAGTAGCTACCTATGGTGGCGTACCGGGTAATTCACTTGTAGAAATGGATTGTATTGCAATTGCAAACTAATTAAAACAAAAAACTATGAAACGCAGAGACCTCATCAAATATATTTCAATTTCACCGCTTGCTGGTGGTGCAATTGCTAGTGGACTTGCTAATGCCGCACCAAAATCTACGCCACTCGAAGTTGCTAAAAAGCGTGACTTGTTTAGTGAACTAGGTGTGCGCACATTTATTAATGCAGCTGGTACTTATACAGCTATGACTGCAACACTCATGCGCCCTGCAACTGTAGAAGCTATCAGACAAGCCTCGCATAAATTTTGCATGCTTGACGACTTACAAGATAAAGTAGGAGAAAGACTTGCACAAATCACAAGGTCCGAAGCGGTTGTTGTAACAAGTGGTGCATTTGCTGCACTCACACTTGGTATGGCCGGCATATTAACAGGTATGGATCCTGTTAAAGTAAAACAACTTCCAAAACTCGAAGGCACGGGCATGAAAACAGAAGTGATTTGTCAAAAATCACACGCCATTGGATACAACCAAGCATTAACCAATACGGGTGTTAAAATTGTAATGGTAGAAACACTCGACGAATTAATTAAAGCCATCAATCCAAATACGGCAGCCATGCACTTTTTGCACGTGCAATCGGATAAAGGACAAATTCAGCACGAAGAGTGGGTAGCTATTGGAAAAAAATATGGCATCCCTACAACTATCGATATTGCAGCAGACGTTCCGCCTGTAAGTAATTTATGGCGTTTCAATGAAATGGGTTTTGATTTTGTTGCTATTTCTGGTGGTAAGGCCCTCCGTGGCCCACAAAGTGCGGGTTTACTGATGGGTAAAAAAGACCTTATTAAAGCAGCCAGATTATCCATGCCTCCACGTGGTGAAACCATTGGTAGAGGTATGAAAGTAAACAAAGAAGAAATTTTAGGTATGATGGTTGCCGTAGAAGAATTTGTAAAAATTGACCATGATGCAGAAGCGCTTATTTTTTTAGAAAGAATTAAAAAAATACAAGCAGCTGCCGATTCGGTTCCTGGTGTTACCACAAAAATTTCTACCCCAGTGCTTGGCAATGTTACCCCTACTTTAAATATGAGTTTCGATTACAGTAAAATTGGTAAAACTGGCGAGCAACTTCGTTTAGACCTTCGTAATGGATCACCATCTATCGAATCGGTGGGTGGAAAAGATAATATTGGCATGACTGCATGGTCACTTCAAGAAGGTGAAGATGTAATTGTTGCTAAAAGACTAAAAGAAGTTTTAGAAAGTGCTGTAAAATAAATTGTATGAAAAAATCGGGTCTCTTACTTTTACTTATTGCTTGCTTTTATATATCTAATGCGCAACAGTTTCCTGCTTCGGAACTTATTTACCTAACATCAGAGTGGAAGGGTGAAAGATTTGAAGATGGTAGACCTAAAATACCTGATGCCATTATAGAAAGAGCCAAAAAAATTGGTATCGAAGAAGCATGGCAAGTACTCTATAACGAGGGTTATAAAAATCAATTTGAAGGCAATTGGAAAATGGTGCATGACAATGTTCCTGTTGTAGGCAGGGTTGTTACCGCGCGTTATAGCCCTACTAGACCCGATATAGAAGCACTCATTAAAGAGCGTGGAAAAAATGAAGGCAAAACTGGTAATACCAACGCATGGCCCATTCAAGTACTTCAAAAAGGAGACGTATACGTTGCCGAAGCATTTGGAAAAATTGCACAAGGCACACTCATTGGCGACAATTTAGGTGCGTCTATTTTTAATAAAACAGGCAATGGCGTTATTTTTGATGGTGCCGCAAGAGATTTATCGGGGCTCGCGCAAATCAAAGGCTTCAATGCATATGTCAGGGATTTTCATCCTTCCTTTTTAGAAGAAGTGGTACTCATTGGACTTAATAGTCCTATTAGAATAGGTGCTGCCGTTGTAATGCCTGGCGACCTCGTACTCTCAGAAAGAGAAGGCGTTTTATTTATTCCTGCGCACATGGCAGAAAAAGTGGTAGCTACCGCCGAATTTATTGCTGTTAGAGATCGGTTTTCAAAAGATGTTTTAAAGGCGGGTACTTTTACTGCTGGACAAATAGATAGCCAGTGGAATGAAACTTTAAAAACTACTTTTTTAAACTGGATAGCAGCACATCCCAATGAACCAAAAATTACAAAAGAGGGACTCGAAAAATTTTTAGAAAAAAGAACTTGGTAGAACGCACTAAAAAATGAACAGATGAAAAACTACAAAGCATACTTTTATATTTCTTTAGCCTTGTTTGTACTCACTGGTATTTTATATGCCCTGCAGCAAACAAGCTTCTTAGGTTTATGTATATCACTTGGTTTTTTATCATTAAGCATCGGCGTAAAACGTACCAAAACCTATCAAGGCCTCAGTTTTACCATGGTAATTTTAGCATGCGTTTGTATTACCCTAAACTATCCTCAATATTTTATAGAAATAGGTGGGTTTAAATTAAAAGGACTCATTACGCCACTCATTCAAATTATTATGTTTGGTATGGGTACCGAAATAGGCTTACAAGATTTTAAACGCGTTGCCGAACAACCAAAAGCAGTATTTATTGGACTCGTTGGTCATTTCACATTTATGCCATTAATGGGTTTTGCGCTTGCTACCTTATTTAATTTTGAGCCAGAAATTGCTGCTGGTATTGTACTAATTGGTTCAATGCCATGTGGTTTAGCTTCTAATGTTATGTCTTATTTAGCTAAGGCAAATCTTGCACTTTCTGTAACCCTCACAAGTGTAAGCACCATTTTAGCCACTTTTTTAACGCCTTTTTTAATGAAAGTACTTGGCGGACAATTCATAGAAATTAAAGCCAGTGACATGTTTGTACATATTTTGCAAATTGTGATTGTTCCCATTGTTTTAGGGCTTTTATTTAATAAATACATCAAAGGAAAAACAACTTGGCTAGACAAGCTCATGCCTTCTCTCTCTATGTTTGGTATTGCCACTATTATTATTGTTATTACAGCGGCTGGAAGTAAAAGCTTACTAACCATTGGGCCTTTATTAATTTTAGTATCGTTTATACACAACACTTCGGGCTACCTTTTTGGTTATTGGTTTGGACGTGTATTTAAACTGGGAGAAAAAGATTGTAGAACCATTGCTATCGAAGTAGGTATGCAAAATGGTGGATTGGCTTCGGGCCTTGCCGAAAAATTAGGCAAAGCTGCCACTATGGGATTGGCCCCAGCTGTGTTTGGACCTTTCATGAATATCACGGGATCTATTTTAGCATCCTACTGGCATAAGCGGGAACCAAAAAACTAACGCATATTTAGTTGAACTGAATAACACCGTACTTTTCAAATTCATGAAAGCTTTTTACAATGGGTGACCAGGCCCATTTAATCATTTTTGTGTCGTCGTAATCGAGTCTGTAAAAGTTAGCATTCCAACAAGTGCCTTTTTTTACGTCCAAATTTTGCAAGGGTATAAATAATTTAAACGGAAAGTAAAGTTCGGCAGTCCATTTGTACATTTCGTTGTTTTGCTTGTGTACCTGCACTTGTTTAATCACTTTTTTCTTGCCAGTATATTTCCAGGGAGCCCAGCCAAATGTTTTTTTACTCAAATTTGGCACTAACAGAACCAGCTCTGCGTTATAGGCGTTGATTTCGTATTCTAAATAAATGGGTGTGCTAGGTTCGGGATGAAAAAAAACTTCAAAAACATCGGCTCTAAACAAATCTTCAAAATCATTTTTATACGGTGACGTTATTTTTTTATCAAGCCCCGAAAACAAAACATACACCCCACTATCGGCGTATAATATTTTAAATTTTGAAGGATAATCCAAACTGCTTGAATCGAGCTGAATGAGGTTTATCCAACTCGTATTATTCCAATTAGCATGGCTACCAGCCCCATCAATTTCAAAGGGCGATACTTTATTTACCTTAAGCGTATCCTGAAATGCTACTGTATTGGCCAAAGCCGTGGTATTGCTTGTGAGCAAAATAGTAAAAATAATCGCCGATAGCTTTGTCAGGTGCTTCATTTACAAGCTTTTTATGGTTTATTAAATGTAAGAAAATAACAAAACATAGCTGGTTTTTATTTAAATAATTGTACGAACTTGTTTTCATAATTATTTAAAGTTCGAAACGCTTAACAATATATATGATACGCAAGGCTCTACTCTTTACCCTATTTGTAACAACAACTTTTTTAGGGTTGGCTCAAAAAAAACCAGCTACTGCAAAGCCTGCAAAAGCAGGTGCTAAATCAGCCTCAAAATCGGCGACCAACAAGGCGGCTACTGCATCTAAAGGTACTTCGAGCATTACCTCAAGCGCTGGTCAAAACGCAGCTATAAACGCGCCTCTAAAATTATGGTACGATAGTCCTGCCAAGTATTTTGAAGAAGCCCTAGTACTTGGTAACGGCCAGCATGGTGCAACCGTATTTGGGGGTATTTCTATAGATAAAATATATTTAAATGACGCAACGCTTTGGTCTGGCGAACCGGTAAATGCCAACATGAATCCAAATGCATACAAACATTTGCCAGACGTTAGAGAAGCTTTAGCAGACAACAATTATAAAAAAGCACAAACACTCATTAAAAAGTTACAAGGTAAATTTTCAGAGTCTTATGCACCACTTGGTACACTTTTATTAACCTTTAATAATGACCCGTTTATTAGCAATTACTACCGTGAACTAGATATACATGATGCGGTAGCTGCTGTTAAAATTGAATCGAGCAATAACACCATCGAAAGAGAATACCTGGTTTCGCATCCCGATAAAATTTTTGCTATTAAACTAGCGTCCAAACAAAAGGGTGGACTTACCTATTCGATTGCCTTTGAATCATTACTTAAATACACTACAAAAACAGCAAATAACATTTTAGAAGTGAGTGGTGTTGCACCCATTAAAGCAGATCCTAACTATGTAGGGAAAAAACAAAATTCGGTTGTCTTTGATAGTAAAAAAGGAACCCGCTTTTCGACACAAATTCAAGTAGCATCTAATGATGGTAAAATAACTTATACCGATTCTAGTATTCAAATTTCAAATGCAACGGCTACCACTATTTACGTGTCGATGGCAACAAGCTTTAATGGATTTGATAAAAACCCTGCCACAAATGGTCGCGATCAGGTGGCAATTGCAAAAACCCAACTTACTAGTGCAGTAAAAACAGGATGGGATGCTATTAAAAAAAGACACACCAAAGATTATCAAAATTATTTTGACAGGGTTGCTTTACAATTAGATGGCACTAATGCTCCACAACTGCCTACCAACGAAAGATTACAACGCTACGCCAAAGGAGAAGCCGACCCCTTCCTTGAAACTTTATATTTTCAGTTTGGTCGTTACCTTTTAATTAGTAGTTCTAGAACGCCGGGGGTTCCTGCAAATTTGCAAGGCATTTGGAATTCATATTTACAACCACCATGGTCTAGCAATTACACCATGAACATTAATGCAGAAGAAAATTATTGGTTGGCAGAAAACACCAATTTATCTGAAATGCATGTGCCGTTTTTGCAATTTTTGAAAAACTTATCTGTCACCGGGAAAACCACTGCTAAAACATTTTACAATATGCCAGGTTGGGTATCGCACCACAATTCAGATATATGGGCCATGTCTAACCCGGTAGGCAATTTTGGAGACGGAGATCCTAGTTGGGCCAATTGGCCAATGGGTGGCACTTGGGCTTCGGCGCATATTTGGGAACATTTTTTATTTACACAGGATACCAGCTACTTACAAAAAGAATATCCGGTTATGAGGGGTGCTGCCGAATTTTGTTTGGCATGGCTGACACCGGACAAGAACGGAAAACTCATTACTTCTCCTTCCACTTCTCCAGAAAATTATTTTATTACACCAACAGGATTTAAGGGTAGCACTTTATATGGTGGCACTGCCGATCTTGCCATGATTCGTGAATTATTTTTAGGAATTATTGCAGCGCAAGAGGTACTTAAAAATGATCTTGACTTTTCAAAAAATATAAAAGCAGCGCTCGATAAATTATATCCATACCAAGTAGGCAAAGCAGGCAATTTACAGGAATGGTATTACGATTGGCAGGATGTTGAGCCTACGCATAGGCACCAAAGTCATTTATACGGCTTATATCCGGGCACACATGTAACGCTTTCGCAAACACCCGATATTGCGAATGCTGCTAAAAAAACACTAGACATTAAAGGCGATGAAACCACTGGCTGGTCTAAAGGTTGGCGTATTAATTTATGGGCAAGGCTAAAAGACGGAGAACACGCTTACAAAATGTACCGTGAACTATTAAAATTTGTTCCACCCGATGAAACCAAAGAAAATTACAACAACATGGGTGGCACGTATCCAAATTTACTCGATGCACATCCGCCATTTCAGATAGATGGCAATTTTGGAGGTGCTGCAGCAGTTGCTGAAATGCTCGTTCAATCACATTCAGGCTTTATAGAATTTTTACCCGCTATTTCAAAGGCTTGGAATTCAGGCGCTGTTAATGGCCTTAAAGCAAGAGGTAATTATGAAATTGACATGAAATGGAATAAAGGACGCGTAACCAGTTTGTACATTAAGTCCAGCACACAAAAGCAAGCAAGTATTTTTTGCAACGGAAAACTTCAAGCGGTTAAAACCAATACGCCATTAACTTTTTAATTCAGGTAACAAATTTAATACATGAGACATTACATTCTTCTACTTTTCACACTTTGTAGCATCAGTTTTGGTTTTGCGCAAGAAATAAATCAACCAAAACCTACTGCTCCTCAACTAGCTTGGCAAAAAGCAGAAGTTGGCGTCCTCATTTCTTATGATTTGCCGGTGTTTCAGGGGACGCCATACAACCAAGCGCAAAATAGAATCACGCCTTTTCATAACGCTAATATTTTTAATCCAACACAGTTAAACACAGATCAGTGGATACAGGCCGCTAAAGCAGGTGGCGCCAAATTTGCAGTACTCACTGTTACGCATGAAACAGGCTTTGCCCTTTACCAAAGTGATGCAAACCCTTACTGCATGAAAGCAATCAAATTTCAAAATGGCAAAGGAGATATTGTTCGTGATTTTGTAAACTCTTGTCGTAAATATGGTATTGAGCCGGGTATTTATGTGGGTATCAGATGGAATTCTTTTTTAGGCGTTCATGATTTTAAAATTGAAGGTTCTAGTGAATTTGTAAAACGCAGACAAGCAGCCTATAAAAATATGTGCGAACAAATGGTAACAGAACTTTGTACCCGTTATGGCAAATTATTTATGATATGGTTTGATGGTGGTGCCGATGATCCTTCAAAAAATGGCCCCAACATTCTACCCATTGTTACAAAGTATCAACCCAATTGTCTTTTCTACCACAACGCAGAGAAGGCTGACTTTAGATGGGGTGGCTCCGAGTCTGGAACAGTACCCTACCCTTCCTGGTCTACATTCCCTTTTATTTTTTCACATGCTGTTAAACAAGAGACCATTTTTGCAAACAATTTTGCACTGCTTAAAACCGGCGACCCTGCTGGCAAATTCTGGATGCCTGCCATGAGTGATGCACCATTACGTGGGCACAAAGGCGGACATGATTGGTTCTGGAATCCAAACGAAGATCATCATGTAAACCCATTAGATAAGATGATGAAGATGTATTACCAGTCGGTGGGGCATAATTCCACACTGATACTTGGTATTACACCAGACAATAGAGGCCTTATACCAAATGCAGATATTACCAGATTAAAAGAATGGGGCGATAGTATTAAAAAAGTATTTAAAACGCCGGTAGCCTCCTTAAATCCTCAACAAAAAGATTATACCATTAACATTCTTTCTCAAAAAATTTTTAGTAAAATAGTTCTCCAAGAAAACATACAAGAAGGAGAACGCGTTAGGGCTTTTGTTATTGAAGCGAGTATAAATGGCGAATGGAAAATGATAAAAGAGGGCTCTTGTATTGGACACAAATACATTGGACTATTGGATACGCCTGTAAAGGCAAGTGCAGTAAGACTTATTATTAAAGATGCTACAAGCGCGCCAATGATTAAAACATTTACACTGTATTAAAAACTACTTCTTTCCTTCCAATTTATTGACGTAATCCAAACTACCTAACCTGAAACGGAATGGTATTTTTGTGCGCTTTTCAAATAAGATTTCTTGCTTGCAAAAAAACGCCAACCCTTTAACATAATTATTGGGAGATAAAATATTGACGGGACTGTATTTTAAACTGTCTACTTTTTTAATGGCACTAGCACTTATAGGCTTCATCTGAAAAGGCATTTGTCCGTTAACAGCAACTGCTACCAATAAACATGCCATGAAAGAAAAAAACCTAATAACCATACCACAAAACTAGGCATTTTTAGAAAATAAAATAAAAAGCTTTAGAACAACCGCGGATTCAATAGACCCATGTGAATATTACGAGCTGCAGATGATAATTTAATTGGACTATTCAATCCCAATTTTATCAACCATTTGCTTAGACCCAATATATAAAGGGCTCGTTTGATGAATAGAAGTAGGTTGAATATCTAAGATATTGATTTCGCCATTTGTGGCCTTTCCTCCTGCTTGCTCAATTACAAAAGCCAGCGCATTGGATTCAAACATGAGCCTCAACTTTCCTGATGGATATTTTTTTGTAGCTGGGTATAAATAAATACCTCCGAGTAATAAATTCCTGTGAATATCTGCGGCCAATGAACCAATATACCTAGCTGTATATTCTTTGTCTTTGCAATACTGAATATATTTTTTAACTTTTGAGTCAATAATTGAATTACTAATTCCTTCGTTTACAGAATAAATATTGCCAGTTTCATTACATAGAATATTAGCATTAGACAATACAAATTCACCTAAGGTTTGCTCATAGGTAAAGCCATTAACCCCTTTTCCTGTAGAAAATACAAGCATGGTAGAAGTACTATACAAAATATAACCAGCCGCAATTTGACACCTCCCTTTTTGTAAAAAATCGGATTCTATTAAAGGGCTATTGATTGCAGAAATACGCTTGTAAATTGAAAATATAGTTCCAACAGAAACATTTACATCAATATTACTGGAACCATCTATAGGATCAATAGCCACTATATATTTTCCGTTATTTTCTAAATCAACAAACGACTCACTTTCTTCAGATATAATTCCACAAACTTCACCGCCTTTACTTAAAGCCCTAATAAATCTTGTGTTTGCTAGTAAATCCAATTTCTTTTGTTCATCCCCACCCGAATTAGACATGCCTGCACTACCCATAATATCGATTAAACCAGCTTTATTTAACTCTCTATTTACTACTTTGGCCGCTAGAGCGATATCTCTTAACAATTGTGAAAAAGCACCAACAGCAGTTGGATATTCGCTTTCTTTACTTTTAATAAATCTGTCAAGTGTAATACCAATAGGTAGATCTATTCGAGAATTTTCCATGACTATTTATTATTTTCCGTTAATTTTTATATGCTGAGATATGGTGCAATATCGATATTAACTCATTCAATTACCCGTAAGCTCCCATATTTATTTACGAGAACGTTTGCGGGAATTTCACCAACATTCTTATAGCTATTTGATAAGCAACACATTAAGCTGTAAAATAAAAAAAGATTCTATTTACTAAAAAAAATATTAAATTGAATTCTATCATTAATTCAAAAAAATAAACAAGTCATGAAAAAAGTTTTACTACTTAATGCAATGTTATTATTATCAACTTGCATGTTTGCTCAAACGCTCAAAAAAGGAAGTTTATTAGGGCTTCACAAAGGCACTGTAACCTTAAATGAAAATGTTACAATGGACCAGTTTAAAAAATATTATTTCACAAATTATGTTCCAGAATTCTGTAAACTTTTTAAAGTAAATCTAGTTGAAGTAAATGGCGTTCGTGGCGCAGATGTCAAAAAAAGTGACAATGACATGGCTATACTTTTTATTTTTGAACCAAAATCAAGAGAAAAATATTTTGAAGCCGATGGAAAATTAAATAAACTTGGTGATGAGCTGTTTGCTAAATTAAAACCCTATTCTGACGAATTAGCCAAACTTGGTAAATTTACCTCTACCTATACCGACTGGGAAATTCAATAAGTCAAAGAAAATAATATAAGTTTAATAATATCTGAGAGCCCCTAGCAATAGGGGCTTTTTTTTATTTATATTTATACTACATCCTATTTCAATTACCTGTAAACCCCTTGCCCAAATGAAAAAGCGCCAATTAATGTTCATAGTTTTAGGAATTGTGTTTTTTAGCCAAGTATGTATTGCTCAAAAAAAAGCAGTAATAGCATACTATTCTGGAAGTTTAGAAAAACTAGATTCCTACAACCCAAATGATTTTACACATATCATTTATTGTTTTGGACATTTAGAAGGAGATCAATTAAAACTCAAAGGCGCAAAGGATACTGCAATGATTCAGAAAATGGTTGCCATGAAATCTCAAAACAAAGATTTAAAAGTGTTATTATCCTTGGGAGGATGGGGAGGATGTGCACCTTGCTCCGAAGTTTTTAGCACCGAAGAAGGACGGAACAATTTTGCAAAATCCATTAAATCGTTAACCAATTATTTTGGTTCAGATGGTATTGATTTAGATTGGGAATATCCGGCCATTTCTGGATTTCCAAATCACCGATTTACCCCAGAAGACAAGCCCAATTTTACGGAGCTTATCAAAGCGTTGCGAAAAGAATTAGGTAAAAAATCAACGATTACATTTGCGGCAGGTGGATTTAAAAAATTTTTAGAGCAAGCTGTCAATTGGAGCGATGTTATGCCGCTCATAAACTATGTTAACCTTATGACCTATGATTTAGTGGGTGGGTATTCCACAGTTACGGGACATCATACGCCTTTATATAGTACAAGCAAACAAAAAGAGTCGGCAGATAACTGCATTCAGTACTTAATATCAATAGGCGTTCCAGCAAAAAAGTTAATTATGGGTGCTGCCTTTTATGCTAGAACCTGGGAAGGTGTAATTGAAGAAAACAATGGCTTATATCAAAAAGGAAAGTTTAAATCATTTATTGGTTTTAAGGATTTTCCTGTGCGTATTTCGGAAAAAGATGGCTTTGTGTTTTATTGGGACGCAGATGCGCAAGCACCCTATGCTTATAATGCAAAGGAAAAAGTTTACGCCACTTTTGACGATAAGCAATCGATTGAAGCAAAAACAAAGTATGTCATTAAAAATAAATTAGGGGGTATTATGTTTTGGCAATTAGGGGACGATAATGCAAAAAATGGATTATTAGAAACAATCAATACAACGCTACACAAAAAATAAAGCAGTTCAACTCAGGTTAAGGATATTAAGTTATAAAAAAAATATATATATTTAGAGTCATCTACAAAATTTGATTTACATGAAAAATATTATAGGAGCCTGTGCCGTCTTATTTTTAATGGGATGTGCCAAACTTGATAATAACACATCGACGCCAAGTGTTTCTACTGCCGATGCTTCATCCATTACATCCTATACCGTAATAACGGGAGGAAACATTATTTCTAATGGAGGGCTTGACATCACCTCAAAAGGGGTCGTATGGAGTACCATTAACAACCCTACTATCATGCTGTCTACAAAAACAAACGAAGGTCCGGGGTCAGCTATGTTTACAAGTACCATAACTGGGCTAACCGCTAACACAAAATATTATATTAGAGCATATGCTATCAATACAAAGGGCATTAATTATGGCAATGAAATTTCATTTACAACTCGCGCCCTAGATTTTGGAAACGTTACAAGTGGTAATGGGAAAATTTGGATGGATCGTAACCTAGGTGCTTCGAGGGTTGCTACAAGTAGCACTGACACAAGTTCCTATGGCGATTTGTATCAGTGGGGAAGAGGAAATGATTTACACCAATTACGTAAATCTGTTACAAGCACCACTTTATCTACTACCGATGTTCCAGGAAACGCAAATTTTATTTTAACTGCGGGTGCACCCAATGATTGGAGAACGCCACAAAATGTAAATTTATGGCAGGGTGTTAATGGAACGAATAATCCATGCCCTACTGGCTATCGTATTCCAACAGAAGCAGAGTGGAATGCAGAAATAGCAAGTTGGACGTCAAAAAATACAGATGGCGCATTTGCTTCGCCTCTAAAATTAACCATGGCTGGTAGCAGAGAAGCAACAATCACTAACACCGGTATTAATGGAAGCTATTGGAGCAGCACAATAAGTGGTGAAGGTGCTAGGTATCTCTATTTTGGTAATGCTGGCTCCTATACCTTAACGCACAATAGATCTTACGGAGGCAGCATCAGGTGTATTAAAGATTAAATAAACGATCAATAACTATTAGTATGAAAAATATTTTATTAGCTGGACTCCTTTTTGTTAGTTTTCAATTAAGCGCGCAAGTACTTCCTTTGCGCCAGCAAGCAACTGTAATTGATGAGGTTTTATCTGATCGACTCAATAATTTACTTCCATCACTCATGGAAAAGTCTGGCATAGACATGTGGGTATTAATCACTAGAGAATACAATGAAGATCCTATTGTTAAAACCATGCTACCCGCCACTTGGTTGAGTGCTAGAAGAAGAACCATCATCGTATTTTATTATAACCCGCAAACAAAAGAGTATCAGAAATTAGCAGTGGCACGCTATAGCATTGGAAACGAAATTAAAGCAGCCTGGGATATGAAAGCAAATCCAGACCAATGGGATGCGCTTAATGCCATTGTTACAAAACTCCAACCTAAAAAAATTGCTGTCAATACCTCGGTTCATTTTGGACACGCCGACGGTTTGGACCATACCGAGTACGAAACTTTTAAACAAAAACTACCAACAGCATATGCTTCAAAAATAGTTTCATCGGAACCATTAGCTATTGCATGGCTTGAAACTAGAACCGATAAAGAAATGAAGTTTTATCCGCAACTTATTAAAATGAGTAAAGATATTATTGCCGAAGGTTTTAGTAGCAAAGTAATCACACTAGGCATAACAACCACCGAAGATTTAGTGTGGTGGTACCGTCAAGAAATAATTAAGCGTGGATTTACCACTTGGTTTCACCCTTCAGTAGAAATTCAGCGTAACGATTCGGTTGCCTTTGATCACCTCACCGCCTTTACCAGTAAGGGATATAATAGTAAAGACGTTATTTTACAAGGAGATCTATTACATGTAGATTTTGGCATTACGTATTTGCGTTTAAACACAGATATTCAGGAGCATGCCTATGTTTTAAAACCTGACGAAACAAGCGCCCCTCTGTATTTACAAAAAGCACTTGAAACAGGAAACCGCTTACAAGATATTTTAACCGATCAGTTTAAAGTAAATAAAACGGGCAATCAAATTTTATCGGACGCACTTGCGCAAGCAAAAAAAGAAAATATCAATGCTACCATATATACCCACCCAATTGGATTTCATGGGCACGCTGCCGGACCCGCTATAGGCATGTGGGATATGCAAGAAGGTGTACCCGGCACGGGTGATGTATCTATACATTACAAAACAGCTTATTCGATCGAACTCAATGCAGCAATAGAAATTAAAGAATGGAAAAAAATCATTCGCATTATGTTAGAGCAGGATGGATATTTTGATCAAAGTGGTTTTAGATATATTAATGGCAGACAAACCAAGTTGCACTTGGTTGGAAACTAATTATGGAGTTTGCTTTTTTCTAAAAAACTTTGATGAACTAAAATATAATAGAAAACCTGACATAACCGTAAAAAGTCCAAAAATCGAAAAAGCCCTTAACAATATATTTCCAAAATTATCTCTGCCGTTATAATCCATAGTGTGAAGCATCCATAAAAAATCGAATAAGCGCCATTTGTCATTTCGAAATTTCTGTACAGTACCAAGTTCCGAAGCAACATAAACAGTAGTTTTAGAAGCATGCTCAAAACTTATTGCGTAAGCAGGCAATTCACCAGAACGGTATTCATGGTGAGGATTGATGCTGTCTACTTTTTCTACCTTAACAACTTTGGCATCATCTGCAAAGTGTCTTTTTGCAACAGCAACAGCTTCATCCTTTGTAAGTGGAGCTCGTAAATTACCCGTTTGCGCATCTGCTAAATGATTCATTAATTGAGCATGGTTAGTATGCGTACCCATATCATGTAATGCAGAGACACATCTAATTTGATAAAAGGGTTTACCTAAAATATCGATAAGTTGTATAGATACGAGTGAATCAATTTTATGATTTTGCTTTATTGCCTCAAGTGCCGTAGTTGGTGAAACCATTTGAATACCTGAACTAAGCAGTGGTACTCTTTTACGCAGCATATCACCATGCACTTCATCTATATTATTCCAACTAAAATAAAGCCCCCCAATTGTCCAAAGCATAAATTGAATACCAAGTAATACACCGAGTATTCTATGCGATTTTCGTATATAATATTGTTTACTTTTTGCCATAAAATTTTCTATTTTTTAAAATTCAACAATTGCTTTTACTACTTTACTATTAGGATCTAACCAGCTTTCAAAATGATTTGTTACGGCATCAAAGGCTACTCTATGTGTAATATAGTTAATTGGTTTTACCAGGCCTTGTTTTATACAGTCCATTACATGCATAAAATCAGAAACGTCAGCGTTCCTGCTACTCATTAAGGTTGCTTCTCTTTTATGAAATTCGGGATGGTTAAAACTAATATTATCTTTTTGCAATCCTACTAAGACATACCTTCCGCCATGAGCAAGGTATTGAAACGCATTATTAATAGCATCCAAATTACCAGTGGCATCTATTACAACAGTAGGCATATCATTACTTGTTATTTGATTGAGCGATACCATTACATCTTGCTTGAGCGGATTAATAGCATGCTCTATACCTACATTAGTTGTACAAAATTGCAACCGATCGTCATTCACATCTACAACAATAACTTGAGCGCCAGCAATTTTAGCAAACTGAGCAATACCAAGCCCAATGGGGCCTGCGCCAATAATAAGTACAAATTCACCCTTCGTAACAACAGCTCTTTTTACAGCATGGGCTCCAATCGAAAGTGGTTCTATAAGTGCTAATTCATCTAAACTTAATACTTCGCTTTTTATAAGTGCATGATCTGGCACGGCAACAAATTCCCGCATACCCCCATCGATGTGAACACCAAAAACACGCATGTTTACGCAACAATTATATTTACCACTTTTACATGCGATACAATTCCCACAATGCATGTACGGTATCATTGTAACCTTATCGCCTGCAGTAAATCCAACTGCTTTTGTTTGAACGATAGTAGCTGCAAGTTCATGTCCTAAAATACGGGGATAATTAAAATAAGGTTGTGTTCCTTCAAAAGCATGCAAATCCGTTCCACAAATTCCAATACGTTCAATTTTTAAAAGCGTTTCTCCCTCGGCAGCAACAGGCATTTCGGTGTTGATATAATCAAATTGTCGAGGCATTGTACAAACAAGTGCTTTCATACGGCTAAATTACTGCTTAATAAATACCATACAGTGTTGCCATGGCAGATTATCTATGTTTTTATCAAATGCAAAGCCTGCTGCTTTAAATTCTTTAATAGCCTGCACTTCACTCATTTTATGAATGGTTTTAATAGGTACTGTAAGGTCTTCGGCCCTAAATTCTACCAACACTAATTTGCCACCAGGCTTTAATGCAGCCCGCATAGATAGAGCCATTTCGTAAGGAAAAGAAAACTCATGATATACATCGACAAGCAACATCATGTCAATGGTGTTTTCAGGTAACGACACTTTTTGTTCTGTACTCAAGACAGGCACTATACGTAACAATTTTTCCTGCTTAATTCGTTGATTTAAGTAAGCAATCATTTCTGGTTCCACATCAACTGCAAATACTTTTCCCGTTCCCACCATTTTTGAAAGTAAGGCACTATGATAGCCACTACCCGCTCCTATATCTGCAACAACCATCCCTGGCTTAACGGCTAAATTTTTTAATAACAGAGAGGTGTTTTCTTCCATTTCTCTTTCCTCTCTTTCGAGCCAATCTATTCCGAAATGGCTCATTACATGTGCTATTTGCCTACCCATGTACCACTTATTAATACCGTTAGGGTCCCCTGCCCTTATTTTATATCGATCTTGACCCAAAGTGCATAGGGATATCGTCAAAAAAAGAGTAAGTAATACGCTGGTTTTTATTGAATGCATGGTTCAATTTAAAACAAAAAAGGTATCTAACCAATAATTGAAAAAATGATAGCTAGTAGGACCAAATTTCGTAATTTGTAATATGCCTAATTTCAAAATAATACAGCATTATAAGCTTTGGGTTTTAGTTCCTTTTTTAATACTCTCGCTATTTGCGAAGGGTCAACATCCTAATATTATTTACATTCTAACAGACGATCTTGGATATGGAGACGTGAGCGCTTATAACTCCAAATCAAAAATTGCTACACCCTCAATTGATGGCTTAGCTAAAGAAGGCATGACATTTACAGATGCGCATTCCAACTCATCTGTTTGTACGCCCACTAGGTATGGCATATTAACTGGCCAATATGCATGGAGAACCCGTTTAAAAAATGGTGTATTGTGGAGTTATGACAAGCCTTTAATTACGCCGGATCAATTAACGGTAGCGCAGCTTTTAAAAAACAAAGGATACCAAACAGCATGTATTGGCAAATGGCATTTAGGATTAGATTGGGCTAAACAATCGAATGGAGAAATTGATTTTACAAAGCCCATTAATAGAGGCCCCACCCAACTTGGATTTGATTATTTTTTTGGCATTACAGCTTCACTTGATATTCCACCCTACGTTTATATCAATGGTAATAACGTTACGGCTACAAGCATTGATAGTATTAAGGAGCAAGGTGGGCAAGGATTTTGGAGAGCAGGGCCTATTGGAAATGATTTTAAACATCAAGATGTGCTAGATACTTTTGTAAGTAAGTCTATACAATACATTGAAAAAGCATCAAAGCAAAAAGATCCATTTTTTTTATACTTGGCACTTGCCTCACCACATACACCTATATTACCTTCTAATGCTCAAACAGGCAAAACAGGCACCAATGCCTATGGCGATTTTGTTGCCATGACAGATGAAAAAGTTGGGGAGTTACTTCAGTACCTAAAAGAAAAAAACTTGGATAAAAACACAATGATTGTTTTTACAAGTGATAATGGATGTTCGCCCACTGCTAACTTTAAAGAATTACTTGAAAAAGGTCACGACCCAAGTGCCGGATTTAGAGGTACCAAAGCTGATATTTATGAAGGCGGACACCGTATTCCATTTATTGTAAAATGGCCTGGGGTTGTAAAAACGAACAGCATAAACAGTGCTACTATTTGTCTTACAGATTTTATGGCAACCTGTTCCGATTTATTGGGTATGCCTTTGCAAAACAATACGACTCAAGATAGTTACAGCTTATTGCCATTATTGACATCATCTAAAAAAACCAATTACCAAAGAACCAGTACCATCCATCACTCCATAGATGGCTATTTTGCCATTAGAAAAGGGGATTGGAAATTAGCAATTTGTAGCGGCTCTGGTGGGTGGAGTGCGCCAACCGAAAATCAGGCTATAAAAAATAACATGCCTGCCATACAATTGTATAATTTAAAAGAAGATCCTACCGAACAAAATAATGTACACGATAAATACCCTGAAATAGTTCGTGCATTAACAGCGGAACTTGAAAAAATAAAAACAACTAAAAATTAATGCCATGAAATACATTCTAACACTATTACTCTTTACAAACTTTGCTTTTGGGCAAACGAGTCAAATAAAATGGATGGATCCTACTCAAATGAAAGAGCAATGTATTGATGGACGCGGATGGAATGATGGATACACTTTCCCTTACGATAGGCTTCCGCAAAAAGCGCAAAGTATGGTAAGACCTGTACTCTGGGATTTATCTAAACACACTGCTGGTGAGTATATTAACTTTACCACCAATAGCAGCACTATTTATGTAAGGCTTAAAGTTAAAGGCGCTCAAGCGATGGCGCAAATGCCAGCTACTGGCGTAAGTGGTGTAGACTTATATGCTAAGGGCCCTTTGGGCAGTTGGAGCTGGACCAAAGCAACAGTAAATTTTAAAGATACCATTACCTACAAATTTGAAAATATACATGATCCAGCATTGTTTGAATATTTTAGACTCTACCTCCCACTTTGCAATGCCGTTTCATGGTTAGAAATTGGCGTTCCAGAAAATTCTACTTGTACGCTGCTACCTGCACAAAATGAAAAGCCCATTGTAGCCTATGGCACATCTATTATGCATGGTGCTTACGCAAGTAGGCCTGGGCTTGGATGGACAAATATTTTAGGCAGAAAACTAAATTCAAAAATGA
>Ga0209768_10000577_pt1 | contig 24581 bp, 5 predicted proteins | sample LauGreSBDMM110SD_3_FD_187564 | JGI IMG/M metagenome (GOLD analysis project Ga0209768, IMG submission 187564) | Freshwater lake microbial communities from Lake Michigan, USA - Sp13.BD.MM110.SD (SPAdes) (version 2) | ecosystem: Environmental > Aquatic > Freshwater > Lake | place: Lake Michigan... | reverse complement strand
TATCATTCCATATACTAGTATGACAATTCCAACTGGTTGGTTAACATGTGATGGTCGTGCCTTATCTCGAGCAGAATATTTTGAATTATTTGAGATTATAGGTATAACTTATGGTTCTGGTAATGGTATCAGTACATTTAATTTACCAGATTTACGAGGAAGAGATATTATAGGTGTTGGACAAGGAAATGGCTTGACTAATAGAACATTAGGAGATACTAGTGGCAGTGAAACCAAGATATTGACTATAAATCAAATGCCTTCACATACACATAACATTTATGTATCTACTTCTACTGCAGGATTAGAATTTGCTGATAATGGAAAAGAAGATGTTATTGTAGGTGATCATGGTGGATCTTATATTACAAATACTACATCTGGAACACCATTTATAAGTAATGCTGGTAGTGGTGATCCATTAAATATTATGCAACCTTTTCTTACATGTAATTACATTATTAAAGCATTATCAATACCATCATTATTTGGAATACCATATAATCATTGGACAAAAAATCCTAATAATACGGTAACTTATACTAATGGTACAGTAATAGTAAATAGTTTACAGATTAATGGACCATTAAGAGAGACGATTATAGATGGTGGTGTTTATGGTACAACAATTAATCCAGTTAATGGTGGTAATTATTTAATCAATAATAATAATACATCAAGTGTTTTAATAGAACTATCAATTGGAGATACATTATTAAATATCGATATTAGTAATAGTCAAGTGGGTATATCAGGAATAATAATTCTTAATGAGAGAAATCCATATGGTAGAGTATTAAATACACCCTTCATATATCCACAATATAAACCCAAACAGACTGTTTATGGTATTAATAAAATAAGATATGAAGTTGTTATGTTAGATACAATTTTAGCTTATTATGAAAATATTCAAAGTGATAAGAAAGCAGTTAATAGAATGATAACAAATAATAGATTAGTACAGAGGGGATATACTAATTTAACAAGCTTATTTTGACAATTTAATAATAGCATTAATATAATAATGCTATTATTAGGTGATGCTATTGAAATAATTAGTAATATTTATACTTTGACATCTGATGTAAGTAAAAATGGGAGTATATTAATTGATGTACCTAATGTAACATCATTTTATTGTGGATTCAAGTATCATATTGATGGTTCTGGTGGAAGATTAGTAACTAAAATTGGCGATATATCCAATAATATTATAATAGACATATCTCATAATGAATTATTAGATAGTAACTTGGTTATAAAATACAATGATATAATTGTGAAAGATGTTAGTTTGAATAGTATGTTTTATGATATTTCTGATGTTCCTCTTGATATAAAACTATTAGATGGATTATTGAATGTTATTATTAATAACATTGATATTAGTACTAATATATTAGTGAGTGAATATCAGAATAATACATTTACAATCCAGGGTATTACAGATAGTTCACAAAATACAATTCATTTAATTAAGGATATTTTCTTTGATCCAATTAATGTTTTAGAAGACGATATATTTTTGAAAAGGGGTATATATGCTAATAGATATTTTAATGTTAATTATGATGATATTCTTAATAAACCATGGATGAATATTGGCTTTGATGATGTATATTTTGGAGGAGGGAATGTAGGAATAGGAACATATGTTCCATTAAGTGGTTTGGACTTGTGGGGTAATGCAAGTATCAAAGGCAATCTTGATATATCAGGACATATATTACCAGCTTTAAATGAAGTGTATGATTTAGGTTCAAATGATTATCGTTGGAGAGATATTTATTTATCTGGAAATACTATTGATTTAAATGGAACAAAGTTAAGTAAACATACTAATGGTAATTTGATGGTACATGATACAAGTGGAACTATGTTAGGAGTTACGATGGACCATATTGATTTAAGTGGAACAATTATAAGAAGACATACAGATGGAAGTGTAGTTCTTGACAATGGAAGTGGTGAGCGAGTTACAGGACGATTTGGAGACTTGGATGTATCAGGTAATGCGAATGTATCAGGTAATATTAGTGGTGTTAATATAACAGGAACACAATTAATATCCAATATAGCATCGGGAACAGCCCCTTTAACAGTAACAAGTACTACATTAGTGACTAATTTAAATGCAGATTTGTTAGATGGATTAGATAATACAAAATTTATGAGAACAGATACAAATACTAGTAGTACAGGGACCATATCATCAAGTAGCACAATAACAGGGACACGATTAATATCAAATATAGCTTCGGGAACAGCGCCTTTAACAGTAACTAGTACCACTATAGTTAAAAATTTAAATGCCGATCTGTTGGAAGGATTAAATCCAAGTCAGTTTATGAGAACGGATACAAATACTAGTAGTACAGGTACTTTATCATCAAGTAGTACTATAACAGGAACACAATTAATATCAAATATAGCATCAGGAACAGCACCTTTAACAGTATCAAGTAGTACATTAGTTACTAATTTAAATGCCGATCTGTTGGAAGGATTAAATCCAAGTCAGTTTATGAGAACGGATACAAATACTAGTAGTACAGGTACTTTATCATCAAGTAGTACTATAACAGGAACACAATTAATATCCAATATAGCATCGGGAACAGCCCCTTTAACAGTAACAAGTACTACATTAGTGACTAATTTAAATGCAGATTTGTTAGATGGATTAGATAATACAAAATTTATGAGAACAGATACAAATACTAGTAGTACAGGGACCATATCATCAAGTAGCACAATAACAGGGACACGATTAATATCAAATATAGCTTCGGGAACAGCGCCTTTAACAGTAACTAGTACCACTATAGTTACAAATTTAAATGCCGATTTGTTAGATAATTTAGATAGTACACATTATTTGAATTATAACAATTTAACGAATAAACCGACAATTCCAGCAGCTCAAGTTAATGCAGATTGGAACGCGGCAAGCGGGGTTGCACAAATTTTAAATAAACCGACAATATCAACTTTTAACGGTGGAACTATCACAAACCGATTAACAATTAATTATGGTGATCCAACCATAAATTTCCAAGATACTGATAATGATTCTGCTTTTTTACATTGTAATAGCAATATACTTTATGTCCTACGAGGTGGAACAAATGCAACTACTTGGACACAAGTAAATGGTCAATGGCCTTGGGAATTTAACTTGTCAAACAATAATTCAAAATGTGGGGGGTCTTTAAATGTTATTGGTGGTATCACATCAGGCGCTATAACGGCGGCACGAGTTATTCCTTATTCCACATCAAATAATTCGTCATATTATACAGCTGCTATAGAAGTTCGTGAACTAAATCAAGGTGGTGCACAATCAGGAGGGTGGGGTGAGGCTCCACGTATAGGTTTTCATTGGGGCGGTCGTGTTGCATCTCAAATACTTATGGATACTGCTGGAACCATTACAATAGTCAATAATCCAGGAAATGCATATGAAGCTTTTAGAGCTGGAACTACATTCGCTCATGGTACGCTATATGCATATGCAGGTGCTGTTATAAACATGACATCAATTGGTACTTTTAATACAGATTTTGTTGGAATATCAGGAACAACTGGTAATGGTGGTAATTACAATTTACAATTATATATTTTATATAATACTTTTACGGGATTTCACCGAAGTTTTACAGATGACTTACTTTATAATGATGAAGACCCAGATATATTTAAAAAGACCTATATGGGTCGTCTAGTAATAGCAAGTGGGGAGATTGCAACTGATACAATTGTTGATAAGGAAAAAAATGAATGGACTATTTTACGAAATAAGGAGGGTATTTCAGTTGAAGATGCTGTACCTATTGTTCAATTAACACGTCAACGAAAAGATAAACGCGTATTTGGTGTATTAGGGTTAGCAGAACGTAATAATTCGCGTAATGAACGATTGATTGTAAATAGTGTTGGTGAAGGTGCCATTTGGGTAGTTAATACTAATGGTAATATTGAAAACGGTGATTATATTCAATCATCACCTGAATTAGGTTATGGTGAGCGTCAAGATGATGATATTTTACATAATTATACTGCGGCAAAAGCTACAATAGATTGTAGTTTTATATTGGACTCACCAAAGTATAATTGTATAACCTTACCTAATGGACTTAAGGCAGCATTCATTGCATGTACCTATCATTGTGGTTAACTATTTATTATTATAATATTATCATAATACTATAATAATGACAACACCACTAGTCAGAAGACTTAAATTTGACATTTCTAAAAATGTTGGTATTGGTACTAATAGACCCCGTTCAACATTAGATGTATCTGGTAGTATTGTTGCTACTGATATCAACTTTACTGGTAATTTATTACAAAATGGTATATTATTCTCTAGTGGTGGCGGTGGTGGCTCCTCTCAATGGTCAAATGGTTTAGATTTGTCTATTTACTATAATACTGGTAATGTGGGAATTGGATCTAGTAATCCTTCAAGTAAATTAGATATATCTGGAAATGTACTAGTTAGAGGGAATATTACCCCTGCTGATAATATAACATATGATCTGGGTTCATCAAATAATAGATGGCGTGATTTATATTTATCTGGTAATACAATTGATTTGGGTGGTACTCGTATTCAAAGAAATTCAAATGGAAAAGGTATTAAGGTAATTGATATTATAGGTAATACTCTTGATAGTACTTTTAAAGATGTTTTAGTAGATGGTAGTATAGGTATAGGTACTATTACACCCTTACAAAAATTAGATGTATCCGGTAATGCACTTATAAGAGGAAATATTAGCGGAGCTAACATCAGCGCTAGCGGAAATATTAGTGGAGCTAACATCAGCGCAAGCGGAAATATTAGTGGAGCTAACATCAGCGCTAGCGGAGATATTAGTACATCCAATATAAACTTTTCAGGTAATTTATATCAAAATGGTGTTTTATTTACTGGTTCAGGTAGTGGATCCTCTCAATGGTCTGATGGAAGTAATAATAAAATATATTATAATAGTGGTAATGTCGGAATAGGTTCATCCAATCCAAATACTACATTAGATGTTTCAGGTAATGCATTTATAAGAGGTAATATTAGCGGAGCTAACATCAGCGCAAGTGGAGATATAAGTACATCCAATATAAACTTTTCTGGTAATTTGTATCAAAATGGAGTTTTATTTACTGGATTAGGTGGAGGTGGTTCATCTCAATGGTCTGATGGGAGTAATAATATGATTTACTATAATAGTGGTAATGTCGGAATTGGGACTATTACACCCTTACAAAAATTAGATGTATTAGGAAACATTGCAGCAAGCGGCAATATTAGCGCCGGAAACTTTGTTTCTTGCGCTAACATTAATTATACTGGTAATTTGTATAAGGCTGGTTTATTTCAAACTCCATTATCATCAAACTTTATTAATAGTGTCGTTGGATGGGGTGAGAATGGTTCCAGTCAAACGACCATCCCGGTTGCAGCACAAACAGACATTATTGCGATCGCCGGCGGTTCTGTACATTCCCTAGCGCTAAAGACCAATGGTAGCGTTATTGTATGGGGTAACAATGATTATGGTCAGGTGACCATCCCAGTCGCAGCCCAGTCGGGTGTCGTTGCTATTTCTGCCGGTTCTTACTATTCATTAGCGTTGAAGACCGATGGATCCGTTATTGGGTGGGGGGCGAACTATTATAGTCAAACGACCATCCCAGTCGCAGCCCAATCGGGCGTCATCGCGATCGCTGCCAGTGGTGAACATTCCCTGGCATTAAAGAACGATGGATCTGTTATCGGTTGGGGTCTAAACACTAACAATCAGGTGACCATTCCAGTTGCAGCCCAATCGGGTGTCATTGCGATCGCCGCAGGTTTTAAACATTCCCTGGCATTAAAGAACAATGGATCTGTTATCGGTTGGGGTCTAAACACTAACAATCAGGTGACCATTCCAGTCGCAGCGCAGTCTGGTGTCATTGCAATCGCCGCTGGTTTTAGTCATTCCCTAGCGCTAAAAAATGATGGATCCGTTATAGGATGGGGTAACAACGGTGTAGGTCAAATAACCATTCCTGTCGGAGCCCAGTCTGGCGTTGTTGCCATTGCAACAGGTTCTAGCCATTCATTGGCTCTAAAGACCGATGGATCTGTAATTGGATGGGGTTATGACTTTTACGGTCAAACGATAATTCCGGTAAAAGCTCAGTCAGGCATCATCGCGATCGCTGGAGGTGGTTACCATTCTCTGGCGCTAAAATCCGTTAAAAAATCTTATATTCTTGAAAATGTCGGTATTGGTACAATTGTACCACAAGCAATTTTAGACGTATCGGGTAATATTTACATGAGCAATGGCACTGCGGCTGCCCCAGTCTTAACCTTCTCTTCTAATACCAATACTGGTATTTACCGTGCAGGAGCTGATATACTTGGATTGACAACTGGAGGTGTGGAAAGGATACGAGTGGATGCAAGCGGTAATATTGGTATTGGAACATTAATTCCTCAACAAAAGTTGGATGTTTCAGGTAACATTGTAGCAAGCGGCAATATTAGCGCCGGAAACTTTGTTTCTTGTGCTAACATTAACTTTACAGGGAACTTGTATAAAAACAATGTTCTATTCGCTGGTTCATGGATTGACGGCAATAACAAAAATATGGATGGATATATGGGAACTGTTCAATGTTGGGGTAAAAATGAAGGTGGTCAACTTAATGTTCCTGGAGGATTATCCAATGTTGTTGCTATTGTTGGTGGCTACTACAATAGTTTTGCTTTAAGATCAAATGGAACTATTCAGGGATGGGGGTCTGGTGACATAGCAATTCCATCGGATGCGTCTTCTAATGTTATTGCTATTGCATCTAGATATTATTATACTTTAGCTTTAAAATCAAATGGCATTGTAGTCGCTTGGGGAAATAATACATATGGTCAAACAACCCTTCCAGTAGGATTATCAAATGTTATTGCTATTGCTACTGGTAATTATCATGGTTTAGCATTAAAATCAGATGGAAGCGTAGTAGGTTGGGGATGGAATGTTAGTGGTCAAATATCTATTCCTTCAACAGCATTAACAAATGTAATTGCTATTGCTGCGGGCGGAGAGCATAGTTTGGCTTTGAAATCAGATGGGACAGTTGTTGGTTGGGGTGATAATGGATATGGTCAAGCTTCTTTTTCAGGAGGATTATCAAATGTGATCGCAATTGCAGCCGGTCAATGGCATAGTTTAGCATTGAAATCAGATGGAACTGTTGTAGCCTGTGGGTATAGCGGTGGTGGTAGTAATAATCAAACAGTTGTTCCTGCAGGATTAAGCAATGTTATTGCTATTGCTGCTGGTGGAAATTTTAATTTAGTGTTAAAATCTGATGGTAGCATTGTTGGATGGGGTGATAATGGAAGTGGCCAAATAACTATCCCAGGAGGTTTAACCAACATTATTGCCATTGCTTGTGGTTATAATCATAGTTTAACTATAAGCGCAAATAGTAATATTAAAAATATACAATACTGTTATGCTACAAATAATATTGGCATCGGCACCAATTATCCAATAAGCAATTTAGATGTGTCGGGTAATAGTTACTTTAGAGGTAATGTCGGTATTGGGACTATTACACCCTTACAAAAATTAGATGTATCTGGTAATGCATTCATTAGAGGTGATATTAGTGCATCAAATATAAACTTTTCTGGTAATTTGTATCAAAATGGTGTTTTATTTACTGGTGGTACTTCATCTCAATGGACAACTGGTATTGGTAGTAATATCTATTATAATAGTGGAAATGTAGGTATCGGGACATTAATTCCTCAACAAAAATTAGATGTATCTGGTAATGTATTCATTAGAGGTAATATTAGCGGAGCTAACATCAGCGCTAGCGGAGATATAAGTGCATCTAATATAAACTTTTCAGGTAATTTATATCAGAATGGTGTTTTATTTACTGGTGGTGTAGGTGGGGGTGGGTCATCTCAGTGGACTACTACTGGTAGTAACATCTATTATAACACTGGGAATGTTGGTATAGGAACAAACAATCCACAAGCAGCCTTGGATGTTGCTGGGGTTGTGAATTCCATAGTGTTTCAAAATAGTTGGATGCCACCGGTGAAAAAGATGTTTACGTTACCAACAGGTGGGTATTTAGACGTCGCGACAGCAGGAAATACAAGTGCAAAAGGTTTTACTGGTGGATTTACAGATGGTCGTTATGTGTATCTTGTACCATATTCATATGGATTTAATGGTAACCATGGTATTTTTACTCGAGTAGAAATTAACAATTTTACAGTATCAGGTGTAACATATTTAGATCTAACTACTGCAGGTAATACTGGTGCAAAGGGGTTTTTAGGTGGATTTACAGATGGTCGTTATGCTTATCTTGTGCCAAACATAAATGGTTATATAGTTTATCATGGGATTGTAACCCGTGTAGATCTAACTAATTTTACAACATCAGGTGTTTCATATTTAGATTTGAGCACAGTGGACACAAATGCAAAGGGGTTCAGTGGTGGTTTTACTGATGGACAATATGCATATTTTGTACCTTATGTTGGTATTAGTGGTAATATAGCCCGTGTAAACTTGAATAATTTTACAACATCTGGTGTCAGTTTTCTAGATGTAAGCACGGCAGGTGATACAACTGCTAAAGGTTTTCAAGGTGGATTTATTAACGGTCACTATGCATATTTTGTACCACACTATGATGGAACTAGATATAACAGCACCTTTACGCGCGTAGACATAAACAATTTTACAACATCTGGTGTTACATATGTAAATGTTAGAGCAGGAAATACAAGTGCAAGAGGCTTTATTGGTGGATTTACAGATGGTCGATATGCGTATCTAGTTCCACATCAGGTTGACTATGCAAGTTTTCATGGCATTTTAACCCGTGTAGATTTAAACAATTTTACAACATCAGGAGTAACATATTTGGATGTAGCTAATGCAGGTAACACAAGTGCTACAGGGTTTAAAGGAGGTTTTACTGATGGTCGTTATGCATATCTTGTTCCATTTAATTATGGTAATGGAGGGGCGGCTGTTAATCATGGTATTTTCACCCGTGTAGATCTAACTAATTTTACAACATCAGGTGTGTCTTACTTGGATGTCTCGACGGCAGGTAATACGAATGCAAAAGGTTTTACCGGTGGATTTACAGATGGAAAATATGCCTATCTTGTGCCATACTATAATGTAAATTATCACGGTATCTTAACCCGTGTTTTAATAGCAGATGTTTATCCACAAGGATATTAATTAATATCTTAAGTACTATTATATGACCATTATAGCCTTTGTAAACATAGAAACAGGTACATTATACTCGACCTTTAATACATCTATGATGTATAACCCATTATTTCCTGGAATTATACAAGAAGAACAACAAGAACAGCAAGAATATGTTACACCTGATGGATGTATTGATATTCCCATTCCATCTACAATCATATCTATGGATGCCATTAAAGCAATAGTTATTGACGAAGCTCCTGGGTTTACTATTGTTAATGATGACGAAAAGCTCGCAAAATTACGTGCACGTGCGCTTCCTCACGTTCGCGAGACTCGCAACCAGCTCATAGCAATGTCAGATTGGCGTGTTATGCCCGACTCTCCATTAACCCCTGAAAAACGTGCGGAATGGATGGCATATCGTCAAGCATTACGTGACCTTCCTTCAACAACTGAGTTGATTAATCCCGTCTATCCACAAATGCCATCTTAAACTAAATAGTTAAAGATATAACCATATTATAGCAATAAAATGCAATACCCTGAAAAAATTTCACTTGTTCGTACTAAAAATAATATTCTTAATATTCGTCATCATAACCAAAATTTACTTATTGGATTTTCTCTTAAATGTCACGCTGTTGAAGTCCGTAAATATGTTCATCTCAATTCATCTATGAAGTTATCTAATTATGTTACTACTGATAGAGCTACGGAAATGAATGATATGTTACATAATCGTGGTATTTTTAATGTTAATATTACATCCATGAATATAAGTGAAAATGCCCACCTAACCATCTCTAAAAAAATTAATATTAATAAAACTAATTGTAATATTGAACAAATACCTCTCTCTGAATTTATTATGTATCCTTTTTCTAAAAATTTAGGTATTGTTATCGCTCATGACCTAATTAATGAAAATAAAAATGAATTTATCTTTGAAAGTCAGATTGTAGAAGCTTCTAATAATACTGATATGTTCCTATTCTATCTCAAAAAACAAAAATAATAATTTGAATGAAACTATAGAACGCATAAGCACTTTTGCATTATATTGACATGATTTATTATCATATCAATATAATAAATGGCATCTTCCAATGATCGAATAGAACTAAGGATTGCTAAAGCTAATAATCAATATAGTACTTTTGCGAATACTGGTGATGTCATCATCTATACTCGTCAATCTAATAAGCTAATCCTTCAATCTGGTAACCAACGTGGAGCTATTGTTGTTGATAATAATAATAATGTCGGTATCGGAAAAAGTTCCCCAGCTTCTCAACTTGATATTTCAGGTAATGCTAGTATTTCTAATATTCTTACCTCCAAAACTATTAATATCAACTCGGGTCTCTTAAACGTTAATGTATCACCTAATATCGTTTCTATTAATACTAATCTTTTATATGCTGATAGTATCAACAATCGTATTGCTTTCTCCGGTACTCCTGATACTAACTTTAATAATACTCTCCGTAATAATACCTTAATTGAAACACTGACAACAACTAATACTATCACAGCACCATCTATATCCCTATCCGGAATTACACCAATTACTATCACATCCAATGCTAAAATTAATAATCTTAATGCTGATTTACTTGATGGTTTAGATAGCATTAAATTTATGCGAACTGATATTGATACTACTACAACAGGATCTGTTACTGCTAATCGTTTAATTTCTATTGTTCCTAATGGTATTGCACCTCTTTCTGTTTTATCATCCACAAAAATTACTAATCTAAATGCAGATCTATTAGATGGTTTTAATAGTACTTTTTTTCTTGATTCATCTAATATTAATACTGGTACTTTAAATGTAGCATATGGTGGTATTGGTACACAAATTCTTAATACTAATAAAATATTAGTCGGTAATGGTTCTAATTCTATATTATCCCCTTCTAATCTCACTTGGAATAATAATATATTGGATGTTTCAGGTAATATTAAAGCATATGATATTGACTTTGCCGGTGATTTATATAAAAATGGTGAACTGTATATTTCCTCTCAATGGAAAAATACATCTGATATTTCTGGACAAGTAATTGATCCCAGTAATAATCTTTTATATTATGATTTGGGCTATGTTGGTATTGGTACTAATAATCCTCAAGAAAGACTAGATGTATCTGGTAATATTAAAGTAAGTGGGGATATTATTCCCTCTACTAATTCTATCTATGATTTAGGTTCAGCTACTAATAGATGGAAGGATATTTATTTATCTGGTAATACTATTGATCTTAGTGGAGCTTTAATTAAAAGAGATATATCAGGTATTATCCTAGTTAATAGCAATAATGATACATTAAGTGCTCGATTTAATGATATTACTTTAGATGGAAACATTGCAGTAGGTGGTAATCTAAGTGTAATAGGTACTCTAACAACTATTGATTCTACAGTGGTAACTATCCAAGATCCTATTATTACTCTTGGTCTTGGTCTTGATGTATTAAATAGTAATGATGGAAAAGATAGAGGTATTGAATTCTTATATTATAATGGTAGTAGTAAGAAAGGTTTCTTTGGCTTTGATAATTCATCATCCAATTTTATTTACTTACTAGATGCATCTAATTCTAATGAAGTATTAAACGGAACATATGGGGGGATACAAGCAGGATCCTTTATAAGTTCAAACACTTCTGGTGCCCCATTTACAGTTTCATCTTCTGAATTGGTTACCAATTTAAATACTGATTTATTAGATGGTCAAGATGGAACTTTTTACTTAAATTGGAATAACTTTTCTAATATACCCAATTTAGTAAATACCTTTAATAATAGAATAGGAAATGTAACCTTAACAGCTACTGATATATCGGAAGCATTAACATATGTACCATTAGATGAATCTACATATAATGCAAGTGATATTTTAGCTAAACTGATAACAGTAGATGGAAGTGGGTCACTATTAGATGCTGACTTTTTAGATGGTGAAAATGGAATGTATTACCGTAATATGAATAATGTAAATAATGGAACTTTAAAAGTAATATATGGTGGAACAGGTAATACTAGTTTAACAAGTGGAAAAATATTAGTTGGAGATGGTACTAGTGCTATATTAACACCAATAAATTTAACATGGGATGGTTCTAATTTAGGAATTGGTTCTTTATCACCTTCTCGACAATTAGATATATCTGGAAATGTATATATATCAGGAGATATTACCGCTTCAAATGCCTCCTTTATAGGTGATATTAGTGCTTCAAATGTATATTTGACAGGTAATTTAGTAGCCCCTAATTTAATAGGTAATGCTTCAACAGCAACTCAATTAGCAGTATCTAGAAAAATTCAACTAAGTGGAGATGTATCTGGTAATGTATTATTTAATGGAACATCAGATGTTAATATTACTACTATAATTCAACCAAATTCAGTCGAGTTAGGTATTGATACTAGTGGTAATTATATTAGTACCATTATTGCAGGAACTGATATAAGTATTTCCGGTTCTGGTACTGAAAATGCTAATGTAACTATTGATAATACTTCAACCCTTCAAACAATAACAACTAGAGGGAATACTACCACACAAACTATAACAGCATCTCAATTTGTTTCGAATACAGCTACAGGTATTGCTCCTTTAATAGTAACATCATCTACTTTAGTAACCAATTTAAATGCAGATTTATTAGATGGTCTAGATGGTACTTACTATTTAAATGCAACAAATGCTACTGGTATATTGAGCGTTTCACAGGGCGGTATTGGTACAAATAATTTAACACCCAATAAAATACTTGTCGGTAATGGTTCTTCTAACATATTATCACCATCAGATATTACCTGGGATGGTTTACAATTAGAAATCAGTGGTAATATAATTCCTTCTAATAATTCAATATATAATTTGGGTTCTGCTAGTAAACGGTGGAAAGATATCTATTTATCAGGTAGTACTATTGATATTAGTGGGGCTTTAATTAAGAGAGATATATCTGGTATCATCCTAGTTAATGATAATAATAATACATTAAATGCACGATTTAATGATATCACTCTAGATGGAAACATCGCCGTAGGTGGTAACCTAAGTGTACTAGGAACTTTAACAACTATTGATTCCACAGTGGTAACCATTCAAGATCCCATTATAACTCTTGGTTTAAGTATATTAAATAGTAATGATGGAAAAGATAGGGGTGTAGAATTCTTATATTATAATGGTAGTAGTAAGAAAGGATTCTTTGGATTTGATAATACAAGTTCTAATTTTGTTTACTTACTAGATGCGTCTAATAATAATGAAGTATTTAATGGAACATATGGGGGAATACAAGCAGGATCCTTTATAAGTTCTAATACTTTTGGTGCACCATTTACTGTTTCATCTTCTGGATTAGTTACTAATTTAAATACCGACTTATTAGATGGTCAAGATGGAACTTATTACTTAAATTGGAATAACTTTTCTAATATACCCAATTTAGTCAATACATTTAATAATAGAACAGGAAATGTAACCTTAACAGCTACTGATATATCAGAAGCGTTAACATATGTACCATTAAATGAAGCAACGTATAATGCAAGTAATATATTGGCAAAACTGATAACAGTAGATGGAAGTGGATCACAATTAGATGCTGACTTTTTAGATGGAGAAAATGGAATGTATTACCGTAATATGGATAATGTAAATAATGGAACATTAAAAGTAGAATATGGTGGAACAGGTAATAATAGTTTAATAAGTGGAAAACTACTAGTTGGAAATGGTACTAATTCTATATTAACACCAACAAATTTAACATGGAATGGATCTAATTTAGGTATTGGAACTAGTATACCATCACAACAATTAGATATTAGTGGTACTATGATAGTTGATAATTTTATAGTAAGAGATGAATGGTTTATAGCTAATGATACACCTTATATCCGTACTCAATTACAAGTTCAAGGTATAAGTAAAACCTTCATTTTAATATCAGATACTACTATTTTTGATATTTCTATGAATGGTAGATATAGATTAGATAAACCCCAAGATATTCATATTTATATCGATGGCGTTAAATTAGGTTATTATAATTCTTCTAATAATGATTATACAGTAACTGTTAATACACAAACAACATATACAGTTTTTACTATTACTTTAAATGAAATTGCTAATAATGGTAGTATTGTTGATATTATAGTTTATCCTAGATTTTTAACTGATGATGCTATTAAAGAACCTGGTTACATCTACCAAGTTATTAATTCACCATGGGATGTATCTAATAACTCAGCTTACTATATTGGTAATGTTGGTATTGGTACTAATAATCCGCTACAAGCATTAGATATATCTGGAAATGCATCCTTAACAGGTTACATTAGTGCTTCAAATGCATACTTAACAGGTTACATTAGTGCTTCAAATGCATACTTTACAGGTGATATTAGTGCTTCAAATGTATATTTAACAGGTAATTTAATAGCCCCTAATTTAATAGGTAACTCTTCAACTGCTACACAATTAGCTACATCTAGAAAAATACAACTAAGTGGGGATGTATCAGGTAATGTATTATTTGATGGTACTTCTGATGTTAATATAAGTACTATTATTCAACCTAATTCAGTCGAGTTAGGTACTGATACTAGTGGTAATTATATTAGTACCATTATTGCTGGAACTGATATAAGTATTACTGGTTCTGGTACTGAAAATGCTGATGTGACTGTTAATAATATTTCAACTCTCCAAACAATAACAAATAGGGGGAATACTACTACACAAACTATAACTGCTCCTCAATTTATATCTAATATTGGAATTGGTACTGCTCCCCTAATAGTAGCATCATCTACTTTAGTAACCAATTTTAATGCAGATTTATTAGATGGTTTTGATGGTACTTACTATTTAAATGCTACTAATGCAACTGGTATATTGAGTGTTTCACAGGGTGGTATTGGTACAAATAATTTAACATCCAATAAAATACTTGTCGGTAATGGTTCTTCTAATATATTATCTCCTTCTGATATTACTTGGGATGGTACACAATTAGAAGTTAGTGGTAATATTATTCCTTCTACTGATTCAATATATAATTTAGGTTCTGCTAGTAAGCGGTGGAAGGATATCTATTTATCAGGCAGTACCATTGATCTAAGCGGAGCTTTAATTAAGAGAGATATTTCCGGTATTATCCTAGTTAATAGCAATAATGATACATTAAATGCCCGATTTAATGATGTTACTTTAGATGGAAACATTGCTGTAGGTGGTAATTTTAGTGTACTAGGAACTTTAACCACTATTGATTCCACTGTCGTAACTGTTCAAGATCCAATTATAACGCTTGGTCTCGGTATTGGTGTACTAACTAGTGATGATGGAAAAGATAGAGGTATTGAGTTTTTATATTATAATGGTAGTAGTAAGAAAGGTTTCTTTGGATTTGATAATTCATCATCCAATTTTGTTTACTTATTAGAAACATCTAATTCTAATGAAGTACTAAGCGGAATATATGGGGGGATACAAGCAGGATCCTTTATAAGTTCAAATACTTTAGGGGCACCATTTACTGTTTCATCTTCTGGATTAGTCAGTAATTTAAATACTGATTTATTAGATAGTCAAGATGGAACTTATTACCTAAATTGGAATAACTTTTCTAATATACCCAATTTAGTCAATACATTTAATAATAGAACAGGAAATGTAACCTTAACAGCTACTGATATATCAGAAGCATTAACATATGTACCATTAGATGAAACAACATATAATGCAAGTGATATTTTGGCAAAACTGATAACAGTAGATGGGAGTGGATCACAATTAGATGCTGACTTTTTAGATGGGGAAAATGGAATGTATTATCGTAATATGAATAATGTAAATAATGGAACATTAAAAGTAGAATATGGTGGAACAGGGAATAATAGTTTAACTAGTGGAAAACTACTAGTTGGAAATGGAACTAATTCTATATTAACACCATCAGATTTAACATGGGATGGTTTCAATTTAGATGTATCAGGAAATATTACATTAACAGGTGATATTAGTGCTTCAAATGTATATATTATTGGAACTATTAGTGCTACAGATATTGATTTTAGTGGTGACCTATATAAAAATGGTCAACTTTATATTAGCTCTCAATGGACTGATACTTTGGATAGTAGTAATAATGATTTATATTATAACTTGGGTAATATTGGTATTGGTTCTACTATACCATCACAAGCATTAGATGTATCTGGAAATATATCCCTTACAGGGTACATTAGTGCTTCAAATGCCTTCTTTACAGGAGATATCAGTGCTTCAAATGCATCCTTTATAGATATCAGTGCTTCAAATGTATATTTAACAGGTGATATTAGTGCTTCAAATGTATATTTGACAGGTAATTTAGTAGCCCCTAATATAATAGGTAACTCTTCAACTGCTACACAATTGGCTGTTCCTAGAAATATTCAATTAAGTGGTGATATATCCGGTAATGTATTATTTGATGGTACTTCTGATGTTAATATTAGTACTATTATTCAACCAAATTCAATCGAGTTAGGTGTTGATACTAGTGGTAATTATATTAGTACCATTATTGCTGGAACTGATATAAGTATTACTGGTTCTGGTAGTGAAAATGCTAACGTAACTATTGACAATACTTCAACCCTCCAAACAATAACAACCAGAGGAAATACTACTACAGAAACTATAACTGCTCCTCAATTTATATCTAATATTGGAATTGGTACTGCTCCTTTTATAGTAGCATCATCTACTTTAGTAACCAATCTAAATACAGATTTATTAGATGGTCTAGATGGTACTTACTATTTGGATGCAAATAATGTAACTGGTATATTAAGCGTTTCACAGGGTGGTATTGGTACCAATAATTTAACACCCAATAAAATACTTGTTGGTAATGGTACTTCTAACATATTATCACCATCTAATATTACCTGGGATGGTTTACAATTAGAAGTAAGTGGTAATATTATTCCTTCTACTGATTCAATCTATAATTTAGGTTCGGCTACTAATAGATGGAAGGATATCTATTTATCAGGTAGTACTATTGATATCAGCGGAGCTTTAATTAAGAGAGATGTATCTGGTATCATTTTGGTCAATGATAATAATAATACATTAAATGCCCGATTTAATGATGTTACTTTAGATGGAAACATAGCAGTAGGTGGTAACTTTAGTGTATTAGGAACTTTAACCACTATTGATTCTACTGTCGTAACTGTTCAAGATCCAATTATTACTCTGGGTCTCAGTATTGGTGTACTAACTAGTAATGATGGAAAAGATAGGGGTATCGAATTTTTATATTATAATGGTAGTAGTAAGAAAGGTTTCTTCGGTTTTGATAATTTATCTTCTAATTTTGTTTACTTATTAGATGCATCTAATAATAATGAAGTATTTAGTGGAATATATGGGGGGATACAAGCAGGTTCCTTTATAAGTTCAAATACTTCTGGTGCACCATTTACAGTTTCATCTTCTGAATTAGTTACCAATTTAAATACCGATTTATTAGATGGTTTTGATGGTAGCTATTACTTAAACTGGAATAACTTTTCTAATATACCCAATTTGGTCAATACCTTTAATAATAGAACAGGAAATGTAATCTTAACAGCTACTGATATATCAGAAGCATTAACATATATACCATTAGATGAAACAACATATAATGCAAGTGATATCTTGGCAAAATTAATAACAGTAGATGGAAGTGGATCACAATTAGATGCTGACTTTTTAGATGGGGAAAATGGAATGTATTACCGTAATATGGATAATGTAAATAATGGAACATTAAAAGTAGAATATGGTGGTACAGGTAATATTAACTTGACAAATGGTAAACTATTAGTTGGAAATGGAACTAATGCTATATTATCACCAATAGATTTAACATGGGATGGATCTAATTTAGGAATAGGAACTAGTATACCACAAGGTCAGTTACATATGAAGGATTTATGGATTCAGGAAATTGGAAATATAAGAAATTATAAGATTCATTTTGGAGATGTTTATTACAACCAAGGTATAGGTAAATATATAGGATTTAGAATTGAATGGGATACTATAGGAAGTAGGAAAAAAGAAATTAAAGTTAAATGTATTGCACATATAACAGGATTAGTTGTTGGTTTTATCCGTTTTGAGGTATTAATAGATACATTAGATGATGGTATACTAAAACCAGGTAAATTTTATGAATTAGAAAATTATGTTAAACAAATTAGTAGTATAAACAATTTAATGTATTCAATTACAAGATATAGTGATAAGGGAGTTGAGGTGAAAGTAGTTTGGGATAGTTTGACAATGGATGGACATGCAACTATTCAATTAGATGTTGTTTCACCCTTAGGAAATTTGGTTTTTACAGAAATACACAACTAAAAAGATGTTGATTAAAAATCTTTTCAGTTATAGTAATAAGATGTTGTATACTCGATATGGAGATGAAATTTTTATTGATACATCAGGAAACGTCGGTTTAGGTAAAAATAATTCTGAACCTAGTTATCCACTGGATGTGTCTGGTAGTATATATAGTTCCGGACAGTATATTTCCGATACTTCTTTATCCCCTTTAATTGTTACAAGTTCACAACTAGTTAATAATTTAAATGTCCAATATTTAAACAATCAACAAAGTAATTATTACTTGAATGTATCCAATATTAATAGTGGTGTTTTAAATGTTGGATATGGTGGTATTGGTACTACAATATTAGGTCAAAATAATTTATTAATTGGTAATAGTTCTAGTAATGTATTATCTGCTTCGGGACTAATTTGGAATAATAACAAGTTAGATATATCAGGTAATTTAAGTGTTTCTAAAAGTGCATTATTTGGTGATATTAGTGCATCAAATATAAACTTTACTGGTAATTTGTATCAAAATGGTATCCTATTTGAAGGAGGTAGTGGTGGTAGTGGTGGTCAATGGGAAGATGGTAGTAATAATAAAATATACTATAATTTAGCAAATGTAGGTATTGGTACTAGTAATCCTACAAAAACATTAGATATTAGTGGTGATCTAATTGTTAATAATTTTACAGTAAGGGACTCATGGTTTATTGCAGAAGATACTTATTCTATCCGTAATCAACTTCAATTACAACCTATATTAAAATTATATTATTTAAGTGAATCACAGAGTATTTTTAATGATATATCATTAAATGGTTACTATGATGTTTTACCCAATAATGTTGGTCTATATTTAAATGGTACAAAATTACTATATTATGACAATTCTAATAAGGAATACGATGTAATTGTAAATCATATTGATATATCTAATACAATCATAACAATAACACTGTATACACCAACACAATCAGGTGATATTTTGGATGTTACCATCTTTCCAACCTTTCCAAATGATGTTAGTACACGGTACCCTGGTTATGTATATCAAGTATTTAATCAAGTATTTAATAATGTTAGTGGAATTGGTACATCATATACTTATGCTAATGTGGGAATTGGGACTAATATTCCTACTCAAAACTTGGATGTATCTGGAAATGCTTTAATTAGAGAAACCTTATATGCAACTAATGTTGACTTTTCCGGAAATTTATATCAAAATGGACAATTATATATCAGTTCTCAATGGACTACCGATAACAGTAATAATACTCTGTATTATAATGATGGTAATGTAGGAATAGGTACCAATTATGCAACAAATACATTGGATGTATCTGGTAGTGCACTTATTAGAGGTCATATATTACCTGGTAGTAATATTAGTTATGATTTAGGTTCATCTACTAATAGATGGAGAGATATATATTTATCTGGTAATACTATTGATATAAGTGGAGCTTTAATTAAAAGAGATGCATCTGGAATCATTCTAGTTAATGAAGATAATAGTACATTAAATGCCCATTTTAATGATGTTACATTAGATGGAAATATAGCTGTAGGCGGTAATTTAAGTGTAATAGGAACTTTAACCACTATTGATTCTACTGTGGTAACTGTTCAAGATCCTATTATAACGCTTGGTCTCAGTCTTGGTGTATTAAATAGTAATGATGGAAAAGATAGAGGTATTGAATTTTTATATTATAATGGTAGTAGTAAGAAAGGTTTCTTTGGTTTTGATAATTTATCATCTAATTTTGTATATCTATTAGATGCATCTAATAATAATGAAGTATTTACAGGAACATATGGGGGGATACAAGCAGGTTCCTTTATAAGTTCAAACACTTCTGGTGCACCATTTACTGTTTCATCTTCTGGATTAATTACAAATTTAAATACCGATTTATTAGATAGTCAAGATGGAACTTATTACTTAAATTGGAATAACTTTTCTAATATACCCAATTTGGTCAATACCTTTAATAATAGAACTGGAAATGTAACCTTAACTGCAACTGATATATCAGAAGCATTAACATATATACCACTAGATGAAACAACATATAATGCAAGTGATATTTTAGCAAAACTGATAACAGTAGATGGAAGTGGATCACAATTAGATGCTGACTTTTTAGATGGGGAAAATGGGATGTATTACCGTAATATGGATAACGTAAACAATGGAACCTTAAAAATAGAGTATGGTGGAACAGGAAATACTAGTTTAACAAGTGGAAAACTATTAGTTGGAGACGGAACTAATGCTATATTAACACCAGTAAATTTAACATGGAATGGGTCTAATTTGGGTATTGGTTCTTTGTCACCATCACAAACATTAGATGTATCTGGTAACATTGTAGCAAGCGGCAATATTAGCGCCGGAAACTTTGTTTCTTGCGCTAACATTAATTTTAGTGGTGATTTGTATAAAAATGGTCAATTATATGTTAGTTCCCAATGGACTACAGATAACAGTAACAATAATTTATATTATAATTTGGGTAATGTAGGAATAGGTACTAATGATCCATCACAACAATTAGATATTAGTGGTACTATGATAGTTGATAATTTTATAGTGAGAGATGAATGGTTTATCGCCAATGATACACCTTATACCCGCACTCAATTACAGATTCAAGGTACAAGTAAAACCTTTATATTAGTATCAGATACTACTATTTTTGATATTTCTATGAATGGTAGATACAGATTAGATAAACCTCAAGATATTCATATTTATATCGATGGCGTTAAATTAGGTTATTATGATTCTTCTAATAATGATTATACTGTTTATGTTAATACCCAAACAACATATACAATTTTTACTATTACTTTAAATGAAATTGCAAATAGTGGTAGTATTATTGATATAACAGTTTATCCTAGATTTTTAACTGATGATGCTATTAAAGAACCTGGATATGTATATCAAGTATTTAATTCACCTTGGGATATATCCAATAATAATGCTTACTATTTTGGAAATGTAGGAATAGGTTCTAGTGAACCTTCTCAAGCATTAGATGTATCTGGAAATATTAGTGCATTCAATGCATTATTTTCAGGAACTGTAAATGCCACAAATATTGATTTTAGTGGTGATTTATATAAAAATGGTCAATTATATGTTAGCTCTCAATGGATCGATGGTAGTAGCAATAATTTGTATTATAATATTGGAAACATTGGAATTGGTACTAGTGAACCGTTACAACAATTAGATATTAGTGGTACAATGATAGTTAATAATTTTATAGTGAGAGATGAATGGTTTATTGCTAATGATACACCTTATACCCGTACTCAATTACAAGTACAAGGTATCACTAAAACATTCAATATTACATCTAATAACACAACCATATTTGATATTTCAATGAATGGGAGATTCAAGTTAGATAAATCTAATGATGTACATGTTTATGTTGATGGTATTAAACTGGGTTATTTAAGTTCAATTAGTAATGATTACGAAGTTGTAACTGGTTTATACAGTACTTATACTAATTTTACCATTACGTTAAATATAGGGGTAAACATTGGAAATGTTGTTGATATTGTAGTATATCCTCGGTTCTTATCTGAGGATGCTATTAAAGAACCTGGATATGTATATCAGGTATTTAACTCACCTTGGGATATTTCCAATAACAATGCTTACTATAATAGTGGTAAAGTTGGAATTGGTAGTATTTCACCTTCACAAGCATTAGATGTATCTGGTAACATTACAGCAAGTGGCAATATTAGCGCCGGAAACTTTGTTTCTTGCGCTAACATTAATTTTAGTGGTAGTTTGTATAAAGGTGGTGTACTTTATGTTGGCTCTCAATGGATCGACGGTAGTAGCAATTCTTTATATTATAATACAGGTAATATTGGTATTGGAACATCAAACCCACAAGCAAATTTAGATGTATCTGGAAATGTAAAAGCAACAACATTTACTGGTAGTGGTGCATTTTTAACAGCTTTACCTGCAGCTTCTTTAACGGGGACAGTATCAGTAGCTAACGGTGGAACAGGAAATTCAACACTTACATCAAATAAAGTTCTTGTAGGCAATGGCGTATCTGGAATTTTACAACCTACAAACTTGCATTGGGATAATACTAATAGCAGACTAGGTGTTGGAATAGTAACTCCAGCAACAACCTTGGATATTTATCATGCTACTGGAGTTGGAGCAGTAGATACTAGTGCTATTGGATTAAAGTTAAATTCATCAAGTGGTGGTGGAGTTATATACGCAAATGATATAAATCATTCCATTTTCTTACGAGTTGGTCGAGATGGAACTAGTGATACAACAAATTACTATCAATTTGGAGCCCATCGGTTTTACACTGGTGGAGTTATTCAAAGTCAAACTGAAAGAATGCGAATTACATCAGCGGGTAACATTGGTATTGGTGTGACTGGTCCTACAGAAAAATTAGAAGTGTCTGGTAATGTCAAAGCAACTACTTTTATAGGAGCTTTAACTGGTAATGCTTCAACTGCGACACAACTTTTTACATCTCGTACAATATTCGGACAATCATTTAATGGTACTGCTAATGTGACTGGAGACATCACACCAAATGGTAAAATTGTTGTTCAAAATGCTCAAGATGGTGGAACCAGTAGAGGTATATATATGTGGCAAGCAAGTGATGCAAATTGGGGTATTTATATGAGTCAACCTGGAGCTACTAAATCATTGGGTGGTGCTACTGCAGTAGCAGGTCATGATTTTGGATCTTATGCTATCCGTTCCAGAGCTTATAATACTAACACTAACGGCTTTATTTGGGAAAATAGTTCAGAAGTTCTTCTTATGTCTTTAAATGCAAACACAGGTAGTTTATTTGTAAATGGTAATATTGGTATTGGTAACACAAATCCACAAGCAAAATTAGATGTTTCTGGTACTATATTTATCAAAGATGGTACAGTTACAAATCCAATACTAGCATTTTCAGGAGATACTAATACAGGTTTTTACAGACCTGGTAGTGATATATTAGGATTTGTTACAGGGGGTATTGAAAGACTTCGAATAAATGCAAATGGTAATTTGGGTATTGGTTCAACTTTACCATTTAAAGCATTAGATGTTTCTGGTGGTATTAATTTTACTGATAATTTGTACAAAAATGGTCAATTATATGTTAGCAGTCAATGGAAAAATACTTTGGATATTTCCGGACAAGCCATCGATGGTAGTAATAATAATTTATATTATAATACTGGTAATGTTGGTATAGGTACTAATAATCCTCAAGAAAAATTAGATATTTCTGGTAATACACTTATTAGAGGTCATGTTTTACCTGGTACCAATATATCTTATGATTTAGGTTCTTCCACAAAACGATGGAGAGATATTTATTTATCTGGTAATACTATCGATATCAGTGGAGCATTAATTAAGAGAGATATTTCTGGTATTACATTAGTGAATAGTGATAATAGTACTTTAAATGCACGATTTAATGATATTACTTTAGATGGTAATATTGCAGTAGGTCGTAATTTAAGTGTATTGGGTACATTAACTACTATTGATTCAACTACAGTTACTGTACAAGATCCTATTATTACTCTTGGCCTTGGTATATTAACTAGTAATGATGGAAAAGATAAGGGTGTCGAGTTTTTATATTATGATGGTAGTAGTAAGAAAGGTTTCTTCGGTTTTGATAATACAAATTCTAATTTTGTTTACTTATTAGATGCAACTAATACTAATGAAATATTGAGTGGAACATATGGGGGGATACAAGCAGGTTCTTTCATTAGTTCTAATACTTCTGGTGCACCATTTACAGTTTCATCTTCTGGACTAGTTACCAATTTAAATACCGACTTGCTAGATAGTCAAGATG
>Ga0209768_10000575_pt1 | contig 24642 bp, 21 predicted proteins | sample LauGreSBDMM110SD_3_FD_187564 | JGI IMG/M metagenome (GOLD analysis project Ga0209768, IMG submission 187564) | Freshwater lake microbial communities from Lake Michigan, USA - Sp13.BD.MM110.SD (SPAdes) (version 2) | ecosystem: Environmental > Aquatic > Freshwater > Lake | place: Lake Michigan... | reverse complement strand
CGACTTGATCTGCTAACTATGCAAGCCGCACCAGGTTGGACTCTGCAAGATGCGCGCCACATGGTCGATTCGGCTATTGACATAGTCATTCATATGTGCCGCCGTCCGTACGGAAAGCGTTGCATCGTTCACATCGCCAAAGTTGTACCAGACAGCATTAAAGGTTCTCATCAGCCACGTATCGAATACCTGTACCGACATCATGATGCGTAAATCACGAGTTCACTACTTCATGACCCGACGTCAGACACGGCGACGACTGATCAACAATGACATCTACGGAAACAGCAACCTCATTAATGCATTGTCGTCAATGAGTCGCAGTGTGCGATCTGGTTTATCGCTAGCTACTGCTCTCCAAATTTCCATTACTCAACATCCCTGCGACTTATTCGCTCAACTTCACAACTTGATGAGTCGGGGTATCGCGCTTAACGCCGCTTGTCACAAGATTCTTGATGTCTTGTCTGAGTCAGCCGAGAATTCTGATGTCGTGATGACGTTGCATGTCATTGCTCTTGCGAGCGAAGTCGGTGGCGACATTGCACAACAACTTGATTGTCTGATTGACACTCTTCTTGATCGCTCACAGGCCAAAGTTGAGCGACAGACACAAGCAGCAACGGCCACGGCATCAATACGTATGATCACGTGGTTGCCAGTTCTCTGTGGTGTCTGGATCTTGAGTGACAGTTCGGCAGTTCGCCATGTCTTACTGGCGACCCCGCTGGGTTGGGCATGTCTGACGATCGGAATCGGTCTTAACTTTGTCGGTCGCACTTGGACCCACAAAATGGTGCGCGCATGATCATCATTTTCGGTCTCATCGGTCTGTTCTTCTTGTGGAAGCGAGCGAAACAGCGCATCGCCTTCAAGCAAGATCGAGCAATCGTAGAAGCATTCCCCGAATGCATTGACCTCTTGATCGCGGCTCTTCGAGCGGGCTATTCACCCGCTCAAGCCATCAATTTCTTGGGTCAACATGCACCCGGTGTCCTGCGTCCACACTTCATCGCCGCAGCACGACGTATTGATGAAGGAGAACGGTTCGTTGACGCGATTCGTTTACTCCAAAGCGAAATTGGTGCTGTGAGTCAATCAATGTGTGAGGTTCTCATCTCTGGCGATCAACTCGGTATCCCTGTTGAAAATCTGCTGTTTCAACTCGGCAACGAAGTCCGGCTCAACCGACGACGACGGGCCGAAACAGAAGCACGACAGCTTCCTATTCGTCTCTCGCTTCCTCTCGTCATGTGCATTTTGCCATCGTTTGTCATTTTGATCATCGTGCCAACAATCGCTGGCACCCTGTCGCAACTCAACATCTCTGTATGAGTGCCTCGCCAACTTCACACGAAAGTTTCTTATGACTCAAATATTTCAACGTCTATATGTTTTTGTTCTAGCTCTCACAACGCCGTTCAGCGACAAACGAGATTCTGGACAAGCCACTTCCGAATACGCACTCGTCATGCTTGCAGCCGCGCTCATCGCACTCTTGGTCATTGCTTGGGCAACAGGGGGCGGTGGGGCCGGCAAGATCGGAGAACTATTTGATCGCGTGATTGACAGTGTCACTTCAAAACTTCCGTAAAGGTCGTATTCACGCTGAACGTGATCGGGGGCAGTCAACAGTCGAGTTCGTACTCGTTCTGCCCCTGGTCATGTTCGCCGTATTACTGATTGCCCAATTCTTGGTCATCGTGATGGCCCAGGTTCAGGTTGTCAACGCCACCCGAAACGCCGTTCGAGCCGCATCGGTATCGCAAAGCCCAAGTGATGCGGCGCTCGCCGCTGCTCGATTTTCTTTCGGCCCTGATATTGATGTCTACACCGAGATCAGCAAAAGATGGGTGACAGTCACGTCAACCTATGAACTTGACACCGATCTGCCAATGGTCGGACGCTTAGTCCCTGATATTCAACTGTCATCACATTTTTCGATGCTCCTTGAACCACCGATAGATTGAGGGCGTGAACCTGTCAAGCCACTCCTCACTGATTGATGATGTTTTCGTCATTGGCTTGACCGGCGAACTCGATATGTCGACACTGCCAACCTTGAGTGACCTACTCAATAAGGCAATCAATCAAAATCATGTCCATCTGGCCCTTGATCTCGACGGCATCACTGTTCTTGACGATGCTGCGCTCGGAATCTTGCTCGGGGCGGCATCTCGTATCCGCAGCAACGGTGGTCGTATGTCCGTTGTGTGCTCCAACCCAAAGATCGCTGATTATCTTCGGCGCACTCAACTAGATCTCATTATTCCGCTCGCTACTTCGGTGCACGATATTCCTCGAAATTGACATTTGAGGCACACTAGAGATGTGCCTGGTTTGAATCAAAAATCCAAGAAGACGGTTTGGGTTCTTGGCGACCAACTCAATCGAGAGTTCGCAGCAATTGCTCAAGCAACTCCATCAACGCACCGTGTATTAATAGTTGAAAGTTCGGCCAAGGTTCGCTCAAAGAAATGGCATATTCAACGCGCACACTTTGTGATCACCTCAATGCGGCGCTTCGCTCACGAACTCCGCGATGCCGGATTTGAAGTTGATTACCGCAAAGCAACCACTTTGTCTCAAGGCCTGAGAGAGCACCGAGCCGAGTTTGCTCCTTCATCAGTTTCGGTCATGGAGCCGGCGAGTCATGCGGCGCTCACAATGCTGCGACAAAACAATTGCGAAATTGTCCGCAGTAATCAGTTCTTGTGTCACTACGAAGACTTCGCAGGTTGGAAAGACCAACTCCTCGAGCGTCGTAAGACATTCAAGATGGAAGACTTCTACCGCTGGCAACGATTACGGCTCAATTACTTGATGACACCTGACGGTGAGCCAGAAACTGGAACCTGGAACTACGACTCCGAGAATCGGTTGCCACCACCCAAAGATGGCAAGAACCAATGGCCTGCTCCAGTGACAAGCGAACTAGATGACATTGACCAACAAGTCATTAACGAACTTCGTGATCATTGCGTCGGTCAATCGCCAACCGGTCTTTGGGCAACGAGTCGTCACGAAGCTCTGCAACGACTCAATCACTTCATTGAAAACGTGTTACCTAACTTTGGTCCGCACGAAGACGCCATGTTGACAAGCAGCTGGCACGTAGCGCACTCTTTACTTTCTCCGTATCTCAACATTGGTCTGTTATTGCCGGCAGAAGTGTGTGACGCAGTTCAGGACGCCTATCGCGAAGGGAAAGTCGATATTGCGTCGGCCGAGGGCTTCATTCGGCAAGTCATCGGCTGGCGCGAATATGTTTGGGGTCTCTATTGGGCATGGATGCCCGACTATGCCGAGCTCAACAAACTTGGTGCAACTCGCGATCTACCCCCGCTATTCACCGGTGATGCGCAAACAAAGATGCAGTGTGTCTCGCAAGTGATGTCCGAGATCGATTCGCACGCGTACGCGCATCACATTCAACGACTCATGATTGTCGGCAACTTGTGTCTCATTGCCGGTATTAATCCACAACAACTCACCAACTGGATGTGGGCGAATTTCGTTGATGGTGCCGAATGGGTCATGGTCCCCAATGTTGTGGGTATGTCGCAATTTGCCGATGGTGGTCAAATGGCTACCAAGCCATACGCATCCGGGGGCGCATACATCGACAAGATGAGCAACTACTGCAAAGGCTGTCACTTTGATCGCACTAAGCGCGTTGGAGACAACGCTTGCCCATTTACCACTTTGTATTGGGACTTCATGGCACGACATGAGGTCGTGTTAGGAAAGAACCCTCGAGTGGCGCAACAAGTTCGCGCAGCCTTCAAACTCAGCGACTTACCAGCAGTTCAAGAACGAGCACAAGTTGTTCTGCAACAACTCAGTGCCGGCGAGTTATAAACTTTTGTTGCCTTTAGGGTTTGCGTTTACGAAACCCACGACGGTCTTCAACTTTGAGACGCGCCTTTTGTTCTTCTTCAAGTGCTGCTTCTTCGGCCACGAGTCGCTTCATACTGTCGAGTCGACGAGGGTCTAACTTGCCGGCAATCACCGCTGCACTCACTGCACAGCCTGGTTCTTCACGATGTTTGCAATCTCGAAAACGACATTTTTCAGACAATGTAAACACATCTGCAAATGCTCGTTCGATTCCCGTTCCGCTCGACCACAAACTGACGGCGCGAACTCCAGGTGTGTCAATCAACCATCCGGCCTCACCCACTGGATCAGAAGGCAAAGCAACAAGTTGCACTGCAGTTGTGGTGTGTCGCCCACGTTGATCGCCCTCGCGTACAGCAGCAGTACTTTGCACTTGTCCACCAACCAGCGTGTTGACAATTGTGCTTTTACCCACACCACTTGCACCAAGCAGAGCAACCGTTCGATAACCCTCGGCATATTGCAACAGCGCTTCAAGTCCATCACCACGAATGCCACTCACCACATGAATGTCAACACCAGGTGCGACTGCTTCAAGAGTGTCGAGGCAGTGCTTCACTTCAGCGGCACTCTCCATGAGGTCGAGCTTGGTCAAAATCAACACGGGGGTCGCACCACTATCGAACGCCAAAACCAATTCACGTTCGAGCCGTCGTTGATTAGGCGGTGACACCAGAGCGTGCAACAAGAAGACGACATCAATATTGGCGGCAATCGTGTGCGCCTCAGCCCGCTGGCCTTCAAAACTGGCGCGCCGCATAAATGCGCTATGCCTGGGAAGGACCATTTCGACCTTTTCGCCATCGGCCGACACCACGACCCAGTCGCCCACGGCGACTTCGGCCCCTATGTTGCGCACCCGCACGGGCTCAATGCCCATCGACGGCGGGCCGTACCAAACCGTGCTCCAACCACGGTCAAGGCGCGACACCCGTCCCGGCAAATTGGTCCCATCGAGGGCATGCGACTGGTTTTTGGCGATTTCGGAGCGCGTTGATTCCCACGTCACATCCCATGTGACATTCCAACCAAGCGCCATCCGTGGGTCGTTCACATAGGTGACCGTAGCCTCAGAAAGACGCTGTTCCCCCGAACCAGCGACAAAGGAACCCCCAACATGTTGTCTCGCCTCGCCCACTGGTGCTTCCGTCGCCACTGGCTCACCATCATCATTTGGCTCGTCGCACTCTTCGGTGGCAGCACCATCGCCAACCAAGTCATAGGTGGCGGAGCATTCGAAACTCGGTTCTCAATTCCCAATACCGAAAGTCTCCGCGCCCTGAACCTTTTGCAGGACGCCTTCCCCGATTCAGACACCATCACTGATGCGCAGATCGTTTTCCAGGTTGCATCAGACACCCCCGACGGCGTCAACAACACCGAAGTGCAATCAATCATGACCGAAGTATTCACGAAGATTGTGGCTGGCGTTGAAGGCCTGACAATTACGTCCCCATATGACAACCCGCGGTTAGTGAGTACATCGCAACCCATTGCCTACGCCATCATGCGACTTCCCGACGGTGACTCGCAGGACGAACAACAAAAAATCGGAGATGAGATTCGCGCAATCACCGAACCAATTCTCATTGAACGAAATGCAACGAATTTGGTCGATGTTGAATTCGGCGGAGATCCTTTCGTTGAGTTTGAACTTCCCGAGAGTGAAGTTGTCGGATTGCTGGCCGCGATCATCATTTTGGTGCTCGCGTTCGGATCAGTTCTTGCGATGGGGCTTCCCATTGGCACCGCACTCATTGGACTTGGCACCGGAATTTCAATCGTCACAATGTTAAGCCACATTATGGAGATGCCCGACTTCGTTGTGCAGATCGGCGGCATGATCGGTATCGGTGTTGGTATTGACTACGCGCTATTTATTGTCACGAGGTTCCGCGAAGGTCTGCGCTCTGGCCTATCGCCCGAAGATGCAACTGCAGTTTCCATTGACACTGCTGGTCGTGCAGTTTTGTTCGCTGGAATCACCGTCATGGTTTCGTTACTCGGCATGTACATGATGGGAATGAAGTTCATTTATGGACTCGCAATTGCTGCATCAACAGTTGTTGGTGTCATGGTTGTAGCCGCGCTCACGTTGCTTCCTGCGCTGTTGGCTTTAGTTGGACATCGCATCGATATCACCACGCGCGCGGCGCTGATTTCACTCATTACATTTTCGACAGTCTCGTTATTTGGGATCGTTTTTCTTGGCTCTTTGACACTTATTGGCCTCGGAGCGTTGATAGCGGTCATCATCATGGCCACAAGTTTCTTAGTGAAATCGTGGCGTACGCCGATTAAGCACCGTGAACCAAAACCAGTTCAAGAACAGTTCTGGTATCGCTGGAGTCGTTTCATCCAACATCGGCCGTGGATCTCGCTCATCGGTGGTTTAACTGCTCTCCTGATCATGACTCTTCCACTCTTCGGAATGCGTCTGGCACTCAGTGACAACGGCAATCGCGCCGACTGGCAAACCGCCCGTCGTGCGTACGACATGCTCGCGCAAGGATTCGGGCCTGGCTTCAACGGACCATTGCAACTCATTGGTGAGGTGACTCCCGAAGATGCGGCCAATCAAACAAAGCTCGATGAAATTACGGCAGCTATTGCAGCTGATCCCGATGTTGTCTTTGCTTCACCGGCAAACCAACTCACACCCGAACTCATTGCTTGGCAAGTAGTTCCGCGCGAATCGCCGCAATCAGAAAACACTGCCGATCTTGTGCATCGCCTACGCGATGACATCTTGCCGCCAGTGCTTGCCGGAACCGACATCACGGTCAACGTTGGAGGCTTCACCGCCATCGGCGTCGACCTCAGCGATTACTTCGCCAAACGAATGTTCATTTTCGTTGGTGCAGTTCTGCTGATGTCCTTCCTATTACTCATGGTGGTGTTCAGAAGTTTGTTAGTTCCGCTCAAGGCAGTCATCATGAACTTGCTCTCGATCGGTGCTTCGTACGGCATCATCGTTGCCATTTTTCAGTGGGGTTACGGCGGCAGTCTGATCGGTGTCGGCAGTGCCGGACCCATCGAACCTTTCATCCCGATGATGCTCTTCGCCATCGTCTTCGGACTGTCGATGGACTACGAGGTATTTCTTCTCTCGCGCATGAAAGAAGAGTTCGATCGAACGGGCGATAACGCGACCGCCGTGGCCGACGGATTGGCCGCCACAGCCCGCGTCATCACTGCCGCGGCCCTCATCATGGTCGCCGTTTTCGGAAGTTTTGTGGCGGGAGACGACCGCACGATCAAGCTCTTCGGAATGGGTCTCGCCGTGGCCGTTCTGCTGGATGCCACACTTGTGCGAATGGTGCTTGTACCAGCGACGATGGAACTTTTGGGAGCCCGCAACTGGTGGATCCCCAAATGGCTAGATAAGGTCCTGCCTCGCATCAACATCGAGGGCAAGTCCCACCTCCCCCAAAAAGAAGTGGCTTGACAAACCTAGGCTCGATGCCGTAGCGCTTTATATATATGACAACCCCGACCTCCAAACCCCTCGTGATCGTTGAATCACCAGCCAAGGCCAAAACAATTGGTTCTTTGCTCGGTGCCAACTTTGACGTCCTGGCTTCGGTTGGCCATATCGCAGACCTTCCCTCTAAGGGCATGGCCGTCGACGTGGACAACCATTTCAAGGCCTATTACGAATTGACCGAACGCGGCGCCAAGGTGATCAAGGAATTGCGAGCCCTAGCCAAGAAGGCCAGTGCCATCTATCTGGCAACCGACGAAGACCGAGAGGGTGAGGCCATCAGTTGGCACCTCATCGAAAACCTCAAGTCGGCGATCAAGCCCGGTGTACCCGTGCACCGTGTGTTCTTTCACGAAATCACCAAGACCGCCATTGACCATGCTTTCGCAACTCCCCGAGATCTCGATTACGGCTTGGTCGACGCCGCCGAGACCCGTCGCATCCTCGACCGCTTGTTTGGTTATGCGGTATCTCCCGTGTTGTGGCGCAAAGTGAAGCCAGGGCTCTCCGCAGGACGCGTGCAAAGCCCGACCGTTCGTTTGATTGTTGAGCGTGAACGTGAACGCATCGCTTTCGTGACGGCCGGATATTGGGGCCTCGATCTAGTGTCGGCCACCAGTCCGTCATTCAAAGCGGCATTGCTTGAAGTTGACGGCAAGCGCGTTGCCACCGGAAAAGATTTCGACAGTTTCGGCAAAGCCAAAGATGGTGTCGTTGTTCTGACCGAAGCAGTTGCCATGTCGCTCGTCGATCGACTCAAAGATGCAACCATTAATGTGCGTTCGGTTGAAGACAAGCCGTATCGCTCGTCACCCAAGCCGCCGTTCATGACGAGCACCTTGCAACAAGAAGGTGGCCGCAAGTTGCGCTTGTCAGCCCAACAGGTGATGCGCACGGCCCAAGGTTTGTACGAACGTGGATTCATTACATATATGCGTACAGACTCGGTGACCTTGGCTGAAGAAGCACTTGAAGAAGTTCGTACACAAATTCGTAAGGACTACGGCGCCGAATACCTGCCCGCATCACCACGTCGTTATGCGAACAAAGTCAAGAACGCACAAGAAGCTCACGAAGCAATTCGTCCTACCTTGCCCATGCGATCACCTGACAGCTTGATGAGCCAATTGAGCGGACCCGACCAGGCTTTGTATCGCCTCATTTGGCAGCGCGCGCTTGCATCGCAAATGCCCGATGCTCAAGGTGTCACCGTTTCAATTCGATTGGGTGGAGTTGCTGTCGCATCTGGTGCAACAGCAGCTAACGATTGCGAATTCTCAGCAAGTGGAACAACGATTACGTTCCCTGGACACCGTCGTGCCTACGAAGAATCACGCGATGACGATGCAGCCGACGCCGAGACTGAAGCATTGTTGCCCGTGCTCAAAGTTGGCGACGCAGTTCCGGTTCTTTCGCTTGATCCCAACGGACACGAGACAACGCCACCAGCGCGCTACACCGAAGCTTCAATCGTGAAGAAGCTCGAAGAACTGGGTATCGGTCGTCCATCAACATGGGCGTCAATTATTCAGACCGTGCAAGACCGTGGTTACGTGTGGAAAAAAGCGCAAGCCCTTGTGCCCACGTGGACCGCGTTCGCTGTTGTTGGTTTGCTTGAACAACACTTCACCGGCTTGGTTGATTATCAATTCACCGCGGGTGTTGAAGAAGACCTTGACGAGATTGCTCAAAAGAAATTGGCCAAAGATAAGTGGCTCCACGATTTCTATTTCGGTCTAGTTGAAGAAGGACAAACTGGAACCGCCAAAGAACTTGGTCTCAAGCGTCTCATTGAAAACAACATTGCGGGTATTGACGCCGCCATCATCAACTCGTTCTCAATTGGCGCCGACCCCACCACGGGCGAAGTCATCGTGGTGAAGCCCGGCAAGTTTGGTCCGTATGTCAAACGTGGTGACGAAAACGCATCGGTTCCCGATTCGCTCGCACCAGATGAACTCACTCTTGAGATGGCCTTGCGTTTGTTGGCAATGCCCAAGAGCGATGAGCCCATCGGTGAATTAAGTGGCCTGCCAGTGTTTGCCAAGAACGGTCGCTTTGGTCCGTACGTTCAATGGGGCACACAAGATGTTCCGCCGCCCGGATTTGAAAAGCCAAAGATGGTCAGCCTGTTCAAGACCATGGTTCTCGATCGCATCACGATGGTCGATGCCGAGCAGTTGCTCACACTCCCCCGCACACTTGGTGTTGACCCAACTGACGGCGAGCCGATCACTGCACAAAATGGAAAGTTCGGCCCGTACCTACAAAAGGTCAAGGACTACCGCACCATCGAAAACGAAGAAAAGTTGTTCACTATCACGCTCGAAGAAGCACTGTCGATTTACGCACTCCCAAAAGTGTTTCGCCGAGGTCGCGCCGCGTCGCCTAACAGTGGACCCATGCGCGAGTTCGGCTCCGATCCTGCAAGTGGTCGTCCGGTAGTTGCCAAGGACGGTAAGTTTGGTGTGTATGTCACCGACGGCGAAGTGAATGCATCGCTTGGTAAAGGTGACCGCCTTGAAGACATGTTGCCCGAACGTGCTTATGAGTTATTAGCGCTTCGGCGGGAAAAGCTAGAAAGCGAAGGTGGCTCTGCTAAGAATTCGAAGCGTGCCCCCAAGAAACCAAAGTCTCCATCAGGTGGCGTTGCCAAAAAAGTAGTTGCTAAGAAACCTGCACCAAAGAAGGCCGTCGCCAAGAAGCCAGTCAAGAAGAAAGCTGCTGCGCCAAAGAAAGCAGCAACGAAGGCCCCTGCGAAAAAGAAAGCCCAGAAGCCCGAAGAATGAAGACTCCGGTCTACATCGCATTCGAGGGAATCGAAGGTTGCGGAAAAACCACGCAGGCTTCACGTTTAGTTGCGTCATTACGTCTACTTGATGCTGGCGCGGTATTAACTCGTGAAACTGGTGGCACCGATATTGGTGCACGAATTCGTGAGGTTTTGCACGACACTGCCAACACTCACCTTGATCCCATTGCCGAATCTTTGTTGATTGCGGGCGATCGTGCACAACATCGCGCCGAAGTATTGGCACCGGCACTTACTGCTGGTCATCATGTGGTGAGCGATCGCAGCGTGTATTCGTCGATTGCGTATCAGGGTTACGGTCGACAATTACCGCTTGACACTGTTCGTGCCGTCAACGACTGGGCTCTTCAATCACGCTGGCCTGATTTAGTTGTGTTGCTCAATGTTTCACACGAACACGCCATGAGCCGACTCGCTCATCGTGATCTTGATCGATTTGAGCAAGAGAACAGTGACTTCTTTCAACGCGTTCGCGATGGCTTTCACACGATGGCGGCTAATGATCCGCAACATTGGGTGATCATTGAGGCTGTTGGTGATCCCGATGTGATTGAACAATCAGTTCGTTCAGCAGTGACCGAAAGACTCGGCATCTGACATGGCGTCATCGGTGTACGACAAGGTCATTGGTCAAGAACACACATTGATCAAGTTGCGGGCACTCGCGACTTCGGCCGCACATGCCTACCTATTTGTCGGTCCGTCTGGTTGTGGAAAAGACATAGCTGCTCGCGCCTTTGCCGCCGTGAAGCTGCAAGGTTCCGAAGACAGCACTCAGCGCACTGCTGATCTGGCGATGCGCGGTATTCATGTTGATATTCATGAAGTCGAACGTGAAGGTGCTGGTATCAGCATGGAACAAGCTCGCGACGAGATCATCAAGTTGGCCGAGCGTTCGGCGGTTGAAGGTTCAACCCGCGTGATCATCGTGCACGATTTTCAATTGCTTGCCGATGGCGCACGCGCCTCGTTGCTCAAAACGATTGAAGAACCCGATGGCGAGACAGTCATGATCATGTTGAGTGACGATGTTCCCGACACCATGATCACTATTGCGTCACGTTGTGTACGTATTGACTTTCAGCCCATCACTGATGAATTGATTGTCAAGCAACTCATTGATGAAGGCGTTGACTCAAAGAAGGCGACCGCAGTTGCTCGAGTGGCTGCCGGAGATCTTGAGCGAGCACGCGTATTGATCAATGATCCATCACTTGCATCACGGACCGATTTGTTCGCCAATGTTCCAACTCGTCTCAACGGTACAACCTCACGTGCGATTGAAATAGCCGGCGAACTTTTGAGCGCCGTTGATGCTTCACTCGCGAGTTATGAATCAAAGCAAGAAGCCGAACTTGCCGAACTCGAAGAGCGAGTGAAGTTTTTGGGTGAGCGCGGAAGCGGTCGCAAGATTTTGACCGACAAACACAAACGTGAATTGCGTCGATACAAGACTGACGAACTTCGTTCTGGTCTTCGCATGCTCACCTTGGTGTACAGCGAAGCACTCAAGAAGTCGACCGAAGCAACGGCACATCATCAAACCGATTCGTATGTGCGAGCAGTGAAAAAGATTCGCGATGCCAGCGTGGCACTCAGTCGTAACGTCAACGAGAAGTTGCTCTTCGAGAACCTCTTGATGTCACTCCCCTCCATCAACTCGTGATTCTGGTGCAGAATCGTTGCGTTTTTCGCAACAATTCTGCACCAGAAGCACACAGTTATTGGTGGTAGTTGGGGGCTTCGTTGGTGACAAGCACGTCGTGGGGATGGCTTTCTTCGCGACCAGCAGTTGTCACTCGCATGAAGCGAGCCTTGGTACGCAACTGATCAAGATTGGCAGCACCGACATAGCCCATTCCTGAACGCAGTCCGCCGACGAGTTGATACACGACATCGTGTAACGATCCCGAATACGCGACGCGTCCTTCAATGCCTTCGGGAACCAACTTGTTGCGCGCAGTACCTTGGCCGCTTCCGTAGCGATCGGCGCCGAGCCCTTGCATCGCACCGAGTGAACCCATACCGCGATAACTCTTATAACGACGACCTTCAAACAATTCCATTTCGCCTGGAGCCTCATCGGTTCCGGCCAACAAGCTTCCGAGCATGACCGAACTTCCCCCCGATGCCAAGGCCTTCACAATGTCACCCGAATAAGTCACTCCACCGTCGGCGATGATCGGAATACCCAATTCACGAGCACGACTAGCGGCATACCAAATCGCCGACAACTGTGGCATACCTGCACCTGAGATCACACGAGTCGTACAAATTGATCCAGCGCCAACACCGACCTTGATCGCATCGCAACCAACTTCGGCCAACGCGTCAACACCTTCTTCAGTGACGACGTTGCCCGCAATCACTGCCAAGTTTGGCCAGGCCGACTTGATGCGGCGCACTGCAGTCAACACACCTTGGGTATGACCATGTGCGGTGTCAATGACGACGACGTCAATTGACGACTTCATTAATGCTTCGACACGATCTTCAAGATCGGGTCCAACACCTACGGCTGCGCCAACACGTAAACGTCCGAGATCATCGTGAGTTGCGTCTGGGTAGTCGCGCTTCTTCATGATGTCTTTCACCGTGATGATGCCAACCAGATGTCCATCTTTATCAACGAGCGGCAATTTCTCAATGCGATGCTTCTGAATAATCGTCTGGGCTTCGGCCAAGGTTGTGTCTTCGCTGCCGGTCACAAGCGGGGCCTTGGTCATGAAGTCGCTCACGGGGCGGCGGAAATCTGCTGGTTCACAAAAGCGAATGTCGCGATTGGTCAAAATGCCAACGAGCACTCCGGCCTTATCAATGATCGGCACACCCGAGAACTTGAATCGACGCATGAGGTCTTCGGCTTCTTGTAACGAGGCATCGGGTCCAAGTGTCACCGGATCGGAGATCATTCCTGATTGCGAACGCTTCACTCGACGAGCTTCGGCTGCTTGATCTTCAATACTCATGTTGCGATGCAAAATTCCGATTCCGCCCAAACGCGCCATCGCGATTGCCATCGGTGCTTCAGTCACTTTGTCCATCGCTGCCGACAACAACGGCACGGCCAACGTGATCTCGCTCGTCAACTGAGTGCGCACATCTACTTGATCGGGAAGAACATCGCTGAATCCGGGGACCAAAACGACATCGTCAAAGGTGAGACCTTCGTGGGGGCTAAAGACTGTGTTGTTAATCGGGTTCATGAGGGTTCTCCAACTTTCGAGTATTTCACTGACAATTCTCGCAGTACTCCGACCAGTAGTTGATGTTCTTGGCGATGCATTTTTTCTTCAAATATTTCTAGGGTGTCATTCGGGGCGATCTCGACTCGGGCACTCGCCAAAACCGGTCCGCTGTCAACACCTTCGTCGGGGACGAAATGGACCATGACCCCACTGTGGTTGCGTGTCCCATTTTGAAATTCGGCGAAGGCCTTTTCGATAGCCCCAACTCCGACAATGTCACCCGGCAACGATGGGTGCAGATTGACGACCTGCCCAGGAAACCACGACAGAAATTCCATGCTGAGAATGCGCATATATCCCGCAAGAACCACAAAATCAGCCATGAAGCTGGAAACGACTGAGGTTAAGCGAGTGTCATAGTCGGCCCTGCTTTCACCCGTCACTGCGCTCACGACAACAGCGGGCACCCCGGCGCTCTCGGCACGTTCAAGTGCCTTGACATCGTGCTTGTTACTGACAACCGCGACAACCTCGGCAGCCAACACCCCAGATTCACAAGCATCAAGGATTGCTTGCAGGTTTGAACCGTTTCCCGAAACCAGTACGACAAGACGCATATGACCATTCATGGCAATAACCTCACTTGTGGTTCGTCAGTAGCTCGTGGGACAAGTTCACCGATGACCCAGGTCTCTTCATCAAACGTGGCTTGAATCGCGGCAACATCTTCTGGCGCAACAATCACAATCATTCCGATACCCATATTGAGCGTGCGATACAGCTCGTGCGTATCAAGTTGACTGATTTCACGCACCAATTGGAAGAGTGGTGGCATTGTCCAACTACCAAGTTGTATGTCGGCACCAACTCCGGCAGGTAAAACACGCGGCACATTTTCGGGGAGTCCGCCACCAGTGATATGAATCAGACCCTTCAGCCGTGGATCGTGGAGCAACGGAGTCATTTCATTCAAGTAACTGCGGTGCGGGACCAACAGCGCATCAAGAATTGGTACTTGCAGTGGTTCGGGCATGGCATCATCGGGTAACCATTCAAAGATTTTTCGAAGCAACGAGTAACCGTTGGTGTGTGGACCGTTAGACGTCAGACCAATCAACACATCGCCCACCGCAACATTGTTTCGCGGTAACAATTGTTCTTTTTCAACAACTCCAACCAATGTTCCTGCAATATCAAATGCACCTGGTGAATAAACGCCGGGCATTTCGGCAGTTTCTCCACCGAGTAACACACACTCGTTATCACGGCATGCTTGCGACATTCCAGAAACGACAGCTGCCACCATTTCAGCCTGAATTTCTGACGATGCCAAGTAGTCCAAGAAGAACAATGGGCGGGCTCCTTGAACGAGCACGTCGTTGACACAGTGATTCACAATGTCCATACCGACACCGCGGAAACGGCCCGAACGTGCTGCCAGTTCAACTTTGGTCCCGACACCGTCGGTTGAAGCAACCAACACGGGATGGTCGTATCTCTTGAGATGCGATACATCAAGTGCACCGCCGAATGATCCGACCCCGGCCAGAACATTTGAATTAGCTGTTGACGCGACACTGCCCTTCAGCAACGAAACGGCACGATTGCCTTCATCGATGTCAACTCCGGTTGATGAATACGACTTCACCGACAACGCCAATGATCGCCAGCCAATATCTCGGCGAAATTGCTGACCAGCAAATGAAATCTTTTCAACTCGCTCATAAGCGTGGGTTCGAGCCTGCGCCAAGTCTTTGCCACGGCCGACAACTGTGAGTACTCGCCCACCGTTAGTGACCACTTCAGCCTGTGAAGTTGTCGTTGCGCCATGGAAGACCGTCGCACCATCAACTCGCGCTTCAAGTCCGTTGATGACATCACCGTTGCGCGCAGTGACGGGATAGCCCGCCGATGCGAGAACTACAGCCATTGCACTTTGTTGCGACACCGTGAGTCGTAATTGTTTCAACTGCCCAGCAAGACATGCCAATGCAACTTCGACAATGCTTGTCTCAAGCAAGGTTAAGAGAACCTGTGCCTCTGGATCACCGAAACGACAGTTGTATTCAAGAAGCTTGGGACCACTCGCCGTCATCATGATTCCGGCATACAAGACGCCAACATATGGTTGACCCAATGCCGCGAAATGATCGAGGGTTGGCTGAATGAACTGGACACACAGATCGCTCGGCGAGATACCCACATTGACCGGTGCGTACGCACCCATGCCACCCGTGTTGAGCCCACGATCACCTTCACCAATTCGTTTGTGATCTTGCGCGATCGGAAGTGGCACAGCGGTCGTCCCATCACAAACCGCAATCAGTGAGCATTCGTAACCAAAGATTCTTTCTTCAAGTACAACTTCACCAAGCGCACAAGCTTCTTGAATGGCCACAGCAGTCTCGGCGTCAGTTTCGGGGACAATGACACCCTTGCCGCCTGCGAGACCCGATTGCTTGACCACAATTGACGCAGCAAGTTCTTTCCACCACGCCATTGCCGCATCGACTTCGCCTTTACCAAATGATGCAAACCGTGGTCCGGCAATACCGATCTGCTGCGTCACTTCGCGAGCAAATGATTTTAACGATTCAAGTTGCGCCAAATATTGCGTTGGACCAAACGCTGCAATTCCGACCGCGCTCAATCGATCTACTAGGCCACCCGCAAGTGGGGCTTCTGGCCCAACTAAAACCAGATCAACTTTTTCGGTCTGACAAAGTGCAACAATTCCTGCCACGTCATCGGCGGCCACGTTGAATCGGTCTCCTGGAGCGCCGGCGTTGCCTGGTGTCACCAACAAGCGACCACATCGCAGCGAACGTAACGCCGACTCGGCCATCGCGTGTTCACGACCACCCGAACCGACAATCAGGACACTGAGCGTGTCGCTCATGCCAACACACCTTCGAAAGCATCCTTACGTTTTGGTGCACCAACCGACACTGGATACGCCCCAGTGAAACAGGCATTGCAATATCCGTCTTCGCGGCCAACCGCCAGCATCATTCCGTCTAACGATAGAAATGCCAGTGAATCGGCGCCAACTACTTGCCGCAATTCTTCAAGGTCCATTCGGGCAGCAATTAGATCATTGTCGTGTCCCATATCAACGCCAAAGTGACATGCATGCTTGATGGGCGGACTGGTGATTCGTAAATGAACTTCAACTGCTCCGGCATCTCGTAATAACTGCACAAGTGGTCCGGCTGTTGTCCCACGAACCAACGAGTCGTCAATCAAGATGACGCGCTGGCCACGTAGGTTTTCTCCAAGCGCGTTGAACTTCATCGCCACACCACGTTCACGCATGATTGATGTCGGTTCAATAAACGTGCGACCGATGTAACGGTTCTTGATGAGCCCGTCGTTATAGGGAATTCCACTCTCACGCGAGTAGCCAACTGCTGCGGGAATTGATGAGTCGGGAACTGGTACCACAACATCGGCTTCTACTGAATGTTCGCGAGCAAGTTGTTCGCCAAAGCGTTGACGAACGCTATGCACACTTCGACCGTCCCATTGCGAATCGGGGCGAGAGAAGTACACAAATTCAAAAGTGCAACGTGCCGATTGCGCCGACGGCACCATGGCCTGTCGACGGGTGATCTTCTCACCCTCAAGCGTTACTATTTCGCCGGCAGCCACTTCCGAGATCTCACGACACCCCAAAGTTTCAAGCGCACAGGTTTCAGATGCGACAACCCAGCCGCCATCAGCCAACTGCCCAACCGATAACGGTCGGAAGCCCCACGGGTCACGAACTGCAATCACGCGGTTTTCAACGAGCAATACCAACGAGTAGGCGCCGCTCCAAGCAGGCAAGGTGCGAGCCAGTCGATCTTCCCACGTTGGTCCCCCTGCCGAGGCCAACATCAACGTCATCACTTCGGTGTCCGATGATGCTGTTAATCCAAAACCCCGACCCAATAACTCGGCACGCAATTCTTGAGCATTCACCAAATTGCCATTATGCGCAACCGCTAACGGCCCATGAATTGTCTCAACCATGAACGGTTGTGCATTTCGGGTTCCCGAACCACCAGTCGTTGAGTAACGCGTGTGTCCAATACCGTTCTTCCCCTTCAACGGGGCAAGTGATGCAGCATCAAACACATTGTTCACAAGTCCATCGTCTTTATGGAGGCGAGCCTGCTTGCCATCAGACACTGCAATACCTGCAGCCTCTTGGCCACGATGCTGCAACGAGAACAACCCAAAGAAAACTAATTGCGCAACTTCTTCAATTGGCGATGACACACCAATCACACCACACTCTTCGCGCGGTGAATCCATACGCTCATTCCATTCCATGTATTCAGCCATCAGAAAACTTCTCTCTCTTGTTTGTCGCACCTGAAATATCTACTGGAAAGACACCACTCATGTTGCAAAGGTTGAATGCTCCCGAAGTCAAAAAATCTCATGAAAGTTTGTCCTCCGCTATTAATGAATCAAGTCGCTCTTGAATTGGGTAGGTTCCGGCAACAAATTCTTTTGATGTCAATCGCGTGTACGCCTTGATATATCGCTCGGTTGTGGCCGCAATAACTTCAGCACTTAAAACTGGTGGCAACCTGTCGCCCCGATAGCCCATCGCATCGAGTGCTAAACGAATCGGCTCTTTGTCGAGGCTTTCGGGTTCTTGCCCAGCGGCAATTCGCGCTTCGTAATTACTCATTTCCCAGAAGCGCGATGAGTCGGGAGTATGCATCTCGTCAATCAACATCAATTGACCGTCTGTATCTAAACCGAATTCGTACTTGGTGTCGGCCAACAAAAGCCCGGCTTGCGCCGCGACTTGTTGCCCCCGCTTGAACAGATTCAAAGCAGCCTCTTGAACCTGCTCCCAGAGTTCTGCTTTGACAAAACCCCGACTCACTACGTCGGCACACGACAGAGGTTCATCATGTCCACCGGCTTCGGCTTTGGTAGTTGGTGTCACAATTGGTCCGGGCAACAAGGTGTTTTTAGCAATGCCGTCAGAAAACGAATAGCCATAAATAGTTCGCGCACCAGCGCTGTATTGGCGCCAAATTGATGTTGACGTTGAACCTGTCATTGCACCGCGCACAACAACCTCTACTGGAAGTGGTCTTGCTGTGCGACCAATCGTCACATTGGGGTCAGGACATGAAACGAAATGGTTACTCACAATGTCGCGCGTTGATTCAAACCACCAAGCAGCAAGTTGATTCAATACTTGACCCTTATACGGGACAACGGCAACAATGCGATCAAATGCCGACAAACGATCAGTCGTGACGAAAAGTCGACGATTATCTGATAACTCATACGAGACTCGCACCTTGCCGACTCGTTCATCGGGTAACGGCAATTCAATATGTGAACAACCTTCAAGCTGAGGCATGTGCGACTCCGTTGCGAAAAAGTTCTAACGCCAGACCTTGATGAGTACTACGCAGGAAGTTTGGGTGCTGACGGGGAACAACATGATTTTCTGGATGCGGCATGAGCCCCAACACCAGGCCGGATTCATCGCAGATGCCAGCGATGTCATCAGCTGATCCATTGGGGTTTCCATTGACGTAACGCAGGGCGACGCGATCATTTGATTGAAGTCGTGCAACTACTTCGGTGTCCGCGGTGAACCGACCTTCACCATGAGCGATTGGGCATTCAAGATTTTCGTGGAGGCCTTGTGTCCATACGCACTTTTCAGAAGATGGCCGCAAAGTGACCCAACGACAATCAAACAAACCCCGCTCGTTGTGATCTAACGCCATTGCACCTGCACCACTTGACAACAATCCCATGCGTACCAATGTTTGGAAACCGTTACAAATTCCGATGATGGGTCGACCATCGCCAACCGCTTGTTGCAGGCGATCACCTAACAACATCTCAAGTTCAAGAGCAAAGACATGCCCAGACCCAAGTGCATCAGCAAATGAAAACCCGCCAGCGATGACGATCATTTGTGCTGTGTTGATGACATTCGCATCACGTTCAAGATCGGTGATGGACACAACGACCGAATCAGCCCCAGCCAAGTTGAGGGCTAAGGCAACATCGCGATCACGATTCGTGCCTGGAGCGACCAAGATAGCGGCAGTAGGTCGCACGCTCATGATGCACCCTGCCAACTTGTCAGCAACTCTTCAACTGTGAGTATCTGCCCATTACCTAGCGAAAGAACTTGCTCATCAACAACACGGCCAATGATCTGTGCATCGTCACCAAATTGATCGCGAATTGCAGCAACCGACTCGTGCTTGACCTCAAGAATGAATCGCCCACACGACTCACTGAAATACCACCAGTCAGGCGTCAGTGATTGGGCGACAGTGATCTCGGCTCCGAGTCGACCAGCGATTGCCATTTCGGCGACTGCAACAGCAATTCCACCTTCTGAAATGTCGTGACACGATTTGACATCGCCATTCAGAATTGCTTCATGAAGAAGTTGATAACGCGATGGCGCAGCGTCGTCGAAGCTCGGTACAACACCACCAGCAACCTCGTTCAACATTGCCAGATGACTTCCACCAAATTCGCACAGTGTCCGACCAAGCAATATCAACACATTGCCCGATTGTTTGAAATCCGGTGTCACGACGGCGTCCGCATTCGGCACATGAGCCATGGCCGTGATGACCAATGTCGGCGGAACAGCGTGCCGCTCGTTATCCGAACCGAAGTATTCGTTGTTCAGCGAATCCTTACCCGAGACAAACGGTGCACCAAATGCTCGTGCGGCTTGGCAGCAACCATCAACTGCAGCGACGAGTTCGCCAAGAGTTGTTGGTCGTTGCGGATCGCCCCATGAGAAGTTGTCGAGCAGTGCAACGGTTCGTGGGTCTGCACCCACTGCAACAACATTGCGCATTGCTTCATCGACAACTGCCAAAGCCATTCGTTCTGCGTCAATGATTCCCATCCAAGGGTTCACGCCAATACCCACGGCAATGCCACTGCTACTTAATGGATCAGCTAACACCACTCCATCGGCATGCCCGTCATTTTGCGCACCGATAATGGGACGCACCAGGGTTGCCCCGCCAATTTCGTGGTCGTATCGCCGAATAATTGATTCTTTTGATGCGATATTTGGATGAGCCAATAAGCGCAGGGTTGTTGCAGCGATATCAAGAGTTCCAAAGACTGAACTGAATGATTCATCAGACATCGGCGTGCGATCAGGCTTCGGCATCACCGCATTTAGTTGCCGTTGTGGACGACCATCATGCAAGAAGTTGGTGTCAATGTCGACAACAGTTGTTCCTTCGTAGGTGACGATTAGCCGTTCATCGCCAGTGAACTCACCAATATCAATGCACTCAACGCCATATCGTTCACATGCCGTAAACAAAGGCGCGGTATCTGCAACAGCAACAACCATGCGCTCTTGAGCTTCGGACAACCAGATTTCCCATGGAGCCAAACCTGGGTACTTCAACGGGAGTTCCGATAACTCAACTCGCGCGCCAACACCTTCGGCCATTTCGCCAATTGCTGATGACAATCCACCAGCACCACAATCGGTGATTGATCGATAGAGGTGTCGCGAACGACCCAACACATCGATCAACAACTTCTCGACTATCGGGTCACCGATTTGCACACTTGCTCCAGCAACATCACCGGTGGTCGCGTCCATAGTCATGGATGAGAATGTGGCACCCCGTAAACCATCACGACCTGTACGACCGCCCAACACCACGACGCGATCGCTAGGTTGCGGTTTCTCAACAACATAAGGTTCGTGAGCAATTCCAATACATCCGGCGTACACGAGTGGGTTGGCGATGTACCCGTTGTCGTAGAGCACGGCTCCGGCAATGGTGGGCAAGCCGATCTTGTTGCCGTAATCGGCAATTCCAGCCACGACACCAGCACGAATCTGTTGCGGGTGAAAGACACCATCCGGTAATTCGCTCACTGGAAAATCACTGGGACCAAAACACAAGATGTTCGTGCAAGCAATAGGTTGATGCGAAGCACCGATGACATCGCGAATCACTCCACCGACTCCGGTATTCGCTCCACCAAAAGGTTCGATGGCGCTCGGATGATTGTGTGTTTCGGCTTTTACGGCAAACGTGATGTTGTCTTCGTACGAAATAATGCCGGCATTGCCCACAAACGAACTCACCACAAAGGGTGCGTCAATCTCGTCAGTCGTTCGGCGCAGTTGTGCGATCAACGGCTCAACAACCGAACCATCATCGGTGGTGATGCGAGCACGGAAGGTTTTGTGCGAGCAATGTTCGCTCCAGGTTTGGGCGATCATTTCTAGTTCAACGTCGCGGGCGGGACGACCCTCATTGGCATAGTGATCGCGAACAACTCGTAACTCTTCAATATCTAGGGCAAGTGCCCGCTCTTTTCCGAGAGCCTGCAGTTCGGCATCGGTGGTCTCGCGAGTGAGTGGGTACTCGCCCACTGTTGACACCGACGCTGCCGAGTCGCTCGCAAAGGTGGGCTGAACGGGTTCATTGATCGCCCAATGCTCGATGACGGGGTTGGCTAACAACTTGCGCACAATCAAGTCGATCTCGGATGGAGTGGGGTCGCCTTCAATCTCGTAACGGCGACCCGACAAGGCATCGGTTACGCCGACGCCCATTTTGCGAGCAATCCGCAAGAATTCGTTGGCAACCGGATCGGTCACGCCAGCAATGAGCGAGGTCTCAACGACGACTCCCGCACGGGGCGCTTCGTCCCACGCGACCATCTGCAGCAGTGGTTCGGCAACAATTGACTCGATTATTGAAAATTGCTCAGTGCCTACATCTCGCAAGAACAGCAGGTCAGAAACCTTGATTGCGTGCACGCTCGAGATGCCGAGTGCGTAAACATTTTGTACAAGTGATTTTTGGCGAGGATCTTCCGCTCGTGCGCGTAATGTTAAAAAGTGCAACGATGACTGGGGAATCACCACACCTCACAATTCATACCGTCAAATTAGTTTTTGTCTGATCAATCGCTCAACTGCTACAAGCGAAATCACCAACCTTTTACGGAATATAAAGAGAGAAGCATCATGCCGAAGTTGACCGACAATGAAGTTGAAGAATTTCTCAGTGAACGAGGTCACCTTGCGCGCATCGGATCGGTTGATGCCGACGGCATGCCCCGGGTTCTTCCGTTGTGGTTCATTATTCGTGGTGACGAACTTTTGTTTACTCCAAGATCACCAGCGATCATTTGGAAGAACATTGAGCGCGATCCACGCGTTGGAATTTCAATTGACGAAGAGGCCGACCCGTGGCGCAAGGTGTCGGTTCAGGGTCATGTTGTTGTGAAGTACCAACCTGGCAACGATGATGCGTGGCGCGAGATCTATCGCGATATCGCCAAGCGCTATGTACCCGACGTAGCGGCCGACGGATATGTCGATGGCACCGACGACCAGCCGCGCGCTTTGTGCGCGGTGTCGCTCAGTGCCCCCACCACCAAGATCGTGACCTGGCGTATGCCCGTGGCTGGTGAAGACCCTCGCGGGGTGTGGGCCAAGCGCTATTTCTTGCCGGGCACCAAATGGTCAGACCGCTAGTTGCCGATAGGATTTCCACCCATTGCCCGGGTAGCTCAGTCGGTAGAGCAACGCACTCGTAATGCGTAGGTCAGGAGTTCGATTCTCCTCTCGGGCTCCAAGATATTGACGAGTGCGGTCACACTGTTAGCTGATCTAAAGCCCCGAGGATAATCAGGAGGGCTACCATTCCGCCGATGCCCTTCGCTCGTGAATTAGAAATACTTCGATCTGGCCCTACCTATGCATTTGCCGATTGGCCGAACATTGAGCTGCCGAAAGTTTCGGCAGGTGTTTATACGATTTGGGACAAAACTGAATCATTTATTTACGTCGGTATGGCTGGGCACGGCAAGACTGCGACCGACCTTGAAATCGCCGCAAAGAAGAACAAGGTCACCGGGATGCGGGATCGTTTAAGGAGTCATGCCTCTGGTCTCAGATCAGGGGACCAATTCTGTATTTATGTTGCCGACTTTTTAGTTCTTCCGAATTTATCAATTGAGGACATCACGGCGATTCACAAGCGTGAAGTCAGGATGGACATCCTTGTCAAAGAATACATTCATCAAAATCTGTCCTATCGATATTCTCTGACTGAAGACGGGGCCCAAGCTCTGGCTCTTGAAAAACTAATCGTGAATGGCGCTTTAGGAAACCCGCCACTTCTCAACCCACCTAAATTGATCAAATAGCGACTTGTCCAGCAATCAATCAACACTCTGGATTTAGATGATGGCCAGCCGCGTGAACGTCGTGATTCCCACGAAATCGAATTTCACGGGTTTAGCCGAACTTCTTAGTGACCTCAGCGTCGACCCAGCCGTCGACACTATCTGCATCGTCGCCGACGGGCAGAACACCTACGACACCCTCCCCGACCCCAGCGATGGCATCATCAAGGTCGTGGTCCCCGAGGGCGTCGGCATTCACAAGATGTGGAACCGTGGCATCGAAGCTGTGGGGCGTGAATCTCATATCGCCTTCCTCAACGACGATGTGCGACTCGAACAGCATTGCCTCAGTTCACTCAGCGATTCCCTCGACAACGACCCGACCATCGGCATCATCTGCCCGAACTACACGTCGATAGATATGAATGAAGATCGGCGCGTCCTCAACACCTGCGGTTCGCGTTACGACGGAACTGGTGGACTGGCCGGTTTTGCCATGATGCTGCGCAGAGATTTGGCGATGATCTACAGCTTCGATGAAAAACTCACGTGGTGGTACGGCGATGACGACATCTTGTTATGGGTGATTCGCACGATGGGCATGCACGCCGTCATCTCACATACGGCTCGCTGCCAACACGCCGACAGTGTCACTATCCGAACCAATCCCCCGGCCAACTTTGGTCAACTTGTCGCCGACGACCGCGAATACTTTCGCGCCAAGTGGTCCTAATCATTCTCGGTCAATAATCGGTCTCGCGTTGCCCCTAGTCTGAATACTTACTACGGGTAGGGGGCGGATATGCAAGATCGATGGATTACCGACTGGCCAACAAGCCAGAGATTTCCCCACTACACCCGGGCCAACGCTGGTGAAGTTCTTGCCGATCCGGTGAGCCCACTCGGTTGGTCATTCGGTTGGGACGGCGGAATCGTCGCTGGTTACAAAGCCGGCCTCATTCGCATTGGTGCTTACGAAGACTCCGACTTCAACCCGCAACATCCCGAATCGGTCGCCTGCTTTGGTGGCTACTTCTATATCAACCTTTCGGCGATTCGCATGCAAGGTGTGCGCAACCCTG
>Ga0209768_10000572_pt1 | contig 24690 bp, 21 predicted proteins | sample LauGreSBDMM110SD_3_FD_187564 | JGI IMG/M metagenome (GOLD analysis project Ga0209768, IMG submission 187564) | Freshwater lake microbial communities from Lake Michigan, USA - Sp13.BD.MM110.SD (SPAdes) (version 2) | ecosystem: Environmental > Aquatic > Freshwater > Lake | place: Lake Michigan... | reverse complement strand
CGCTGGCGTATCCTGCCGTATCTCGGCTGGACGTGGACGCTTCCGGTGGGCGAAGGGGTCGCGGTGACGTTGGCCTTCCGTGGGTCGCGTGAAAATAAGAAGCCGGTCGAATCGGTAGTCGTCGCTTCCCTCGGCAAGGAGACGCACTTCGGGGCATTTCTGCCGGCTGACGTGAAGGAGTTCCTCACGGGTGCCATCCGGCATTATTACGGTGAATCTGTCGCCGAGGTCGTATCGACTCCGTTCATCCCTACCGACTAAGCCTCAGCGGTCGGCCGGATCGATGGCGCGGAACTTGATGACGGTGTTGCTGGCGGGCTCATAGAGCACGCCGATGCGTCCGTCCTTGAGGAGCGCCATGCTGCTGTAAGCGAAGGGGCCAGGGAAGGTGAGGCGCGAACTGGACCAGGTGCGTCCGTCGTCGTTCGTGAGGCGTAGCGTGCCGTTGGCGCGCTTGGGTCCGGCGGCATTAAGGAAGGCGATGGTACGGTCATCCAGGCGAAGCAGGCTACCTTGGCAGATGGGGTCGGCCAGGGCGGCGTCCTCGGCGGCCTGAGTCCAGGTCTCGCCGGCGTCTTGTGACCAAGAAATCTTGCGCAGGCTGGACCCGCGACGCCAGCTGCGAGAATTCAGGTAAAGGCCGCCGCCGACGGACTCGGCCACCTGGACTTCGTTCAGCTGGATTGTTTCGGTCTGCGGCACTTTCTCGCCGCGCTTCCACGTGGCGCCAGCGTCGTCGCTATAGGCGATCCAGTTGTAGAAGTTCTTCTTCGTGTCCTGAGAGTTAAACGGGATGACCAGACGGCCAGCCTTGGGGCCCGACTTGAGCTGGATGCCGATGCCAGGTCCGGAAGCGGTGGTGATAGCTTCGTCGGGTTTCAGGGTCGCGGAGACGTCGGTCGGCTTGCTCCACGTCACGCCATCGTCATCGGAGGTGATGAAACAAGAGCGATTGCCCTTGGGGTCGGCGGGCCCGACGGGCAGGCCTCCGAATTCATGGCTACCGCTGGGAAAAACCTGATAGAAAAGGAAGATGCGGCCAGACTTAGTTTCTTGGACGAGGCAGGGGTTATTGCAGCTGTCCGCACCCTGTTCGTAGGCGATGCGTGGCTTGGACCAGGTGGCACCTTCGTCTTTCGAGAAGGAGATCACCAAGTCGTTGCTGGCTTGGTCGGTGGGCTTGTCGCGTCCTTCGGCGACGGCGAGCAGCGTGCCCTGCTGCGTGCGTAGCAGCGAAGGGATGCGCACCGAGGGGTGCGAAAGATTCTGCTTGGCCTCGAAGACGATGATGTCGGTTCCGTCTGCCGCGAATACGCTGACGGCGAGCAGGCTGAGGAGGAGGGCGAAGCGCATGTTTAGAAATTCCAGCTAAAGAAGCCGATCGCATCGAGTTCACCGATCATCTTCTTGGTCTCGGCGGCGTCGGGGTTGCCATTAGGCAGGCGGGCGGGGCCGAGCGGCACGCCGAGGTGCCCCATCAAGGCCTTGGCCGCGCCCATATAGCCACGCTTGGCGAGAATATCGACGACCGGCTGGACCTTGGCCTGTTCGGCTTCGGCCAAGGCGGTGTCGCCTTTCGCATGCGCCGCAATCGTGCGGAGTAAGGGGCCGGCGTTGAAGTTATAGGTACTACCGACTCCGGCCGTGGCCCCGGCGCGTAGCGCCAACAGGAAGCGTTCGTCGATGCCGTAGGGTAGGTCGAAGCGGCCGCCTTCGAGCAGTTGGGCCCTACGCATCGCGTCGAGGTCAGGGTTGGAATACTTTACGCCCGCAAGGTTCGGGATAATCGGCGAGGCGGCCTTGAGGAACTCATCGACTGGGAAGCCGCTGATGCCGGTCATCCCGGGGATATCGTAATAATAGAACGGCGTCCGCGGCGCGGCTTTGGCCACCATCGCGCAGCTGGCGACGAGGTCGACCAGGGTGCGCGGCTTGAAGTAGGACGGCGCAATCATTGACACGGCCTTGGCGCTATTCTTCTCCGCGTGTGCGGCGAGTTGCGCGGCTTCGGTCAGGCAGTTGGCGCCGACGTGGACGATGACGTCGATGCCGGTAGCCGGGCCGACGACGGCCCAGCGGTCATTGAGGGCGGCGCGTTCGCTCGCGGTGAGCGAACTGCTTTCGCCGGTGGTACCGCCGATGAACACGGACGTGATGCCTTTGCCGCGGAGGAAGGCGGCCTGCTTCTCGACGACGCCGAGGTTGAGCGTGCCGTCCGCCTGGAAGGGCGTGTGGGTGGCCGTGCAGAGGCCGGAGAACTTGAAGGCGGACATGATCAGGAAGTAGTGCTTTCGCGCGGACGGATACGGAGAGCGATAAAGACGGAGAGCAAGGCGATGCCGGCGAAGACGCCGAAGATGGCGTTCAGGGGCATTTGCTGGTCGCGGAGGGCGCCAAAGATCCAGTCGGCGAAACCGCCACAACTGATACTCACGAGGTTCATCAGGCCATAGCCCGTGGCGCGATGTTCTGGTCCGACGAGCTGACAGAGGATGGGCATGTTATTGCAGTCGAAGAAGCCCCAGCCGAGACCGAAGACGATGAGGAAGAGCACGGCCACGAGGAGGGTGGACGCGTTACCGACGCCGAAGAGGGCCGGGAGTAGGAGGAACGTGCCAATGGCGCTGACAAAGATACGTCCGCGGATGTTCGTGCGCATCCAGCGGTCGGCTAACCAGCCGCCGAGTATCGCACCAATAATAGCGGCGAGCTGCCAGTAGAGCACGGCGGAGATGCCGGCCTTACCTTGGGCGAGGTTGAAGCGTTCGCGGAGGATGTCAGGCATCCAGTCGCGCACGACCCACGCCGCCATGGCGGGCAAGGTGAAGTAAACCACAAGAAGCAGGAAGCTGGGATTCCCGAGCAGCGAGCGCACGGTCGAGCCGGCGGTTGGCTTGGAAACGACTTCGATCGTGGCTGGTCGATTGCGGAGGAAGAGGAAAAGTGGGAAGGAATAAGCGATGCCGATCAGACCGCACCACTCGAAGGCGCCGCGCCAGCCGATGGTCGGCTCGTCCGCGGCGTAGCCGGCGAATCCGCCGATGATCACACCGATGTAGATGCCCATTTGGTGGAACCCGATAGCACGTGAACGCGTGGGTCCGAGGTGGTAGTCAGCGATAAGAGCGAGCGCGGCGGGAATGTAAAAGGCTTCACTCACGCCCATGATGGCGCGCGTCCAGAGGAGCTGTTCGTAGCTTTGGACATGCCCTGTCGCCCACGTGATTGCCGACCAAGCGAAGAGGCTGAAGCAGATGACGTGACGTCGACTGACCCGGTCCGCCAGGTAGCCACCGATGGGGCTAAAGATTGCGTAGACCCATTTGAAGGAGCCGAGGACGAGGCCCCATTGGGCCTTGGTCTCGATGCCCGGAATATCGCCGACCATGGACGCCCTCATCGTCGCGAGCATCTGGCGGTCCAGATAGTTGAGCAACGCGACTGGGATGAGCAGCATGACGACTAGCCATGCGGTGCGGGAGGCGGAAGGAGTTTCGTTCATCGATATTTAGCCGGGATCGGCCAGCGGGTGAGCTTGGGCGTACGGACGCCGGGGCGGATTTCGCCGCTCACGGTGACAAGGTCATCGCCCAGCCGCAGGAGCGGCGCCACCGCAACGGGGTGGGGCCATTCGCCAAGATCGGTCACCTCCAAGGATTCGAATTCGACCGCAAGGATGCGGCGGGTCAGCCCCGTATGCGTCTCATGCGGCTGGCCGTATTGGGAACCATCGTCCCCCCCGACGAAGAACAGGTGCGTCCGGGTCGCGACTCCTGGACCAGCGGCACCGGCGAGCGCGTGCGGCAGCCCGTGGAAGCGATTGCCGGCGTCGAGCGACGATTGGAAAGCGAGGTTCTCGTGGTAATCACGGAAAGGTTTGCCGTCCTTCGCGGAAAGCGAACAGCCCCCCGCCCAGAATAGCAGGTTCGGGCCCGTACCGACGAGCGGGATGATGCGGCCATAGCTTGGGTCCGCATCGGTCGTTCGCCAACCACCACCGGGTGCGTCGAGGTCGAGCGAGGTCAGCGTCGGCAAGGTTTCCGTCGCGTCAGGATGGGCGCTGCCGCCGATGACAATCAGGTTACCGTTCGCGGCGGCGAAGCCGGCGTAGGCTCGCGGTTGCGGCAGGTCCGCCCCGAAGCGGGTCACCTTGCCATCGAGCCCAATTAGCCAGACGCTGGCGCGGTGGCCGTCGGCCGCGGCGCCGCCGGCGATGATGAGCCCATCGCCCTTGGGCGTCGGGCAGAACGCCGCGCCACCGAGTCCCTCGGGCAGCTCGCCGATTTTCCGCCAGGCCCAGGCGCCGTCTTGGCGTGAGAGTTTGAGGATTTCTTTATGAAACTTTCGCTGTCCGCCTTGCCAGACCGGCTTGTCGGGGAAGTTGGTCCCGCCGGTGGCTATGATGACCTCGCGGCCGTCCGCCTCGCGCAGGACGGCGGCCATCATGCCGGCTCGGCCAAGCGGGTCGGGGAGATCTGGCAACGGCTCACCCTGTGCGCAGGCGAGCGCCGCCGCAACGAGACCGAGGAATGGGGTGAGGCGGAGCATGGCGCCAGGGTAGAGCCTTTTTAGCCCTAATCCGGCGTCCTGCCAGCCCCAACGTTTATTCGGTGCGGAGCAACCAGCCTTCGGCGGAGCGGACGAACGGACGGAGCTCGCCGTTGGTCAGCGCATAGCCGCCGGACCACTTGGCGCAGCCGGTGGATAGCACGTTGGCCGAGCCTTCCTTCGCTTCGGTCCAAACATCGGCTGATTTATCGTATGAAAGAACCGACTTGGCATAGCCCGGGTGCTTGGCGGCTTCGACCTTGCCAGCCAGCTTGCCATCGTCGCCGCCCAGCACGAGGATCTCATTTTCGAAGACAGGGCAGGGCGAAGGTGCCCCCGCGACTGCGCGGGGCATGGCGGCGAGGCGGCGCCACTCCTTGCCGAGGGTGAAGGCGTGACAGTCGGTGAGGAATTCACGATCGACGCCCTTGGCGCCCGGGCTCAGCGCGACGCCGCCGAAAAGGTAGAACGTGTCCTTCGTGCCGGCGGATTGGGCGAGCATGCGTCCGGAGCCGGCGCAGAGGGGGAGTTCTTTCCAGCCGGCGTTGAGGTTGGCGAGGTCGATCGCAAAGGCGCTGGACGAAGCCGCGGTGGCGTCGGGGCGTTCGGTGCCGCCGGCGACGATGACCTTGCTGCCGACGAGCGCACCCGTCGCGTAGGCGAGCGGCCGAGGCAGGAAGGGGAAGGGGCGGACTTTGAATTCACCTTCTTCGACCGAGAGCGTGTAGCAGTCAGCGTAATGGCGATGCGAATCAGCGCCGCCGATCATCAGGAGTCCCTGACGAATCGAGACGCTCACGCCGTAGCCGCAGGGGCGGGGCAGTTTGCCGAGGCTCGTCCACTTCTTGGAGCGGGTGCTGGCGAGCGAGAAGACTTCGTCGTGCCAAGTCTTGAGGCCGCCGTCCCAGGCCGGCTTATCGGGATAATTGGAACCGCCTCCGCAGAGCAAAAGGTCGCCGGTGGTGCCCACGTAGGCGCCGCCTACGCCGGGCGAGTTAGGGGTCTCAGGAAGTCGGGTCCAGCGCATAGGAATGGGTGCAACAAAGACAGGCCGCACTGGGGTGTCCAGAGATTAGGGGACCCCAGGGGGAATGTCATCGCGTCCCCCGCCAATCCGGAGCTTTCGTGAGTCAGGGAAGACTTTATCGGCATAAAGCCGCGTGGTCTGGACCGAGGATATGTTTGACAGAGCCGCCCGGACCTTGCCTTGATTGGACTCCTTTCGCACTGCCTGGTAGCTCAGCGGTAGAGCAGGTGACTGTTAATCACTTGGTCGTAGGTTCGATCCCTACCCAGGCAGCCAGAAAGGACTCTTTCCTTGCCCCGGTCCTCCGGGGAAGGTCCGCAAACCTTCTCCTTGACCATCCAAGGGGTTGCGGGAGGATGCATCCACCATGGGCCAACAGAGCAACAAAGTCATCAAGCGTCGCCGTCGCCGCGCCTACCTCGAGCGCAAGAAGGATCGCATCAAGGCCGCCCGCGTCGCCGCGAGCAAGAAGAAGGTCAAGAAGTGAGGTGGACGGTGAGCCAGGCCACTGCGTGGGCCGTGCTCGCTGCCCTGCTTTTCACGGCATGTGACACCCACGTGGCATCGTCCGACGAGGTGCCGGGCATCGCTTACGTCAATGAACGCCGCCGGAGCGAGGCCGATGTCGCCCGTGCTTCCGAAGCCTTTCACGCCAAGGAGCGGCATGGCTCCGATATCGTTTTTCGAACCGAAGAAGCGGTCCGGCCCGGTTACTATTTCTTCGTGAAGCTCGACGTCACGCCACCCGCCGATGGCCGGCTGGTGCTCGAGGTGGTCCGAACCGAAAACACGCCGCCCGAGCGCTATGATTTTGCGGTGAACCTGAAGCCAGAATTCCCGTTCGGTGAATACGTAATCGGGCTCACCGGTAAGCAGGCTGGCGACGCCAAGTGGCGCCCGATCGCCTGGCGAGTGTCGGTGGTCGATGCGCAGGGCAGGTTCCTCGCCGCCAAGCATAGTTTTCTCTGGGGCTCGCCTTCGGACCTGACCCGTCGCTGAGTCCGATGACCTCGGTGCAGTGGACAACATGGCGGCCGCTCCGGCTGGCCGAGGATGTTCCAGTTGCCACGCTCGCTGAGCAGATGGACGGCGGTCAGGCTTTCCGCTGGTCGCTGGCCTCCGACGGCAGCTGGGTCGGCGTCTTCGGCCGCACGCTCGCTGCCGTTCGGGCCGGGCCGCAGGGCTTGGAGTGGCGCGGCCAGAAAGGCGCGACGCAGGCCGAGGAGGCCATGAGACGATATCTCGACGCGGAGGGCGCGCAGGCCCGGCTCTCCGAGGCGCTACCGTGGCGTTCCGATTCCGTACTTCAGTCCGCGCGCGCGGCCTATCCCGGGCTCCGTATCTTGCGTCAGGATCCGCATGAGGCGTTGATTGGTTTCCTCTGCAGTTCCAACAAGCGCATCTTGCAGATCCGCGTCATGGTCGCCGCCTTGGCCGCGAAACTGGGCGAACCTTTGGGCGGCGGTTTTCACGCGCTGCCTTCGTGGCAGGCGATCGCGGGTGCGGATGACGCAGTCCTGCGCGCCTGCTCGTTGGGCTATCGCGCGGCCTACCTGCGCGGTACCGCTAAGAAGCTGCTCGCCCGCCCGCGCTGGGCCGAAGAATTCGCGGCCCTGACGACCGCCGACCTGCGGGAAGAACTGCAGTCGCTGCCTGGCGTCGGCCCGAAGGTGGCCGCCTGCGTCGCGCTTTTCGGCTTCGGCCGCTTGGAAAGTTTCCCGGTCGATACCTGGGTCGTACAGGCGCTCGCTGACGCCTACGGCCTGCGCGGATGGAAGCCCGCCCAGCTCGAGCAGTTTGGTAAGGCGCACTTCGGCGAGGCCGCTGGCCTGGCGCAGCAATATCTCTTCTCCGCCGCGCGTGCGGGCCAATTGCCCCGCGCCAAGGTCAGCGTCCCGTCGCCGCGCCCCAGGCCTCGGCGATAATCCCTGGCGTGAGCGCCGCGGCGGGCTGACCCGTCGCGAGCAAGCGTCCTTCCGCGAGCACGACGACGCTGTCGCAGAGGCGCGCGAATTCTAGGTCATGCGTCGCGACGATGCAGGCGGCCCCGGCATGGGCGAAGGCCAAAATGGCCTGACGGACGGACTCTTGCCGGCCGAGGTCGAGCGCCGCGGCGGGTTCATCCAGGATCAAGGCGCTGCCGAAGGGTTCCGTGAGCGCGGCGAAGGTCATCGCGAGATGAGCCCCCTTCTGCTCCCCGCCAGAAAGTTCGGAAAGTCGGCGGTCGGCGAAGGCGCCAAGATGCAACTTCGCTAACCAATCCGCGTAGCCGAGGGGATCGCCGACAATCTCGCCGAGGTCGCTGACGCGATAATCCCAGGCGCTGAGCGGTTTCTGGGCGCAGTAAGCGCGCGTCCGGGCGCAGGTCGCCGGGTCGATGACGCGCGGATCATAGCCGCCAACCTCCAGCTCACCGACGGTGGGGAGCAGTCCGGCGAGCGCCCGCAGTAACGTCGTCTTACCGGCCCCATTGGGGCCCACGACCGCTACGACTTGGCCGCGTTCGGCGGCCAACGACACCCCGTCGATGAGGCGGCGACCGTTGATCTCGACGCCGAGGCCGAGCGCGCGGATCACGGTCTCACTCATGGTTCCTCCTTGCGATCCAGATGAAGAGCGGTGCGCCGAGGACGGCGGTGACCGCCGCGGCGGAGAGCGGTGCCTGGGACCAGACGCCGCGGCCGATGGTATCTGCGCCCAGCAGTAAGATGGCTCCGAGTAGAGCCGACAGCGGCAGGACCTTCGCATGGCGCGGGCCGACCATGGCGCGCGCGAGGTGGGGCGCCAGCAGGCCGATGAAGGCGACCTGGCCGACGAGGCACGTCGCGGCGGCGGCGGCCAGCGCGGTCAAGAGTACCGCTTGTCGCCGCGTCCGTCCGACGTCGCCCCCGAAGCCCCGGGCGGCGTCTTCGCCGAAGGAGAGTAGGTCGAGCGAGCGAGCGAGCGGTAGCAGCAGCAGCGCCGCAAGCATGCAGAGCAGCGTCGGCAGCCAAGCCAGTTCGAGCGTGGCCATCCCCAGCCAGTCGCCATAGGCTCCGTTGGTCAGCAGTTCGCGTGATTCACCGCTGCGCGAAGCGATGACCAGCGTACCGGCGGCGGTGAAGGCGTTGAGGCCGAGACCGGTGAGCAGCAGGCGAGCGGACGAACCGCCGCTTCCGATGAGTGCGAGCAGCGTCGAGGTGCCGAGGGCGCCGGCGAACGCGGCGGCAGGGATAAACCAAGCGCGCTGCCAGGCGGATTCCGGCGAGAGTCCCAAGAGGACCGCGATGCCGAAGAGTGCGCCGCCAAAAACACCGGTTAGGCCGGGGTCGGCGAGCGGATTACGGAAGACGCCTTGTTGCGCCGCGCCACCGATACCGAGGGCGAGGCCCGCCGCGAGGGCCGCAAGCACGCGCGGCAGGCGTAGCTGGGCCCATGAACCGCCTTCGCCCCAGCCGAAAACTCCAGCGCCCACGGAAAGGGCCAGCAGGACTAAGCCCGCCAGGAGGATGATACCCGCGCCCCATGCCTTCGTCGCCGTCATCAGCGGCCGAGTTCCTTGAGCAGATCGCCCAGCGGATTGGCTCTCTTCGTCGCGGGGGCTTTGGGTGGCGGGATTGGGCTGGAAGGGGCGGCCTGGGAGCCAGGGGCGCCGGCCGCAGCGTTTTCGCGGCGTGCCGCGGACTCCGCGCGAACCTTGTCCAAGGCCGCCTCCAGTTGTTTCATAAAGTCAGTCTGCACCGCGTTGAGCGAACCGCTGACGTTGACGGCGGGCCCTTCGGTGAAGCCGTCGGTCGCCGACGGACCGTCGCCGAAGCCGAGCACCTGGAAGTACTGGGCGAACTCGCCCGTGCCGCGCATTTTCGTAGCGAAGACCATCGGCCAGTCAGCGAAGCCGGTTTTCGGATCCACGGCGATGCCGCCTTGGGCCGACAACTGCAGGACCTCGTTACGGATTTCAGCCGACTCGAGTTTGATGGCGCCGGAGGCGAGACGCGTCGCCCTGATTTCCGCGGTGGCATAGGGGAAGTCCGCGACGGCTTTCTGCAGTTTGGCGGCGGCCGACATGGCGGCGCCGATCCGCGTGACTGATTCAGCTTGCCGCTGGTTCTTCGAGAGGGCGCCGGCGATTAAGGCGAGGGCGCCCAGCGTTTCACCGAGTTCGCCGACCTTGCCCGCCGAGAGGGAGGTGGCGCTATTCTTGTCGCCGAAGGCACGGATTCGCCCGCCTTTGGAAGTGAGTCGGGTGCTGACTTGGAGCTTGCTGGCGAGTTCGCCGGGCGTGCCGCAGACGCTCGTCAGATCGGCGGTGGCGTCGGCCCGGCCTTGCAGGAAATCCTTCACCGCCGGGAACGCCTGGGCGACGCTACCGAAATCGAACTGATTGAGTTCCAACGTCGCCCCGAGCGAATAAGGTCCGTTGCTGATTGTCGGCTGGAACGCCAGCAGGCCGCGACCCCTCAGCGTTCCGTCGGCGAGCTGGCCCGTAAGCTGCGTCAAGCGGATGCCCTTTTCCTCGGCGTCCGCCCGGACGACGACTTTCTCGGCCTTGATGCCGTAGGCCTTGGCGGTGCCGATCATCAGTTGTAGCGACCCGCTTTGGTTGGTCCAAAACGGCGCGCGATCTGGTTTCGGCCTGGTGCCGACGGATAACTCCTCCTCGCGTTTCGGTAACAGCGAGAGGAAGTCGTCCACGTCGACGTTATCGATCGCCGCGATGGCCTGCCAGTCGCTCCTCGGACCGACTTTCTTCTGCGTGAGGGTGAACTTACCGGCGCTCAGTTGGGTCGCCTGGAGCTTGAACGAACCCTCGGCGGTCAGGCCGTCGGCGGTGGGCACATAGCGACCGCTGACGCTGGCCGTCTGGATGCGGCCTTCGCTCTGCCGCAGGCCGACATCGCGGACTTGGGCGGCGACCTTGATCTCGCCGGTCTGGGCGTACTCGGCGGTCGCGCGATATTGGCCGCCGGTGATGGAGTGGAGGGCTTCGGCGAAGGGCTGTTCGGCGAGCGCACCGAGATCGCCTTCAAGCTTCAGGGTGGTGCCAGCGTCACCGAGCCCATAGCGGATATCTCCGGCGGCCAGGATGCGGTTGCGATTCTTGAGCTCGGCCTGGGTGAAGCCGATGACCGTGGATTTTTTGCCTTGGATGAAGTCGAGGCCGGCGGTCAGGTCGCAATCCTTGACCCAAAGCTTGTCGGCCCAGGTGACGCTGGTGCGCGTAAACGATAGCGGAGCGCCTTCGGTCCGCACAAAGAACCCGTCGCGATTGAAGCCACCGACGAGTTCGGCGCGCTTGAGGTCGCCGGTCAGTTTGAGGCCTGGGACGAGCGCGGCGAGGGATTCGAGCGGCAGGTCGCGGGCCGAGGCTTCCGCCAGCACGCCGACGGGCTTGGCTCCTTCGAACGGGTAGGGCTGACGGAGCTTGAGTGAAAGCAGGTTGAGTCCTTGGCGGAAGATGCGCGCCTGCGCGGCCGCGACGACGGGCGACTGGCCGGCGTCGCAATTGATGGAGGCTTGGGCGCTGACGCGGATGCCCTTGAGTTTCTCGACCGGCAGTTCCTCCCAGTTGGGCTGGGAAGCGAGCTCAATCAGGCCGACGTCGATGTTGGCCAGGACGGACCAGGCGCCATCGGCGCCCGGGCGAAGCGTGAGTGAGCCAGTGGCAATGTCACCGGCGGCGCAAGCGAGGCTGAAAGGGGCAAGGGAGATCGCGCCGTCCGCCGACTTGATCGGCAGCATGGCGTCGACCGCACGCATCAGCGGCTTGCCGCCGCGCTCCAGCGTGACGCCGCGGAGGCTGTGCGTGCGGACGCTCGTGACGTTGGGCTTGCCATCCTTGAAGGAGACCGAGGCTTCGCCGGTCCAGCGGCCGGCCGTCGCGATGATGTCCGCGAGGGCGAGGAATGGATTGAGCGCCACGATATCGGCGTCGTTGGCGGCGATGGTCACCGTCGCATCGTTGGCATTTTCGGGGAGGAGGCCGTCTTTCCAGGTCAGGGTCTGCGGGATGGCGATCGTCACGCCGTGGCCCGTGACGGCCAGACGGTTGACGGCGAAGCCAGCCTCGGTGCTCTGGGCCTTGGCCGCGAGCTGCCATTCCGAACGGCTGTTCTTAGGGAGCGATTTCGATAGCTTGCTCAGGTCGGGCCAAGCTGCCTTGAGCTCGGCACTGGCCTGCCACCGGGGGCCTTCGAGCTCGCCTTCAGCCGTGCCGGAAAGGCGGATATCGGGCAGCTGCTGGCTAAGGATACCGAAGCGGTTCGGATCGACATCGAGCCGGGCGTTGATGGTCGTGCGGCCGGCCAGATGGTTGCCGGTGAGCTTCACCGCCGGGCGGTCGGCGGAATCGCTTAGCGTGCCGGCGAGGGCAAGTCCGGGTTTTCCGGAATCGCTGGTGGCGTCTAAGATGAACTTGACGGAGCCAGCAGCGAGGGCGCTGCCGTCCTTGGCGGTAAGTTCGAGCCGGAGGTTACCCAAGTCGGCGAGCAGGTCGTCGATGCCGATACCTTCGGCACCGAGCGGACGGCGGAAGTCGGCCTTCAGTATCACTTCACCGCGCGGATCGGTCATCTGTTTACCCACGGCAAAACCTGGCCAGGCGATGCCGGCGCGAAGATCGGCCCTGCCGCGCGCATCGAATTCGTCGCCCCGCACGCTGAAGCGCAGCACCGTACCGTCGGCGAGCTTTGCGCGCCCGGCGACGGCGTAAGGCCCGAGCACGAAGGGCGGCAGGGTCGTCTTGGCGAGGGGGTCAGCCGCGGTGCCGGCGGTCTTCGCGGGCGGCCGGCGCTGGCTCAGGTCGAGCTCGAGTGATTTGATTTCCAGCCCCTTGAAGGCGTAAGTGCCCATGACGATATCGAAGACGTGCGCTTCGCCCTTAAGGGAGGCGGCGGCGATCTTCGTCCCGTCCGGCAGAGTGAGATCGATACCTTCGGCGGAGAACTTACCGTCCAGGGAAGCTTCGACGCGGGTGATGTCGCCGGTGATCGCGGCGTCGGCGAGCAGCCCTTTGAGGCGGCGGCCGAGAGGCTCCGGCTGGAGTTGGGATTCGACCCAGAAAAGGGTGGCTCCGAGGGCGACGGCGAGGATGACGAAGCTCCAGAGGCTGATACGGAGAACTCGGGACATGGGGACGGACACGCATCTTGTCCGTCGGCCTTGGCCGGGCAACAAAAAGCCCGGTGGAATTGCTTCCACCGGGCGAAATCAGCCGTTTGGACCGTTTAGGCCTGCGGGGTCTGGCCGCCCGTCGTGCCGCCCTGCGGGGGCTTGGGCTTGGAGGCCCGGCCGTCTGCCCGCTTGCGGCGAAGGTAGGACGCCTTCATCAACTCGACGCTGTCGTCGACGTCCATGCTGTAGCAGGCCATGGTCGATTCTTTCGTCTGGCTCATGAGGCGACCGCGACCGTAGCGCATCTCTTTGGCCGCCATGATGGCGTCCTCGTCGAGGAGCTGCTTGAGGTATTCGATCTTCTTCTTGGCCCAATCCGAGAGGCCGGGGCGCTTCAGTAGCTCTTCGAAGGCCAGTTTGGCTTCGGCAAACTTCTGTTTAAGCGTAAGCACTTCGATGGCTTCGATTTTCTCCGCGACGACCGCTTCGTCGATCAGGGCGGCCACGTCGGCGTCGACGGGCAGGACGGAGAACGTGGCGAGGTCGACTTCCGGGAGCGCGATCAGGGCGGGACCGAATTGCACCTTTTCGCCGTCCTTCGTGATGGCCTCGAAGTTGACGGCGGCGAGGGCGTCGGCCTTGGCCAGCCCGCCGATCTTCAGTTCGATGACCGCGACGAGCGAGGCATCCCAGGGCAGGGTGCCGAGCTTGCGGCTGTGGGCGGCGCCGTTCTTGAGGATCTCGCCGACCAGGCGGGCCTGCACGTCGCTGCCGCCCTGCACGCTGACTTTAACCTGACGCAGGAAGGAGTTCGACAGGATGGCGAATTGCTCCTCGAAGGCCTCGTCGAGGTCGTCGGCCGTCTGACCGAAGTTGGCGACGCCTTCGCCAGCGGTGGCCATGCCGGTCATTAGGGATTCGTTGAAGCCGTGGCCGAGTCCCACCGTCGACGTCGTGATGCCGGCTCCGGCGGCCTTGGTGACACGAGCGAAGATCTCGCTTTCGTTGACCACGCCTTGGTTGGCCTGTCCGTCGCTGAGCAGGATGATGCGGGCGATCCGATCTTTGCGGGTGAAGGGGGCGAGCTGTTTCACGCCTTCCTCCCAGCCACCGAACAGGTCGGTCGAGCCGCGGGCGTCGATCTCCATGATGCGGGCGACGATGGCTTCGCGGTCGGAGGCCGTTGTCAGCGGTTGGACGACTTCGATGGCCGAATCGAAGGCCACGATGGCGACCCGGTCATCGGAACGGAGGCCACGGACGATGCGCGAGGCGCTTTCAAGGGCGGCCGCGAGCGGTTCACCTCCCATCGAGCCGGAGCGGTCGATGACGAGGGCGAGGTCGAGCGGGGCGCGGGGCGCCGCTTCTTGGTTGGACAGGGGCTGGGCCGGCGAGACGAGGCGGACGAGGACTTGAGTCGCTTCGGAAGCGGCGCGGAGGAAGCCCTTTTTGAGGGGCAGGATTTCGATCGTGGGTTGGTTCATGGGAGGATTCATCCCCTCCACTCTGACCCATCCCTATCTAATGTCAACACCAAGACAGATACTTTTCATAAACTACCATGTAAAAGTTACTGTCATAATTATAAATACTTGTTCATCAATGCTTTACTAAAATTATCAACGATTTCTAGCAGTTCTTCCTTCGTCGGATTAATTCGATTATCTATATTAAAGTGAGCTTCGCACCAGTGGGTGAGACGTAGTTTGCTCCATCTCTCGGTCTTGGGTTCGTCTCCGCGGGCGGTGGGGTTGAAGGCCAGGAGCTGTCCGAAGAGGTTGCGGGCGGCCGGACTGAGGTCGTCGCGCGCCAGCTCCTTTTTTATCATCAGGCGGAGGGCTTCCGCGGGGCTTTCTTCGCTATCAGCGATCTGCCTGAGCTGTTGGACGGTCGAGTAGCTGGTCTTGCGGCTCGGTCTCGGCGACGGCATGGCTGAGGGCGAGAAGTCACGCGAGGAGAAGATCGGCGAGGCGTGGCGGTTGGGCTGGACGCTGTCGGCATCGGGCTCGCTCAACATCAGGGACACTTGATCGCTGCCTCGTGTCCGGAAAAAGAGCTTTTCCGCCTCGGTGGGCGTGGCTAATTCGTCGATGAGCTTATTGAGCTGGGCGATGATGCGGTTCTCGTGGAGCAGCGTGCGGATACGGTCAAGATCCCAGCCACGTTCGGCGAGGAGACGGGCGAGCAGGAGCTGGCGGACTTGCAGGGGGCCGAAGTTGGCCTTGCGGCGGTCGTCCGGGGCGCGCTCGGGCTTGGAGAGTAAGCCCTCGTAGGCGTAGAAGCGCACTAACCGCTCGGTCGAGCGGTGACGGTCTCCATAGCCTAAGGAGGCCAGTTTATCCGAGACGAAGGCGGCTAAATCCTCGGCCGTGCCCAGGAATTCTTCGTCGTTCAGTTGGTCGGAGATCTTAAGCATGGGCTTGGAATAGAGACATTCTGCTGTCAGCATCTCGTAAAGGGCAATAATATAGTGAAAACGCGGCTGTCAGATTACCCCTAAAAGAAGCAGGCCGTCCGAAATCGGACGGCCTGCGGGACTGCTCCCTGGGGGGCTTAAGAGTTGCTGGTATAACCCTCTTCGCCGTGGTCCGTGATATCCAGGCCGCGGGCTTCTTCTTCTTCGGTCGGTCGGAGGCCAATCACTGCCTTGATTAGGTAGGCGAGGATGGCGGTGGCGACCAGGGAGAGGATCAGCGTGACGGCGATGGCCTTGAGCTGTTCGGTCAGGAGCGTCTTTCCGACGATGTCCTTCAGGTTCGTGTTGAGGTTACCGTTGACGTCGGCGGTGGCGTAGATGCCGGTCAGGATGGCACCGAGGGTACCGCCGACCGCGTGGATGCCGAAGGTGTCGAGGGCATCGTCATAGCCGAACTTCGACTTCATATAGACGACGGCCACGAAAGGAATCACTCCGGCCAAGACACCGATCAGTACCGCGGAGCTGGCGGTCACGAAGCCTGCTGCCGGGGTGACCACGACGAGGCCGGCGATGGCTCCCGAGCAGAGGCCGAGGACGCTGGCGTGCTTGCGGAGAATCCACTCGAGGGCGCCCCAAGTGAAGGCGGCGGTCGCGGCGGCGAGGGTGGTGGTCATGAAGGCCTGGGCGGAGACACCATCGGCGGCAAGGCCTGAACCAGCGTTGAAACCATACCAACCCACCCAGAGCATGCCCGTACCAATGGCGCAGAGCACCATGCTGTGGGGCGTCATGGGCTTCTTGCCGAAACCGAGACGAGGCCCCAGGATGATGCAGAGCAGGAGGGCGGACCAGCCCGAGGTCATGTGGACGACCGTGCCGCCGGCGAAGTCGATCGCCTTGATGGAGGCCTTGGCGTTCCAGACGCCGTTCATCTCACCGGTGATGCCCCAGATATGGTGGGCCATCGGGAAGTAGACGAGGAACATCCAGCCGAGCATGAAGAGCATAACGGCGGAGAATTTCATGCGTTCGGCGATAGCGCCGACGATGAGGGCCGGGGTGATGATCGCGAACATGAGCTGGAACATCGAGAAGACGTTCTGGGAGATCCAGTAGGCATAGTCTCCGTTCGGGGCGGCGCCGACTCCGTTCAGGAAGAAGAATTCGCTTCCGCCGAAGATCTTGCCGAGGAAGGTGCCGTCGAAGCTCTTACCGAAGACCAGGGAGTAACCCACGGCCCACCAGATAATCGCGACCATACCGGCCAGGCCGAAACATTGGGCGACGATGGAGAGGACATTCTTCGAACGAACGAGGCCTCCGTAGAAGAGGAAGAGACCAGGCAAGGTCATGAAGAGCACTAAGGCGGCACAGACCATCATGAAGGCGTTGTGACCAGGGCCGGCGGAAGCGGCGATGGGGCCGGCCGCGACCTTGTCGTCGCCCGCCTTGGGGCCGACGTTATTAACGTAGGCTTCCAGGTCGGCCACGCGCTGGTCGAGCGCGGGTGCAGCCGGAGCCGCTTTCGCCGCCTCGACTTTGGCGGGTTCAGCCGCCGGGGCGGGAGCGTTCTGCGCGGGCGACAGATAAGGCACTGCCGCCAAGGCTAGGATGGTGAGAGTTCGGAGCAGGGAGTTCATGGCGATACCCCTTTCGCAACCCTCGTGCCAACCGCTCCATTTTCAGCCGTTGATCTGAATGTGCTTAAAAATAATCTTAAGCCAAAGGCAGGCTTGCTGGGAAAAAAGCAAACCAGTGGCCGGGCGCCCAGTAAAACAGGCTTAATTATGATTATAGCCTTCTTCGCCGTGGTCGGCGATGTCGAGCCCTTGGGCCTCGGCTTCTTCTGAAGCCCGCAACCCAATGGTCGCTGCGACCAACTTGGCGATGATCCAAGTCATGATCAGAGAAAATACGATGCAAGCCACGATCGCGATGAGCTGGCCGGTCAGCAGGCCTTTTGAAATCAAGGCACCGCCGGCGGGGTTCACCTCGGCGCTCATGAGCAACGCCGTCGCCAGCGCGCCGATGGTCCCCCCGACGCCGTGGACGCCGAAGGTGTCGAGCGCATCATCATACCCGAACTTGGGTTTGAGGACGGAGCAGGCCCAGTAGGAAAGCGTACCGGCCAGCAAGCCAATGATGACGGCGGAGCCGGCGGAGACGAAGCCGGCGGCGTTGGTCACGGTGGCCAATCCGGCAATCGCGCCCGAGCAGAGACCGAGCACGGAAATCTTTCCGCGGTGAGCCTTCTCGACGACCGCCCACGCAAGCGTGGCGGTGGCGGCGCCCAGCGTCGTGGTGAGGAAGGCCTGGAGCGCGATACCGTCGGCGGCCAAAGCGGAACCAGCGTTGAACCCATACCAGCCAGCCCAGAGCAGGCCCGTGCCGATCACGCAAAGCACCATGCTATGCGGGGTCATCGGGCGTTTGCCGAAGCCCGCGCGCGGACCCACCAGCCAGCATAGCATGAGCGCGGACCAACCGGAAGTCATGTGGACGACGATACCGCCCGCGAAGTCCGCAGCCTTGAAGGCGGAGTCGGCGTTCGCGATGCCGGAGAAGTCGCCGGTGGCACCCCACACGGCGTGCGCGACAGGGTAGTAGACCAGAATCGTCCAGAGGAACGAGAACAGCATCACCGCGGAGAACTTCATCCGCTCGGCGACGGCGCCGATGATGAGGGCAGGGGTGATCGCCGCGAACATGGCTTGGAAGAGTCCGAACGTCGCGCCAGAAATCCGGGCATCGTAACCGCTGGAATCGGCGCCGAGGCCGGCGAAACCGAAGTGTTCACTCCCGCCGAAAAGGTGCCCGAGGAAGCCGCCGGCGTAGCTCTTGCCGAAGACGAGGCTGTAACCGAAGGCCCACCACATGAGGATGCCCATGGCGGTCAAGGCGAGGCATTGCGCGGCAATCGAGAGCACGTTCTTGCTACGCACCAGGCCGCCGTAGAAGAGAAAGAGGCCGGGAATGCACATCATGAGCACCAGAGCGGTGCTCACCATGACCCAGACATTATCAGCGGCGGCAGCAGGAATGGCAGAAATAAGCATAGTGCTTATTATGAAGCAAAAAGTGTGCCATATATTGTGCAGAATAGGTCTTCTGTTGCTTTGCTAAGAATCTAAGACATTTTAAATTTCACCTATGCAGCACCTGCTTAATGTTAAGCATTTTGCCATTTTTTACGCACTCTTTTGTGCACGGCTTTTAGCAGTAGAACCTCTTCCCGCTAAGGATTGGGTGCTGGTCGCTGATACCCAGTATCGTGCATCGGACCAAGTCAGGGATGCCGGCGGCCTAAGCGGTGAGTATGGCCGCTCCCGCACCGGGGTCGAACTCATCTACCAGACCCCGGATCGGGCCGTCGACCTGGAGTGGTATCGCTACGCCAATCGCTTCCAAGGGGCCATCGCCGGAACGGATCGTTCTTACGGCGATACCACGGATGTCATGGTCACGGGGTTTCGCCAGTGGGATTGGAACCAGAAATACGGAGTCCAGCTGATCTACGCTTTGGAGTTCGCCGCCGAAGAAGGGGTGAGCTTGGGCAGTTCGCATCGCTGGGGCTTAGGCGGGGCCATGCGCTGGCGGCCCGACGACGAGACCGATCTCTCCCTCGGAATCGTTTTGCAGGACCGCTTCGAGGCCTCGGTCATGCCAATCCCTTATGTCAAGGCGGTCTGGCGGCCCTCTTCCTCCGCCGAAGTCGAGCTGCGCGCCACCGGACTGCAGAACGGTATCATCATCCGCGGCTTCCCGACCGAAGACCGGGCGACGATCATCGATTTTTCGGTCGCCTACGAGACCCTGAGTTTCGCGCTCACCGATGGGAGTTACGGGTCTCGCGCGGTCGCCATCGGCGAGGTGCCGGTCCGTTTTGGCGTGACGCAATTCTTGGAAAAAACCGGGACCTGGTTCGTGCGCGGGTCGGCCGAATGGATCGCCTTCGCCCGCCATAGCTTCAAGCACGACGGCGAGACGCAAGGCGCCTTCCAGCCGGGTGCGCAATGGGGGCTGGCCCTTCGTCTCGGCGCTCGCTTCTGATTAGCCGGCGGCCGGTTGCAGCCACTCGTCGCGGCGACGGAGGGCGAGCTCGAGGTCGTGGGTGCGGAGCGAGCGGCGGACGCGACGCTTCGTGAAGTCAGCGAGGTGCTCGGTGTAGTGCAGCCACCAGGTCCCGTTGTTGTTCCATAGGTGGTGCAGGCGGTTAGCCTCGCTGACTCGGATGGACAGCTTGGCGGAGGGTTGGCGGTTGGCTTCGTGGGTGTTGATCATGGTGGGCGGCGGTGAGAGGGACGCGCATCACGATCAGTCCACGGGGGACTGTTTTTTAGCCTTTCGGCTCTCATTTCGGCGCCTTTCGGCTCCGATGACCACCGCGGCCTTTGGAAGGCTCGGTTGGTGCAGGTTCGGCTTTCGCCCGTCCTGCTCGTAATGCGGCTAATAATGAACTGACTTCAATATGGTCACCCCAACCTGAGAAAGCAAGGGCGGTCTGGCCGATAGAGTGTCATAAAAACCTGGGCCGCCGCCCGCCTGGCCCGGGCTTGCCGTGCCCGTGCCGGGCGGCATGATACTGCTCGATGGGTTTCTTTCGCTTCCGCAAAATCATCCCCCTCGGAAAATTATTCCGAATCAATCTCTCCAAGACCGGGGCGTCGTTGTCGGCTGGTCAACCAGGCGCCACGATTAATATCCGGAAGGATCGCGTCGACGGCACGGTGGGGATTCCGGGCAGCGGACTTTCTTATAAGGAGCGGCTTGCGAACCGCGGCTGCGCTTCGGCGCTCGTATTCGTGCTCATGCTCGCCACCTCGCTCGCCGCCCTCGTCTGGGCGCGCTGAACGCGGTTTCGTCGGAAGCGTTGCGCGCCTCCGACGATCGTCGCCGCAAGTGCCCGGGAAAGGACTCGAACCTTCATGCCTTTAGAGGGCGGCGGATTTTGAGTCCGCTGCGGCTGCCATTTCGCCACCCGGGCGGATTGCGGACATGCATTCACTCCGCGGGCGTCGGTGCGTGCAAGAAAAACCGTGCCTGTCGGTGCGCCGCGCATCATGAAAAAACGCGGGCAACAAAAAAGGCGCTCCTTGCGGAGCGCCTTTTGGCGTGAATCTCGAGAGAGATTACTTGGCGCCGAGGATCGCGTCCTTGGCGGCCTTGGCCACGCGGAACTTCACGACCTTCTTAGCCTTGATCTGGATGGTTTCGCCGGTGGCCGGGTTGCGACCGAGGCGAGCCTTGCGGTGGACGAGGACGAGCTTGCCGAGGCCGGGCAGCGTGAAGGAGTTCTTCGCGTTCTTGTAGGCGAGGTTGGCGATGATCTCGAGGATCGCGACGGCCTGCTTCTTGCTGAGTTCAGCTTTTTCAGCGATGGCACCGGCGATTTGGGATTTGGTGAGGGCTTTGGACATGTGGGTTGTGGGTTGGTTGTGCAGTGATGCGGGTCTATTAAGTATCGAACCGTACGGGTAAAACCAGCGAAAAATAAGGGCAGGGTGCAGGTTTCTTGGGGCCCCCGTCTCCCGTTAAAAATCTTTTGCATGCGTCCGCCTTTCAATTTAGGTGTCTTCCAGTCCTCCCCCCATGAGCATACGTTCGACCTCTGCCCTCGCCCTGACCGCCTTCCTCGGCATAGCCTCCGCCTTCGCCGATGAGACCATCGTCGCCCTGGAACCCGCCTTTCCGGAGATGAAGTTCAGCCTCCCGGTCGCAATCTCCCCGTTGCCCGGCAGTAAGGATGTGGTCTTCATCATCGAGAAGGGCGACCCCGCCCCTTCCGCCGCCGATACCAAGTCCACCGATAAGAAGAAGAAGGGTGGCGATTTTCTCGGCGGGAAGGTTCAGATGATCAGCGGGCTCTCCACCTCCAGTCCTATTAAGCGCGAGGTCTTCCAGTTGAGCCCTAAGGACGGAAAGTTTGATGCCCAAGGGGAGAGCGGCTTCCTCGGTTTCGCCGTTCACCCGAAGTATGCTGAAAACAAGCAAGTCTTTGTCTATTATAGTCTTAGGATTGAAGGAAAGCTCCACCAGCGTATCTCCCGGTTCCTGCTCTCGAGCGTGCAACCGTTCACGGTCGACCCCCGATCCGAACAGGCCCTTATTTCCCAGCTCGACCCAGCGGGCAATCACAACGGCGGCGATCTCCACTTCGGACCTGATGGTTACCTCTACATCAGCTGCGGTGATGGCGGCGGCGGCGGCGACCCTTTCGATAGCGGAGGCTTCATCAACAAGGACTTCCATGCTGCTGTCTTCCGTATCGACGTGGACAAGAAGGCAGGCAACCCCGCCCCCAACCCCCATCCCTCGGTCATCACCGACTCCGCGGGGGTAGCCTTCTACTCCGTTCCTGCCGATAACCCCTTCGTGGCGGTCACCTCCCACCGCGGCCGCTCCCTGGAGCCCGGCTCCGTCCGGACCGAGACCTGGGCCACCGGCCTGCGTAACGCCTGGCGCTTCTCCTTCGACCCCAAGACGGGGGCCTGCTTCGCCGGGGACGTCGGTCAGAACCTCTACGAGGAGATCGACATCCTGGTCTCCGGTGGCGACTACGGCTGGCACGACGTCGAGGGTTTCCACGACTTCAACCAGAAGGACCCCCTTGGTAAAAAGGGCATGCCCGGTAAGGCCAACGCTTCCGGATACCAGCGTCCGATTCACGAATACGGCCGCCAGCTCGGAGGGTCCGTGACCGGTGGCGTCGTCTGCCGTGGCGAGCGCGTCCCCGCCATCGCCGGAGCTTATGTCTTCGCTGACTTCGCCTCAGGCCGTATCTTCTCCCTGCATGACCGCGGTGGCAAGTGGGAGTCTCGCGAAGTAGCCCGCGACTCGGCTGTCTCCGGCTTCGGCCACGATCCCAGCAACGGGGACGTCCTCGTCGCTTCGCTTGCCGGTCAGGTCAAACGTATCGTCAAGAAGTAAGCCGATGGTCTCCCGCCGCGCGATGCTGGGTCTTTCCGGTTCGTTGATGGCGGGAGCAATGCTCCGACCGGTGCTCGCGGCCACCCCGTCGCCGAAAGCCCCTGAATTCAGCCTCTTCACGAAGCACCTCGTCGGCCTCCCTTACGACCAACTCGCCGAGACTGTCGCGGCGCTCGGCTTTAAAGGCGTCGAGGCACCGGTGCGCAAGGGCGGGCATGTCGAGCCCGCGCGCGTCGAGGATGACCTGCCGAAACTCGTCGAAGCCTTCCAGAAGTGCGGCGTGAAGATCACGCTGATGACGACGGACATCAACGCGGTCAACGCGGACGACCGGACTGAGAAGGTCCTGCGCACCGCGGGCGCGCTCGGCATCCCGAGCTATCGCATGAAGTGGTATGGCTATGTGGCTGGTAAGTCGCACTGGGATCAGCTCGACGCCATCAAGCCGCAGTTGCGCGACTTGGTCGCCTTCAGTCGTGAGGTCCGCGTCTTGCCAGGCTACCAGAATCACTCTGGCGCTAAGTTCGTCGGGGCTGGCATCTGGGACATGGCGATGCTGATGAAGGACTATCGGGCCGATGAACTGTCCTGGAACTTCGACTTCTTCCATGCGATGGTCGAAGGCGGCCTATCTTGGCCGAACGAACTGGCCTTGGCTCGTGACCATATCTCGATGGTCTATTTCAAGAACTTCAACTGGCAGGGGAGGCTGGCCGAAGGTTGCCCGCTCGCCGAAGGTAGGGTCGGCAAAGACTCCGTCGTGCAGCTGCGCAAAACGGGTTATACGGGCCCAGTTTGCCTCCATGTCGAATACCTGAAGGGCAAGGTCACCGACCAGGGGGGCCTGCAGGCCGCCATGGATGCCACCCGCAAGGACTTCGCTACACTTAAGGAGTGGTGGGCTTGAGGCGGCAGGGCGGGGGGATTCTCAAAAGATAGGCTGGAACTTGCGGTCTTTCGGGATGTAGAAACATTCTCCCCGTCATGCCCCGCTCCGTCCTCTTCCTGTTTGCCGCGGCCTCCCTGGTCGCTGCGCCTAAGTCCGCCCCGGCCGACAAGGCTCCGCCGGAACCCTACAAGCCTTCCGAGGGCGGCTCGCTCCCGGCGTCCCTCTTTCAGTTGCCCGAAGGCCTCGAAGCCACGCTTTGGGCTCGTTCGCCGATGCTGGCCAATCCGACGAATATCGATTTCGACGCTCAGGGCCGTCTCTGGGTCAATGAAGGCGTCAACTACCGTACTTACAACAAGGGCGGTATGCGTCGCCCCGAGGGCGACCGCGTCATCGTGCTCAGCGACACCAAGGGTCAAGGCTTCGCCGACTCCGTCCATACCTTCGTTCAGAACCCCGAGTGGACCTCCCCCCTCGGCATCGCCGTCATCGACAACGTCGTCTATGTCTCCCACGCCCCGACCATCACAAAGTACACCGACGTGAATCGCGACGGCAAGTTCGACGCCGCCGTCGACAAGCAGGAGACCTTCCTCACGGGCTTTGGCGGTCAGGATCATGACCACTCTCTCCACGCCGTGGTCGCGGGACCAGATGGCAAACTCTACATCAACTCCGGCAACTGCGGCGCGGTCGTGACCGATAAGTCCGGCAAGACCTTCCGCGTCACCAGTAACTACGTCGACGAACGTGGCGGCAAGTGGCCCTTCGACGCCAAGGCCAACATCGGCACCAAGAGCGACGATGGCTTCGTTTGGTCTTCTGGTTTTTCGGGCCGCCTGAACGCCGACGGCACCGGTCTCGAAATTATCGGCAACGGCTACCGCAATAGCTACGAGAGCGTGCCTTCCTCCCTCGGCGACCTCTTCCAGGGCGACAACGATGACCAGCAGAGCTGCCGTACCTCTTTCGTGCTCGAATATGGCACGTCTGGATACACTACTCCAGCCGGCGCCGGCTATCGTTCGGTCATGCGCCTCGGCCAGTCGATGCCTCGGGCTCACTGGCGTCAGGACGACCCCGATACGATGGATGTCGGTGACGTCTACGGCGGAGGTTCCCCTACGGGCGTCGCGGTCTATGAGAATGGCGCCCTTGGCACCGCCTGGGAGGGCACGCTCCTGAACTGCGAACCGTCCCGCAACACGGTCCTCGCTTATAAACTCGTCGCCCAGAAGGGAACCTATGCGCTCAACGCTGATACCCGCCGGGACCTCATCACTTCCAATCCCGCCGGGGAATTCGCAGGTACTGACTTCAAGCGGATCTCTATCGAGGAAGCCGCCAAGCCGAACGAGCGCATCCTCTTCCGCCCGTCTGATGTCGCTGTCGGTCCGGACGGTGCCCTCTATGTCGCCGACTGGTATGATCCCCGCGTCGGCGGTCACCAGACCCTCGATGATACCTGCACGGGTGCGATCTATCGCATCGCTCCGAAAGGCTTCAAGTCCGTCATCCCGAAGATCGATGTCTCCACGCCCGAAGGCGCCGCCGCCGTGCTGCGTAATCCGGCCGTCAACGTCCGTCACCTCGGCTTCAACGCGCTGAAGGGTTTCGGCGCCAAGTCCCTCCCGGTCGTCTCCGAGATTCTCCGCGAAGCGAATCCGTATGTCGCCGCCCGCGGCGTCTGGCTCCTGCCTCACCTCGGCGAAGAAGGCGTCACGCGCACTAAGGCACTCCTCAAGGATTCGAATCCGTCGCTCCGCCGCCTAGCCTTCCAGTCGCTGC
>Ga0209768_10000570_pt1 | contig 24742 bp, 20 predicted proteins | sample LauGreSBDMM110SD_3_FD_187564 | JGI IMG/M metagenome (GOLD analysis project Ga0209768, IMG submission 187564) | Freshwater lake microbial communities from Lake Michigan, USA - Sp13.BD.MM110.SD (SPAdes) (version 2) | ecosystem: Environmental > Aquatic > Freshwater > Lake | place: Lake Michigan... | reverse complement strand
TGTTTGAACAAGAGCCCCAGTTTATTGAAACAGCGACCGTGACACAGAACCTTTTTAATCAGCATCATCCTACCATGAAAGCCATAAGTAATTATGAAATGGCTATGGAATCGGAGGACGAGGATCTGATTACCAATTCCATTATGGAAATGGAGGAGAACAATGCCTGGGATTTTGAATCCAAAGTAAAAACCATACTTACGCAATTAAATATTCATCATTTAGAGCAGCCGGTTTCTAAATTAAGTGGGGGTCAACGCAAGCGAGTTTCATTAGCAAAGACTTTAATTCAAATTGGATTTGAACCCAAACATGTTTTATTATTAATGGATGAGCCCACCAATCACTTGGATTTAAACATGATTGAGTGGCTAGAGAACTATTTAGAACAAGAAAAGGTAACCTTGTTATTGGTGTCGCACGATCGTTATTTTTTAGAAGCAGTAACGGATGAGATTTGGGAAATGGAGCGGGAAAAATTGTATAGTTACAAAGGGGACTATGAAAATTATTTAGAAAAAAAGGCAGCACGTATTGAATCGGAATTAGCCAGTATTGATAAAGCAAAGAACACGTTTAGGAAGGAATTAGAGTGGATGCGCAAGCAGCCCAAAGCAAGAACTACCAAGAGTAAGAGCAGGCAGGATAATTTTTATGAGGTAGAAGCCAGGGCCAAGCAAAAAATTGATGATACCAATTTGCAATTGGATATGAAAATGACCAGATTGGGGGGAAAAATTATAGAGGCCAAAAAAGTGTATAAATCCTATGGCGACTTAGTGGTGTTAAAGGGCTTTGATTATACATTTAGCAAAGGGGAACGCATTGGCGTAGTTGGAAAGAACGGAGTGGGGAAGAGTACGTTTTTACAAATACTACAAGGCATCACACAGCCGGATAGCGGTAAAATAAATGTAGGGGATACCATCGTGTTTGGCCACTTTTCACAAGAGGGCTTAGTGTATAAAAAGGATATGCGCGTTATTGAGTATTTAAAAACCTTTGCCGAACAATTTCCATTAGCAAGTGGAGGCTCCTTAAGTGCGGCTCAATTTTTGGAGTTATTTTTATTCACCCCCGACAAACAGTACACTTATTTAAGTGCATTAAGTGGAGGAGAGAAAAAACGTTTACAATTACTGACCATATTATTTAAGAATCCTAATTTCTTAATATTGGATGAACCTACCAACGATTTGGATTTACCAACCTTGGCAGTATTAGAGCAATTTTTATTGGACTATGCGGGCTGTGTATTATTGGTGTCGCATGACAGATACTTTATGGATAAATTAGTAGATCACTTATTTATTTTTGAAGGAGATGGAGTGATTCGAGATTATCCAGGAAACTATACTCAGTTTAGAATACTGGAAAAGTCTAAGCAAAGTTATGCCTCGGTAAGTTCAGATATAAGCACGGCAAAAGAGCATTTGGTCGTTCCAGTTGAGCAGCAAATCAAACCCATTGCTGTAACTGCAGAAAAGAAGACAGTGGAGAAACTGACATATAAAGAAAAACTGGAATTCGAAACCTTGAATAAGGAAATGCCCTTATTAGAAGAAAAGAAAATGGCTTTTACAGCCCAATTAAATAATACTAATTTAAATTACGAGGAAATTATTTCCTTTAGTGAAAAACTCTCAGAAGTGAATGCTGCTTTGGAGTTGGCAGAAATTAGATGGTTAGAATTAAGCGAGAAGCAATAAGGTGTATAAAAAATATGAGGCCTAAGTTCATTTAATATGAGGCCTATGTTTTAAATATTGTTTATATAATATTTTTAATATTGGATATGTTCTATTACCAATTAAATAAAATGTTATGAAACCAATTGAAAGAATCGCTATGTATTTGCAATTTAGAGCAATCACCCCTCATTCCTTTGAAAGAAAAATTCATTTGTCCAATGGATATTTTTCAAAGCAAATCAAAAATCTGGGATCGGTGGGCTCGGACATCCTTGTTAAAATTTATAATAGTTACCCCGAATTAAATATGTTATGGGTGCTAACAGGAGAAGGTCAAATGATTCTAGACGACAGAGAGGCTCAACCTGATTCAAAACTCGGTGAATTTAGTAACAGATATGAATCAGAAAATAGAAAATTAAAGTCTTTAGCGTCTGATGTCGAAAATTTAAATGTAGTGCTAAAAGACAAGGAAAAAATTATAGGCTTATATGAGTTTATGTTAAATGGGAATCACAAGGCAAGTACCATTGCCGATACCTATTAATATAGGTAAATAAGTAGTCGCTTATATCTGTAAATAATTGTCTTTCCCCCAAATATAAAAAAGCCCCGTCTACATTAGACGAGGCTTTTTTTATAGGTAAATCTTTTAATGGTTGTAAATTCAAAATTTTATTTGCAATTAAGCATAAGCAGCAACGGGCTCACAAGTACAAATTAAATTACGATCTCCATGGGTATTATTTACCCTTGCAATAGTTGGCCAGAATTTACTTTCTGCAACATAAGGTAAAGGGAATGCTGCGGTTTGTCTTGAATATGCATGATTCCACTCTTCTGCACAAATTACTTTTTGAGTGTGTGGTGCATTTTTCAATGGGTTATCTGTCTTATCCAATGCTCCGTTTTCAATTGCTTTAATTTCATGATAAATTCCAATTAAGGCATCACAAAAGCGGTCTAATTCAGCTTTGTCTTCACTTTCTGTTGGTTCAATCATAATGGTACCCGCTACCGGGAAGCTCATGGTAGGTGCATGGAAGCCATAATCAATTAAACGCTTAGCAACATCTTCTGCTTCAATACCAGCCGTTGTTTTAAAGGGTCTTAGGTCAATAATAAATTCATGCGCACAAGTACCATTTTTACCCGCGTATAAAATAGGATAGCATTGCTCTAATCTTGATTTCATATAGTTGGCGTTCATAATGGCATATGCAGTAGAAAGGGTTAATCCTTCTGCGCCTAACATTTTTATGTATGCATAACTAATTAATAAAATACTAGCCGATCCTAAAGGAGCTGCGCTCACTGCGTTCGCACTATTGCCATTATAATTATGACTAGGTAAGTAGGGCGCTAATTTATCATTAACACAAATTGGTCCCATGCCAGGCCCACCACCACCGTGAGGGATAGCAAATGTTTTGTGTAAATTTAAGTGACAAACATCGGCACCAATATTTCCTGGGCTTGTTAAGCCAACTTGCGCATTCATATTCGCGCCATCCATATATACTAAACCACCAAGGTCATGAATGGTTTGACAAATATCAATAATGGTTTCTTCAAACACACCGTGTGTACTTGGATAAGTAATCATTAAACCACCTAAGTTTTCCTTGTGTAAGGTTGCTTTAGCAGTTAAGTCATCAAAATCAATATTGCCTGCTGCATCACAGGCCACCACTATTACTTTAAAGCCAGCCATCACTGCACTTGCAGGATTGGTACCGTGTGCACTAATTGGGATTAACACAATATCTCTATGTGATTCCTTGCGTGCATGATGATAAGAACGAATGGTTAATAAACCAGCATATTCACCTTGCGCACCACTATTAGGTTGTAAGCTACAAGCGGTGAAGCCAGTCGTTTCACATAAATAAGCGTTTAGTTCTTTTGCCATTTCTTGGTAACCTAGTGTTTGATGACTAGGCGCAAAAGGGTGCATGCTACTAAATGCAGGCCAGCTAACAGGGATCATTTCGGTTGCGGCATTTAATTTCATTGTACAACTTCCTAAGCTAATCATGCTGGTATTTAGGGAAAGATCTTTGTTCTCTAATTGCTTAATGTAACGCATCATTTGTGTTTCACTATGGTGCGTGTTAAATACAGGGTGCAATAAATATTTAGAAGTTCTAACTAATTCCGCTTGAATATTTGCATTTTTAATGGCGGCGTTGGTAGCCTTTGATTTTTTACCAGTCAATTTTTCAAATAAAGCAACAATGGCTTGAACGTCGCTTACCGAAGTGGTTTCATCTAAAGTAATGCCAATGCTTCCGTTGGTATGATAGTTAAAATTAATTTGGGCTTCTTTTGCTAATGCTTGTAAAGCAGCACTATCAAATCCATTCACCAATAAAGTATCAAAATAAAAATGATTGGATTGTTGTAATCCTAAAGATTGTAATTGCTGGTCCAAGCTTTGGGTTAAGCCATGCACTTTTTCGGCAATCTTTTTTATTCCGGCCGGTCCATGGTACACTGCATACATTACCGCCATATTGGCAAGCAATGCCTGTGCAGTACAGATATTAGAAGTTGCTTTTTCGCGTTTAATATGTTGCTCACGTGTTTGTAAAGCCATTCTCAATGCACGGTTACCTTGCGCATCAACACTCACTCCAATTAAACGACCAGGCATGCCTCTTTTAAATTCGTCTTTAGTAGCAAAGTAGGCTGCATGTGGTCCGCCAAAACCCATAGGTACACCAAAACGTTGTGAGTTACCCACAGCAACATCGGCATTTAATTCGCCTGGGCTTTTTAATAAGGTCAATGCTAATACATCTGCCACTAAAATTACTAAACCGCCAGCTGCATGCACTTGGTTAATAAATGTTTCATAGGTTTCAATGCTACCCTTGCTATTTGGATATTGTATAATGGCGCCAAAGAAACTACCGTCAATTTGCGCAGATTGATAATCTCCTTCTACTAATTGAACGCCAATTGGATTTGCACGCGTAACCAATACATCCTTGGTTTGTTGAAAAATAGCACTGTCAACAAATAATTTAGGTTGCGTGATATTGTCAGATTTGTTCACATGGTTAAAGATCATGGCCATGGCTTCTGCAGCCGCAGTAGCTTCGTCTAATAAAGAAGCATTTGCAATGGGAAGTCCTGTTAAATCGGATACCATGGTTTGGTAGTTTAATAAACTTTCTAAACGACCTTGTGCAATTTCTGCTTGGTAAGGTGTATACTGTGTATACCAACCTGGATTTTCAAAAATATTTCTAAGAATTACACTTGGCGTAATGGTGCCATAATAACCTTGTCCAATAAAGTTTTTTGCAATTATATTTTTTTCGCCAATTGCTTTTAAGGATTGTAACATTTCAAACTCGGTCAAGCCAGTTGGAATTTCCATTGGCTTTTTTAAGCGAATAATATTAGGAACCGTTTTTTCAATTAATTCGTTCAAAGATTTTGCGCCAATCGCGTCTAACATTTTTTGGGTGTCAGCGTCATTGGGTCCAATATGTCTTTTGATAAACTCTGCGCCACTTGTACTTGATTGCAACATAAAAGAAAGGTTTTAAATGGCCACAAAGATACTTAATTATCATAGGCTACAAAAGGCTTTTAAAGGAGTTGGGGAAAGCTTGTGGAAGAACCATAAAAAGGTTACTTTTGGGTCTATGATTGACCCATCTGTTGAACATTTATACGAAACGCCCGCCCCAGAGATACTCAAAAAGTTTCAAAATTTTTTGAAAAGGGTGGACAAGCGTGTCATTTTAAAACAATTGCCCGATTTGCATGAAGCGGCATTTGAAAAAGTGAACTGCTTGGATTGCGCCAGATGTTGCAAAAATTACTCACCACGCTTTAAAATGCCCGACATCAAAAGAGTGAGTAAAGCCATGGGGATGAAGGAAGTCTCCTTTATAGAAAAGTATTTATCTATGGATAGTGAAGGTGATTATGTAGTGAGGACAAAACCCTGCCCTTTTTTAGCTACCGATAATACTTGTGGCATTTATGACTATCGACCATCGGATTGTGAAAGGTTTCCTTATACTGATGAAGATGTATTTTTTAAACGTAGCGCAATTACCATGAAGAATGCAGAATTCTGTCCTGCGGTACATGATGTGATGATTGGATTATTAGCGAAATAAAATACGAGAATTCATACTTGAGTTACTAAAAACTAGTACTCCATTTTTCTTAAACTAGGCGCTTTAAACCAGGTGGTAAATACCACAAGTATTGTCATTGTGCCACCAAACACCACCGAAGGAATAACGCCCATTAATTTAGCCGCTACGCCACTTTCAAATTGCCCCAGCTCGTTACTGCTATTAATAAACATGGAATTTACACTCATCACCCGGCCACGCATATGGTCTGGGGTTTTTAATTGTACAATGGTGCCCCGAACAATCATGCTAAAGCCATCTAGTATTCCACTTAAAACAAGTGCTGCAAAGGAGATCCAGAATATTTTAGACAAGGCAAATACAATAATACAAATTCCAAAGCCTCCCACTGCAATCAATAATTTTTTGCCTTGGCCAGCGTTCACAGGGAATAGGGTGATGATAAAAATAATCAACATGGCTCCTATATCAGCTGCAGCGTTTAACCATCCAAATCCAATGGGGCCTACATTTAAAATATCTTTCGCAAACACGGGGATCATTGCAACCGCACCTCCAAATAAAACGGCAAATAAATCCAGTGACAATGCGCCTAATAACTCTTTAGTGTTATATACATACCTCAAACCTTCCTTAACACTTTCCATTGGTTTTTGATCTACCACAATGTCGGCATGGGGGGGCAAAGGATTTATTTTTGAAATAAACATAAAGCCAATACTCACTAATGCAACCACTACAATCAACGATCCAGTATGGCCAAAGCCAGCAATGATAAACCCAACAATAGAATGCCCTAATATGGATGCACTCAACCAAATGCCCTGGCTCCAAGTGGTCGCATTTTGTAATAAATGTTTTGGCATGATGGAACCCACGATGGTTCCAAAGCTAGGGCCTGTAAAGGATCGTATGATACCTGTGCAGAAAATGATAAAGTAAATACCAATGGCAATAATAAGGGTGTTTTGATCGGTGCCATGATCTGTCTTGTCATTGTAAATGGAGAGTCCCAATAAACCCAATGCGCAAATCCAATATAACACCACACCTCTTAGTAATAATTTTCTTTTTTCGCTAATGTCAATAACATGACCTGCATACAATGCCAATGAAACGGCGGGGATGACTTCGGCGAGACCAATCAATCCAATGGCAAAGGGCTCTTTGGTAAGTTCGTAAATCCACCAGCCTACTAAAGTGCCCATCATCCTTAACCCCATAATAAACAAGAAGCGTCCAATCATCAGGTTCCTAAATTCAGCTACCTTAATGGCGCCAAATGGGTCTTGTTGTAAATTGGTATTTGTACTTTCCATAGTAGTGTTAAGGCAGGTTAAAATAGTGCTGGCCTTCCTCTAAGTCCTTTTCTAAGGCATCGGTGATGACCTTAAAATGGGCTTCATTGTATAAAAAGTCCGAGTTACTAGCATCTACAAATATGGTTTTCACATTATGTTGCTTTATATAACTAGTATAGGTTTCTTGTATTTTAAATAAGTACTCGTCTGGGATGGTTTGTTCAAATTTTCGGTTCCTTTTTTTGATATTACTTTGCAATCTATTGACTGGTGCGTGCAAGTATATAATAATATCTGGTGGCGTTAATTGCTGATAAAAAACATCAAACATTTTTTGGTACAATCTAAATTCTTCCTCGGGCAAATTAACTTTAGCAAACAATAAGCATTTGATAAAAATATAATCCGAAACCATCACTTCCTGAAACAGGTCTTTATTTTTTACCAATTCCTGTTGTTGCTTAAATCGTTCTGCTAAAAAAAATAATTCTAAAGGAAATGCGTATTGTTTTGGGTTCTCATAAAATTTTGTCAAGAAAGGATTTTCTGCAAATTCTTCCAGTACCAATTTGGCATTATAATGTTGAGATAATAACTGCGAAAGCGTTGTCTTTCCGGCTCCAATATTCCCTTCAATGGCTATAAAACGATGATTCATATTTTCACTAGGCTGCTTGCTTCAAATATAGTACCTCCCTTGCTTTTTAAGGTGTTTTTTTATTCACAGCTAAAGAATCTCCACATTCTTTCAACAATACACTATTGCTTTTGAGTAAAATAGGATGAATATAGTCGGGGGCAATTTCGACTAAAGGCAATAATACAAAACGACGCGCTGTCATTTTTGGATGAGGGATGGTAACGGATATATTGTCAATAATTTCTTCATTAAAATATATAATATCAATATCAATAATCCTGGGCCCTAAGGGAATAGATCTTTCTCGTCCCATTGCTTTTTCAATGTTTAGTATAGCTAACATTAAATCATTTGCTAAAAAGTGCGTTTGCAATAAAACAGCTTGGTTTAAAAAATGGGGTTGTTCGGTAAACCCCCAGGCTGCGGTTTCGTATCTGGAAGACAATAGGGTAATCTTACCAAGATTCGACTCCATCAAATTTAGTGCATTGTCTAAATTCGCCATTCGATCGCCCATATTGCCACCTATCAATAGGTATACTTTGTTCATATAATGATGGTAAAAGTAGCCTAAATATTCATATTTTTACCTTGTTGGCGACATTAATTGTCAAGCTATTTTGCATAATTCTTTTCTTCAATCATTATATATGAATCAATTTTTCAAATCTTTTTTTGCAAGTTTATTAGCGTTTTTTGTTTTTATTTTTATAGGCTTCGCTTTGCTATTTGCAATTATTGGTGCTTTATCTAGTCAAGATGAAGTAGTGATTCCATCTAATTCCGTTTTAGTGATTGATTTGTCAGAGAATTTTTCTGAACAAGTAAAAGAGGATGTATATAATGAACTATTCAATAAAAAGAAAGGTAAAACGCCTAGCTTATCCAATTTAATTTCACTCATTCAATATGCAAAAACAGATTCATCTATACGTGGTATTTATTTAAAATGCCAAGAGAACCCAAATGGATTTGCAGCATCTGAAGAAATCAGAGCCGCATTAATGGATTTCAAACAATCTAAAAAATTCATCATTGCATTTGGAGAAACTATTTCACAAAAAGGATATTGGATTGCAAATACTGCCGACTTAATTTATGCCCATCCGCAAGGTGGGTTAGAATGGACCGGATTCTCCTATGAAACTATGTTTTTAAAAGGATTATTGGATAAATTAGAAATACAGCCCCAGGTTTTTTATGCAGGTAAATTTAAAAGTGCAACTGAGCCTTTTAGGTATTCGGAAATGTCTGCAGAAAATAAATTACAAACGAGCCAATGGTTAAACGGTATTTATAATAGTTTTATTGAAGGCACGTCGCAGCAAAGAAATTTAAATGCGGATAGTTTAAAGTTATGGTCTGACCAGGCGATGATTCAAACACCTAATGATGCAGTTGCACATCAATTAATTGATGGCTTGTATTATGATGATCAGGTGAAGTATGAAATTGCTAAAAAAGTAAATGTTGCAAAGTCACAAAATATTTCATTTGTAAGAATTAATGAATATTCCGCAGCCATTGCCATTAGAGGAAAAGGTAGCGACAAGATTGCGGTGATTTATGCCGATGGCGATATTAATATGGGCAAATCTGACAAGGACGGAATAGCAAGTGATGAGTTTCGCTCATTAATTCAAAGTATAAAAAATGACACTAAAATTAGTGCCGTAGTTTTAAGGATTAACTCACCTGGTGGGAGTGCGTTGGCAAGTGATATTATTTGGAGAGAAATTGAATTGTTAAAAAAAGTAAAACCGGTAGTGGTAAGTATGGGTAATTATGCAGCTTCTGGTGGATATTATATTGCATGTAATGCCGATTCTATCTTCGCTAATGCAAATACCATTACGGGATCGATTGGTGTTTTCTCTGTGGTACCGAATATTGGAAATTTCATGAAAAATAAATTAGGGATTACCTACGACGGTGTAAAAACGTCTAACTATGCCGATTTCCCTACTACTTCAAGAGCCTTAAATGCCACGGAGCAAAAATTTATGCAAGCTGGGGTAGATAGTATTTATTATGCATTTAAGTTAAGAGTGGCAAAAGGAAGAAAAAAGTCCATTGAATATATTGACTCTATTGCGCAAGGAAGAGTGTGGACCGGAGCCGATGCAATAAAAGTAGGGTTGGTAGATAGAATTGGCAACTTGGATGACGCCATTGCTTCTGCAGCGAAAATGGCTAAGTTAAAATCCTATTCTATTAAATCTTATCCAGAAAGAAAATCATTTATTGAAGACTTTATTGGAGGCTATGAGGATAAAGTAAAAACAAAAGCCATTCAAGAGGAAATAGGGGTGCAGGAATGGGAAGCATTGAAACAGCTTAAATCCATCAAACAAATGATAGGGCAACCTCAAACTCGATTGCCTATCTTTGTAGTGAATCATCCATAATATCATGCATTCTTATAGTCAATTGAAAGCCATGCTTTCTATTACGAAAGCTAGTTTAAGATCAACTTTTAGAAGTCCATCTGCTGTTGTATTCAGTGTCGCCTTTCCTTTAATTTTTATTTTAGTCTTTGGGTTCTTGAGCAGTGGCGGGAATATTAACGTAAATGTGGCCATGGATCCCAAGTCGGATACGCTGAATCCTGTTTATGCAACCATTCGTCAAATTCCTGGATTAAAATTTGTACAAGGAGATACTGCAAAAATAAATGGAGAATTATCTAAGGGGCGAATTACTGCTTTAATTAGTATTCAGCCCTCCGGAAAGACAAATGCACCTTTCACTATTCATTTAATAAGTTCAGAAGCGGCCAATCCGCAAAATGTACAATTGGTGAAGTCTATTTTGAATGCGGTGATTGGTAAGATCAATAATAATACCTATCCAGATGCACCCACCATTGCAACTGTTAATAACACTGTACAACAAGTGCCTGGAAGAATTTATAGAACCATTGATTTTATATTGCCAGGACAAATGGGTTTCTCTTTGTTAAGTGCGGGTGTTTTTGGCGTCGCATTTTTATTTTTTAATTTAAGACAACAATTGGTTTTAAAACGTTTTTACGCAACACCTATTCGTAGATTATACATTATTTTAGGAGAAGCCTTGAGTAGGGTCACTTTTCAATTAATTACAGCAGTTGTGATTATTGGTATTGGACACTTTGCTTTTAAATTTACCCTGGTGCATGGGTTGAGTACTTTTTTAAATATTATGGTGCTTAGTTTTATTGCCCTTATTTTATTTATGGGATTTGGTTTTATAGTAAGTGGCGTTGCTAAAAGCGAGAGTACGATTCCACCGCTTGCTAATTTATTTACCCTGCCACAGTTTTTATTAGCAGGCACTTTTTTCTCTATTGACAATTTCCCTAGTTGGATGCAACCATTTTGTAGAATATTACCATTGACGCATTTTAATAACGCCATGCGTGATATTTCGTTTGAAGGGAATAGTTTAATGGATTCATGGGGAGACATTTCGGTATTATTAATTTGGATTGTGGTGGTGTATGCTGCTGCGTATAAAATATTTAAATGGGAATAAATGCGATTCATTAAATTAGTGATTATAAGCTTAATTGTGCTAGCTACCCTTATTACAGGGCTTTCTGCATTATTTCCCTCAACGGTAATTGTATCAAGGGCCATGGAAGTAAGTGCACTTCCAACTCAAATTGAAAAATATACAAGCAATTTAAAGGAGTGGAAATATTGGATGAGTGATTTAAAACAAAACAAAGTAGTATGGGTGGGGGATACAGTGAAGATTAGTACACAATCCATCAACTTGGTTTCCAAGAATGAAAATTCCGCAACATTTAATTGGGTGGCTGCAGGACAAAGACCTTATATTGTTAAAATAGAATGGATCCCTTTGCAAAAAGGAATTTATGTAATTCATTGGTCCTTTGTACAGCATGTAAAATGGTATCCATGGGAAAAGTTCCAAACCTTATTAAATGAAAAAGTACTGGGGTATAAAATGGAATCAGAACTAGCAAACCTGCGCGATTTATTATTACAAGAAAATAACAAGTAGCCTATTTATCTTCTTGCTCCTTTAAAAATTGAATATTCCTTTGAATCCCTTTTAGTTTTGATCTTAAGAGGGGCGATTTTTTAAATCTTGCTTTAAAAGTAGTTTCTTCTATCTGCAACCAATCTTCAGCTTGCATTTGTAATAAACCATTTAGTGGTTTAAATTTCTTTTCATGATGTGCTTGGCTAAAACTATTCCAAGGGCATACGTCCTGGCATATATCACATCCAAAAGCCCAGTCCTTATATGTCTTATCTGTTTCAATGGTTTCCTTTTTCAATTCAATCGTTAAGTAACTAATACAATGATTGGCTTCAATATTTTTATTTGGAAGTATTGCCTGTGTGGGGCAGGCATCAATGCATTTGGTGCAGGTTCCGCAATAATCTTTAGGCGAAGGGTCATCATATACTAAAGCTAGGTCAATAATAAGGGTGGCAATAAAAAAGAAGGAACCCGATTTGTGCCTTATTAAATTACCATTTTTACCAATCCATCCAGCGCCCGATAATTGTGCCCAGGATCTTTCTAATACGGGAGCTGAATCTACAAATCCTCTTCCTTCAATAGGGCCAATCATAGCACGCATGGTATCCAAGAATTCAAATAATTGCTGTCGGATTACTTCGTGGTAGTCTTCACCATAAGCGTATTTTGCAATTTTTGCATCTTGTTCTTTTCCTTCATCTAATGCAGCTTGTGAGGGGTAGTAATTTTTTAAAAAAGTAATTACCGTTTTTGCGCCGGGTACTAATTTTCTGGGATCGGTTCTTAGGTCAAAATTATTTTCCATATAGGACATCTCTCCATGATATCCTTTTTCAATCCAGGACTCAAGTCGTCTTGCATCCTCGGTTAATTCTTTCGCTTTTGCAATGCCACAATAATCAAAGCCCATTTGCTGTGCAAGCTCCTTAATAAATACTGTATTTGAAAATTCGTTCACGCTGTAAAAATAGCAGAAAAACCTTGATTCGGCTCCGGTTTTTAAATAGGGTAGATTAAATTAGCAGGTTCTAATTTTTATACTAGGCCACAAGCTAGAAAAGTGTTTATTAACATTTTTGACGGGGTGATTGTCTTTGGGAATGAAGCCTAGTTTTTTAGTATCTTCACCGCACTATGATGAAAAACAAAAAACAAGCTGCGGTAGGCTTTATTTTTATTACAATATTGATTGATGTAATTGGTTTTGGAATTATCATTCCAGTAGTGCCACAATTATTACAAGATTTTTATCATATTACAGACAGAACAAATGTTGGACCTATTGCTAAGCCATTGTTCTTCCTAACTTCCATCTATGCAGTGATGCAATTTATATTTGCACCCATTTTTGGAAGTTTAAGTGATCAATATGGTCGACGTCCTATTTTACTTTTATCCTTGTTGGGATTTGGCATAGATTATATTTTTTTAGCACTCGCTCCATCGGTGGGATGGTTATTTGTGGGTAGAATGTTTGCGGGCATCACTGGGGCAAGTATTCCAACAGCCGCCGCTTATATGGCAGACATTAGTGACGAGAAGAATAGAGCGAAGAATTTTGGTATGATTGGTGCTGCTTTTGGAATAGGTTTTATTATTGGCCCTTTGATTGGGGGATTATTAGGACAGATAGGTTTGCGTATTCCTTTTTTCATGGCCGCTTTCTTAGCGCTGGTAAATGCATTGTATGGGTATTTTATTTTGCCTGAATCCTTGAGTATTGAGCACCGAAGAAAATTTAATATTAGAAAAGCGAACCCTATTGGAGCTTTTAAAAATTTAAAAAAGTATCCTTCCGTTTTTGGATTAATTGTGGCTATGTTCTTTATTTATATCGCAGCCCATTCTGTTCAAAGCAACTGGAGTTTAGCAAATATGAGCAAATTTGGTTGGGACCCTAGGACTATTGGTATTTCACTTGGTGTGGTAGGCTTATTGGTAGGATTAGTTCAAGGGGTTTTAATAAGATATATTAATCCAAAAATTGGAAACGAAAAAAGTGTTTATTTAGGCATTTTATTGTCAGCCATTGGTTTAATTTTATTCGCGTTCGCGTCTCAAAGCTGGATGATGTTTGTATTTTTAATACCCTATTGTTTAGGGGGAATTTCTGGCCCAGCATTGCAGTCCCTTATATCCATTCATGTGGCTAAAAATGAGCAAGGAGAATTACAAGGTTCCCTTACTGGCTTACAAAGTTTAACGGCCATATTTGGCCCACCTTTAATGATATGGTTAACCACTTATTTTTCAAGAAAAAACAATGCCCTTGATATTTATTTTCCTGGGGCTGCTTTTTTAGCCGGTGCTATTTTTATGCTGATTAGTTCGGTCATTGCATATTTCGTGTTAAAAAACGATCCTATTGTGCATCCGCAGGAACCTAAAGGGTAGTTTTTCCCTTTTAATGCGCTTTGCTTGCTATATTTGTGTCCTAATTATAGGCCTTTATGACGCAATTAATGACACAGTTACATGAGACAGCTAATTTTATAAAATCTAAGGTGCGTGACACCGCTTCTACTGCTATTATTTTAGGGAGTGGATTGGGTAATTTAGCCACTAAGATTGAAGTTGATTTTGAAATCTCTTATAAAGAAATTCCACATTTTCCAGTGAGCACCGTAGAGGGGCATAAAGGCCGTTTAATTTTAGGAAAATTGAATGGAAAAAAAGTGTGGGTAATGGAAGGTCGTTTTCATTTTTACGAAGGCTATGCACCAGAACAAGTGGCGTATCCTGTTCGTGTGTTAAAATTATTAGGTGTAGAAAATTTATTATTATCTAATGCGGCAGGTGGCGTAAACCCCGATTATGCCGTTGGTGATTTAATGATTCTAAGAGATCATATTAGTATGTTTACCATTAATCCATTAATTGGGAAAAATGAAGCAGATTTAGGAACGCGTTTCCCAGATATGAGTGAGCCATACGCAGCTATTTTTATTCAAAAAGCAAAAGCCATTGCAAGTGCAAATAATATTAAGTTACACGAGGGTGTTTATGTAGGGGTAACAGGCCCAACCTTTGAAACAAGGGCAGAATACAAATTAATTAAAGCCGTTGGAGGGGATGTGGTTGGAATGAGTACCGTTCAAGAAAATATTGCAGCAGTGCATTGTGGCATGAAAGTGTTTGCCATAAGTGTAGTAACCGATTTAGGTATTCGCGAGGATAACAATGTAATCACACATCAAGAAGTTTTAGAAGCAGCGAATGCTGCAGAACCTAAGCTCACTTTAATTTTTAGTGAGTTATTAAAAGAAATCGCATAATTATTGAATGCATGTTTCGATATAGGTCGTTTTTATTTGCGGTGATATTGTTAATGCTTTTTCAAGGAAAAATGCATGCGCAGGGATTTGGCCCTAGTATGAATGGTGGTCAGAGGATTTCTAACAATCAAACCCCCGACTCTTTAAAGAGAAGAGACAAGAATGAAGACTCCATTACCATTTATTTTAAATACTATAATAATAATCAGATTCTAAAGTTGGACACGAGCATCAATGATTTTTTTGTTCATTATCCTGTCCCCTATACTTCTTTTAATTTAGGCAATTTAGGTACCGCAACAAAGTCCTATTTGTTTAATGCCAATAAAATTGCAGGATACGATGCAGGGTTTCACTCTTTCGATCCGTATTTATATACTTTAGAGGAAACTCCCTTTTATCAAACCACAAGGCCCTTTACCGAGTTTGCTTATTTGTTGGGTGGAAAGGGGGAGCAGTTGGTTGAAATAAAACATACGCAAAACAAACAACAGCAGCTTAATTACTCCTTTGAATATCGATTTAATAATGCGCCGGGCAATGTAAAAAATCAAAATGCGAATGTCAATAACATGCGTATTACAGCACATTATCAATCAAAAAGGAAAAGGTATGAATCCTATTTGGTGATGTTGTTTAATAAAACAGCTTCCTCTGAAAATGGGGGGCTGGTGAATATTAATTTATTAGATAGTTTAGCGTTGAATGATCCATATGAATTGGATACCAGACTTGGTATAAGTGGTGCCTCTTTTAGAAACCCATTTAATACTAAAATTTCAACAGGAACAAGTTACAAGCAAAACACAGTCGTTTGGAAAAATTCATATGACTTTGGTCAAAAAGATTCCATTGTAAAAGACACAATAGTCACACATTTTTTTTATCCTAGAATACGTTTACAAAACGAGATAAAGCTATTAACCAATGAGTATGCTTTTGGAGATATCAATCCATCCCCCGAAAATTATTTACAATATTTTGGAGCTGTAATAGCCAATAATGACACGGTCAAATATAGTGATACTTGGAAAGTACTCACTAATGAGTTTAGTGTCATTAGCTATCCCGATAAAATGAATAGTAATCAATTTTTGCAATTGGGTTCGGGCTATACACAAATGACAGCTAGCTATTCCAGTCTGCCAGGTTGGAGTAATTATGATTTGTACGGATTTGCTGTATATAAAAATAAAACAAAGAATCAATTATGGGATTTGTTGGCGTCTGGTAAATTATATTTAAATGGATTTCATGCTGGGGACTATGATGTGCAGGCAGCTTTGTCAAGAACTTTAACTTCAAAAGGGACGTATCTAAAGCTTTCTTTTCAAAATGTGAATAGAACTCCTTCTTTAAATACATTAGGATATACCCAATTCCCTATTAAAGGGTTTAGTTCCATCAATAAAGAAAATGCGACGATCTTAAACGGGGTACTGGCCAATAAAAAGTTAGGCTGGGAAGCCGCGGTAAGTTATCAGATGATTCAAAACTATAACTATTATACGACCGGATTTCAACCTGTTGTCAATGGGAATTTAATGAGTTATTTAAGAGGGCAGGTTGAACACAAAATAAAAATTAGTAAACATTGGAACTGGTATGACCAGGTTACCTTGCAATTATTGGATCCAAATGCACCGGTTCATGTGCCATTATTATTAATTAGAGAACGCGTTGCCTTTGAGGGCAATTTTTTTAAAAACCTAGACCTCTCAACAGGCTTAGAATTAATTTATCATACCAATTATAAGGTAGATGGCTATATGCCATTTACGAGTCAATTTTATTATCAGAATAGTTATACCACTCAAAATAGACCTACCGCCAATGCTTTTTTACATTTCATGATTAAGCGTTTTAAAGGGTATATCCGCTTAGAAAACTTAAATACCTTATTGCCTACCAACAAGACATTTGGCAAATCCTTGAATTTCAACACTCAAAACTACCCCTCAACAGGGATGTGGTTTAGGGTAGGGATTTGGTGGAATTTCATTAACTAGTTAAGGCTCAATTCCTTATTGAAATTCCCCTTACATTCTCTAATAAAATCTTACCTTTACATGGAAAGAATAATAATTTTTAAAAAATAAACATACAACTATGAAAAAGAATTTAATGATGCTTTCTTTGCTTTTATTGACTTGCAATTTTGCATTTGCACAAACACCTACTTCTATTAAAGTGTCTGGCAATTGCGGGTCTTGTAAAAAAAATATTGAAAAAGCAGCGATGGACGCAGGCGCTACCACTGCAAATTGGGACAAGACAAAAAAATTACTTGCCCTAACTTTTGATGCTGGAAAGACAAGTACAGATAAGATTGAGACAGCTATTGCAGGCGCTGGGTATGATACTGAAAATAAAGTAGCAACCGAGGAAGCGTATAAAAAACTAGAGGAGTGTTGCCAATACGACCGAAAGAAAAAGAAGTAATCCTTAAGTCATTAAAAAATAGTTTCGAAGAGTAATGAATACATATTTTAAGAAGCTACTTCAAAATAAGCAAGACTGCCACCTACCCAGGTGGCATTTGCATTATAGCTAACACCAATCATTTTGCCCTTGCTTAATCTTACTAGGTTCAAAGTGGCAATGTATTTTTGGTGGGTCGCATCCCAAAAATAAAAAATCCTAATTTCTGTTTTAGCGGGACCAGTGGGTGTGACAATAATGGGAGCGTACTGCACTTTTTCTTGTAAAATCCAATGTTCAAGATTTTTTATGGCAGCTATATCTGCAGGCGTAATATCTATGATTACTCCTTGTCCTGCAAATGAAAACAATGGCTTAAGTACATAATTTTCTAAATCATCAGGCATTACTTTTATATCAGACAAGAATTGAGTGTGCGGCACCGCATTACTTGTAAAATAGGGAATAGTGAATTTACTTATCCTGTAAAAATGATTAGGATGCGTTACCCATTCCACATTCAGTTTTTCTAACAATAGTTTGCCCTTTGCTTGCAAGGCCTCCGATTGTTTAATAAGTTCATCCCAGATAATCCGGTTATAAATTCTTTCTATTTTGTAATCAATACCCTCTCTTTTGTAAAACAGTTCACTAGCTACTACAAAAATTTCACTCAAACAAACAATAGGGATATCCAAAAGTTGTTGTGTAATATAAAAATCAATTTTTGTCTTTTGTTCATGGGGGTATAACTCCAATAGTACGGTATGCTTGTTTTGATCACCTTTAATAATGTTGCGTAAATGGGATAAATACAATTTTTCGTTATAGCCGTTTAAATAAGGGCTATAACCAAGTGGTATTTCAAAATTTTGCCTAAAGGCTTTGTCATGTAGGTATTCAAAACCAAAAAGGGAAGGGAAACCTTGTAGCTCAATGAGTTTGGGAACAATTGTATTTGTTTCGTCGTTACAAATAGCAAAATCCATTACAATACATTCCGGCAAGGCGGCCTCATTGGGAGGCGTTAAAACATGTTGAAAGGACTGTTCCGTTTGAGCAGCAAAATCGGCGCTGGTTATAAAGCTGCAAATTTCATCCCCTGCTTTTAATAGCTTTTGTTTAGTTGCTGCATCAATAAAAATAGGGGTTTCGGCTAATCTAAATTCAATGGCATTGGGAAAATCCTTTTCAAGATCCGCCTTCATTTGTTGATACTTTGTTTCTTTAAATGATGCGTTATATTTATCTCTTAATGCAGCAATCATGATAAGATGGCTTTATCCAAAAAATTAGGTATCAAATGTGTATAGGTAAACTGAATGGGGGAGGTCTCGTCTAAATGGTTGATGATGCGCTCCCATTTTTCTATTCCAAATTCTTTAATAATATTTTGTTTATTCGAGGCTTCATTAAAATACAGGACTAGTTCTTTTAATTCCGCTTCGGGATGAAATTGAACACCGTATATTTTTTCTGAAAATTTTATGGCCATAATGGCTCTTTCCAAAGGTACGGAGGGTCTCATTTTTTCCAATGCCATAATTTCAGCATTCATCCAGCTAATTTTTTCGTCATTGGGTGCAATAATTTGGTAGGACCTGCTCTCCATGGCATAAAAGGTTTCTTCTAATCCGTTAAATAGTTCGTCTTCAATTAAAGAATGCACAGGAAGCACCCCAATTTGTCTAGACTTTCTTAAACACACTTTACCTAAATCAAAATGTCTGCATGCAATTTGAAAACTATGGCAAATTAAAAAAACGGGCTTATGTATAGCTAACATATGCTCCAACCATTTTGTGTATTGTACATCCCATTGTTCTGTCGCACTATCTAAAGGGGAGCCAGGCCCTCCAGTAGACAAATAAATATCATAGCTATTATCTGGAATTTTACAATTCCCTCTTGTATCATAAATATTTAATTCAATTTTATGACCCCTCAGATTGCTCCATTCATTTATGATATTACGTATACAGCGCATACCCATATTTGGGGCACCGTCATACATATCAAGCACGGCAATTTTGATGGGAGCGGATCCCATTATAAGTAGCTTAAGTTTGTTTTAGGGCTTAATTGTAGCAATGTTTCATACATCAATTGAATGGTATCAACGATGTCTTTTTTATGAATCATTTCCACCGTGGTATGCATGTATCTTAATGGTATTGAAATTAATACCGAAGGACAACCATCATTCGCATATGCAAAACTGTCTGTATCTGTTCCTGTACTTCTACTTAAGGTTCTAAATTGGACAGGAATTTTTTTAGCTTTTGCAGTTTCTTCTACAATGGCCAATAATTTATTATGTATTGCAGGTGCGTAGGCTAGCGATGGTCCTTTTCCACATTGAATATCACCTTCAATGGCTTTATTAATCATAGGCGTATGGGTATCATGCGTAACATCTGTTATAATGGCAATATTAGGTTTAATACGACGCGCAATCATCTCGGCACCTCTTAATCCAATTTCCTCTTGAACTGCATTCACTACGTACAAACCAAATGGCAATTTCTTTTTGTTTTCTTTTAATAATCGGGCTACTTCGGCAATCATAAATCCACCTACTCTATTATCAAAAGCACGACCAATTATAAAATCATGTGCTAGTTCATCAAATCCTTCTTCATATGTCACAACAGCACCAATATGTATTCCTAAAGCTTCTACTTCTTTTTTGGATCTTGCTCCACAGTCTAATGTAAGATTCTCTACTTTGGGCTGTGGCTCTTTGTGTTCTGGGTTGCTCAAACGCGTATGAATGGCAGGCCATCCAAACACCGCCTTAACGGGTCCTTTTTTTCCATGAATCCAAACGCGCATGCTGGGCGCAATTTGATGGTCAACGCCTCCGTTTCTTTTTAAATGAATTAAACCTTGATCATTTATATAATTTACAAACCAACTAATTTCATCGGCATGTGCTTCAATAACCACTTTAAAAGGAGCATCTGGATTAATGACACCTACCGCAGTTCCATAAGGATCGGTAAAAGTAGTGTCCACATATTTTGTAATATAGTTTAACCAAAGTTTTTGTCCGCTGGATTCAAATCCAACTGGAGAAGGGTTATTTATATATTCTTTTAAAAAAGAGTATGCAGTTGCATTTATTATATCTTTTTTACTATTTGTTTTGATAGTCTTATTACTTGACTTAACTATTTTGCCATTTGCTTTTGCCATAAAATATAGGTTTAAATGTACCGAGTGCAAGATACTACATATTGCATTTAAATTTTGGGCCGATTTCTTAATAATATTGATACTTTTGCGCTAACAATTCGCCTTTAGATGAACACCCCGTTTGATATACAGCAATTATGGAATTTGCCTACCAATGAATTTATGGATTTGGCAAAGCAGCTATGTGTTTTTCAGGCAAGCAATAACCCTGTTTACAAGCAATGGATTAAGCTTTCTAATCAATCTATTAGTGAACTTGAAACGCCGGATGCGATTCCCTTTTTACCCATATCTTTTTTTAAAAATCAAGATGTATTTATTGGCGAAAAGCCAAATACATTATTTGAGAGTAGTGGTACTTCACAGGATGTAGTAAGCAAACATTGGGTGGTGGACACTAAAATATATGAGGCTAGTTTTTTTAATTGTTTTGAGCATTTTTATGGAAAACCTTCCAAATATTGCATCATAGGATTATTGCCTTCCTATTTGGAAAGACAACATTCCTCTTTGGTATATATGGTGGATAAATTAATTCAAGCATCAGGACATCCACAAAGTGGGTTTTATTTAAATGAGTTTGAAAAATTAAATGAAGTATTAAAACAATTAGAAGCGAATAAAGTAAACACTTGGTTTATGGGGGTAAGCTTTGGATTAATTGATTTTTCTACGGCCTTTCCTCAACAATTAAAATATGCTACAGTGATTGAAACGGGCGGTATGAAAGGCCGTAAGGAAGAATTAACCAAAGAGGCTTTGCATGCCCTTTTAAAAAACAATTTAGGGGTGAACACAATACATTCCGAATATGGAATGACCGAATTATTGAGTCAGGCTTATTCCTTAGGCAATGGTATATTCAAATGCCCGCCTTGGATGAAAGTATTGGTGGGGGAGGAGCAGGATCCAACGGCCCTTAAATCCAAAGGAAGAGGCGTTTTACATATTATTGATTTGGCCAACATATATAGTTGTGCGTTTATTGCTAGCCAGGATATGGGTGAAGTATACGAAGACGGAAGTTTTCAAATATTAGGAAGGGTAGACCATAGCGACAGAAGAGGTTGTAGCTTGTTGGTTATATAAGCAACGTCTTTCAACAAAGCGAACTAATCTTTTAGTAGTTTTTCAATCTCTATCATAAACATTTTATTCAAGCCATAATTGTATTGTCTTTTATCGGCTTTATCTCTATTTTTCACTACCAAGGCTTCGGCATTTTGCGTAGCCATTTTAAATTTCTGGTTAATTTTTATAAAGTGGTCACTTCTGCTTTTATTTTGTGTGAGTGTGTCTTTTTGCTGAACGCCAATAATTTTATTAATTGTTTTGGTAGACACTTCGTCTCCTGTTAAACTACTATTGTATAAAACCTCTAATAGCTCTTTCTCTACAACAGTAATAGCGTTATAAAAATTCTGATAAAGAATTACCACTACTTCTTTAGGCATTCTTCTCTTTCTAAAAAAATTAGCTCTTAATGCAATGGCGATGAGTAAAAGGGAAAGCCCTAAATAAACCTCCGTTTTGTATTGACTATAAAAAAAAGTGATAGTCTCAAGGAAGGATTTATTATTGGTATAGATAGGTATTGTTTTATTGAGATCAAGGCTTTTTAAGTTAAAGGTGGTTTTTTCCCATATCAAAGAATCGTTATTGTCCAATTTTAGAAAATACAATTCATCTCCAAGATTAAACTGGAACCCAACAGAAAAACCACTTTTATTATTATTGTAGCTACTTAACCAAAAATCCCTTAATCGGTCATTTTCTGCGTTATTAAATTCGCCAAGTTTATTTTTTTCAAAATCTAACCAATAAAAATTTAATTGAGTTTGGAATATATATAAATTGTTTATATGTAATTCCATTTCATGCGATTGATTGTTGCCAATGGCCTTGATAAATTCAGGGTTTAGTTTCCCAAGTGTATTCCATCCCCTTGTATTAAAATCATAAACGTAACAACTATCGGTGGAAGCAGTTTCAAAAGAGCTGGGATAATTTGGATAATAATACGAATTACTTACATATAGCTTAGGGTCCTTTCTTTTTTCATCATAATGCATCACTGCATTTGTTGTACCATCAAGGTAGGTTTGGACATTCTTATTGGCTTGAATTATTTCCCATTGTCTAGTTTGATTACTATAATAGGTAAGTATCCCTCTAATATGCCAAAAACCTACCCCTCCCATTTGATATAAAGTATCATTAATAAAGAAGTTTTGTGCATAGAAATTGGAACCAGAATGCTTTGTCAAGTCCATCCTGTCTAATTTCACTACTCCATTTTCTTTAATGGCTTTATATAATCTGCCTGTCCCTAGTGGCTGTATATAAAGATCCTTCCCCTTTTTGATAATATTGCTATTAGTAAACAAGTCATTCCCTAATCCAAAATTAAAGGAGTTGTTGACTGTAAAATTGGTATTGTTTATCGAATCATCTAATAATAAGGATAGTAACTGAACCTCATGCTTTTTTAATGGGTTACTTTCCTGTTGTGCTAAGCAAGGTGTAAAAAAGTTAGCTAGTAATACTAAAAGTAAAGCTTGTCTCATCTATTAGAATATTATACAAATTTAAATAAAAAATACAATAAGAAATTTACTTATTTGTTTTTTAACAAAGAATGTATATTATTAATATTTAAATAATTGATTATTATTATTTTATTAATAAATATTATTTTTCACACCTAATATTATGTAAAATAGATTTTAGACGAATACTTTATAGCAAATTTGCGTTATAGTAAAAACTACAATATATCAAATTAAAGAAATATTAAATGTATAAAAAATATTATCCTTTGGGGGAAGGATAATCGGGGTGGTGGGGATTCGTCTCTGTCACCCCAACTTTTTTGAAACCACCTCTTTCTTATACCGTAACATTAAAATCTCTTAAGGCATCATTTAAGCTTGTCTTTAAATCGGTACTTGGTTTACGTTGACCTATGATTAAAGCACAATTCACATGGTAATCACCAGCTGGGAAAGTTTTTGAATAAGCGCCCGGGATCACCACGCTTCTAGCGGGTACGCGTCCTTTATATTCAATAGGGGTATCTCCGCTTACATCAATAATCTTAGTACTCTTGGTTAACACTACATTGGCGCCCAATACCACTTCTTTTTCTAAGTGTACCCCTTCTACCACAATACATCTGCTACCAATAAAACACCCATCTTCCACAATCACAGGGCTTGCTTGCAATGGCTCTAAAACACCACCAATGCCTACACCACCACTTAGGTGCACATTCTTGCCAATTTGCGCACAGCTACCTACTGTGGCCCAGGTATCTACCATAGTTCCTTCGTCTACAAAAGCACCAATATTTACATAGCTTGGCATTAGCACAACATTTTTTGCTAAATAAGCACCATATCTTGCAATGGCATGCGGAACTGCTCTAACGCCTAATGCTGCATAACCCGATTTTAATAACATTTTATCATGAAATTCAAAGGGGGCTAATTCCCAGGTTTGCATTTGTTGAATACCAAAATACATTAGGATGGCTTGCTTTACCCATTCGTTTACTACCCAATTATTTTCTCTGGGTTCCGCTACTCTTAATCTTCCTTTGTCTACTTCTTCAATCACTTCCCGAATGGCATTGCTATAAGTTTCGTCCTTTAATAATGCACGGTCATTCCATGCTGCTTCAATTTTAGTTCGTAAGTCCATTATTGTCAATTTTGACAAAAATACATGCTCAAAATTTATTTTAAACCAATTCTTTTGCACAATAAAGCACCTATTTTATAACAGGTATTGTTTAATTTGCAGCATGTTTGCGAATCATGATGATATACAAGCCTGCCTTGAAGTACTTCAAAAAGGAGGAATCATATTGTACCCCACCGATACCGTTTGGGGCATTGGCTGTGATGCGACCAATGAAGCTGCAGTGAAGCGAATTTTTGAACTCAAAAAGAGAGCGGATTCAAAAGCGATGATCATATTAGTGCATGATGAGCAATCGATATTAAATTATGTAGAGATAAATGAACTGCAAGTGTTTGATTATATAAAAGGCATTCATAAACCTACCACGGTCATTTATCAAAATGCAAAA
>Ga0209768_10000568_pt1 | contig 24819 bp, 23 predicted proteins | sample LauGreSBDMM110SD_3_FD_187564 | JGI IMG/M metagenome (GOLD analysis project Ga0209768, IMG submission 187564) | Freshwater lake microbial communities from Lake Michigan, USA - Sp13.BD.MM110.SD (SPAdes) (version 2) | ecosystem: Environmental > Aquatic > Freshwater > Lake | place: Lake Michigan... | reverse complement strand
GGCCGACCGAGGGCCGTAGCGGGGACAACCTTTACAGTACTTCAGTGGTTGCACTCGATGTTGATAACGGCAAGATCAAAGGACATCATCAGTATCATCACAATGATGCATGGGACTGGGATGAGGTCAGCGCCCCTGTGTTGATGGATACCGAAATCAACGGTCGCAAAGTTCGTGGTGCAGTTCATGCAGGTCGTAACGGCTATCTGTGGATGTTGGACCGTAAAACCAACGGTAAGATCGATTTTGTAAACGGCTTACCTTATGTCCACAACGACGTTTTCACTGGTATCGATAAGACCACTGGTCGCCCAAGCTACGATGACAGCAAGCGTCCAGGCATGGGTAAAGCAGTGACCTTCTGCCCATCCCTGTGGGGTGGTAAAGACTGGCCTCCAGAAGCATGGAATCCAAAAACCAAACTGTTCTATATCCCTGCTAACAACCATTTATGCTCTGAACTACCAAAAGCTGACGAGATCACCTATAAAAAAGGAGACTTGTATATTGGTTATCCGATTGATGGCGTACTCGGCAGCCTTCGCTACGAAAACGGCAAGAAACCAAGCACCATCGGCGAGCTGCAAGCATGGGATCTGAACACCGGCAAAATGGCATGGGTTCACAAGTTTGACCGCGCAATCTGGGCACCTCTGCTCACCACAGGCGGCAATTTGCTGTTCACAGGTGGTACCAACGACCGCATTTTCCGTGCATTTGATGCCACCAACGGTAAGGTGCTCTGGCAGTACAACATGCCATCTGGCGTGACTGCTGTCCCATCATCCTATGAAGTGAACGGCGTGCAGTATATTGCGGTTCAGGCTGGCTGGGGAATCGATGCGCAGCGTATGCAATCGGGCGTCGATGCGCTAGATGGCAGTGTCACTAGCGTTCCACAAGGCGGCACCATCATGGTGTTCAAGTTAGAAAAATAATCGTCTCTGCACGATGTCTCTTTAAAAACCCGCCCTAGTGGCGGGTTTTTTTATTTCATTACAGGCATAATTAATCTAGGCGTGCGCTTTTAATCGGAGGCGCATGAACGTTCGACGTATTTAAACTCAGGTTTTATATGAATAGCTCGTTTCAGCTTTTGAAAAAATTACTCACTGCATGCGTGATAACCTTTGGCAGCATGCCGGCCTTCGCCTTTGTCTTGTCAAATGGTGATGCTGTCGAATGCCGTTTCACCCGCCCTGATTTTTCTGGTGTGGCCACAGAAATCTGGAACACCTATCAAAGCCCAGAAGGTCGCAATCCTGAATTAGGGAGAGCCGTGGCCGTGATGCGATTAAATGCTGAGAATTGGCCCACGATTATTATTGATGCTGAAGCACATAAAAGAACGTCTAAGGGCACGCCAGCGATTTGGGATTTTGTTTATTTTCATGAATGCGCGCACGCTCAGCAACCTAGTTTGAGCGAAATTGAAGCTAACTGCGCCTCGTATAAAGAAATGGAACGTCGCGGCTTAATGAACTATAACCGCATGAAAGAGTTAGAAGCGGTTCATCTCGGAATGATGGGCAATTTGCCAGAAGAGTATGGCGGCTCAGGCGCTATGTTTTGGCATAAAACCATGCAGTGCGTCAGAGACAGTAATCGATAGCTACTATGCGTCGCCTATTTTGCGCGCTGCTACAACTAATTACACATTAGGTGTGTTGTCTGGCTAACCAATCCAGTAAGAGTTGATTGACTGCATGACTTTGTTCGCGCTGAAGAAAGTGTCCTGCATCCGCAACTTCTCGGTATTCATAAAACCCACTGAAACAATCACCTTGTTCACGCATCAGTTCAGCGCGCATATCCTCTGCACCACACAACGCAAGTGTAGGAATTGAAATCGTATTGGATAATGTTGATCGCAGCGCGTGTGAGGAAGGATTCATCAAATCTTGATCAAACATGGCACGATAATAAGTCAGTGCATTCTTGATCACACCATTCTGTTTTAGACAGTGTTTTATTTTTTGAAGATGGTCAGCATCATTGTAATGAGGCACCGACCAATACTGCCAGAGATAATCTATAAAAGACATATCATCGGCCAGCAAAGCTTTTTCGGGTAAATCTTTTTGCTGAAAAAACCACCAGTGAAATGAGCGATGAACATGCTTAGGTGCGAGCAAATGATTTGCCACTATATCGGGATGTGGAACTGCCATCAAAACCGAACTGGCTAGCAAATCCGGTCTTGCTGCACTGAGCGCATAGCCAATAATTGCTCCCCAATCTTGACCAATAAAATGGATCTTCTGATTAGGAGAAATCGCTTTAATGAGATCTGAAAAATAATGTACTAGGCTAGCTTTATCAAAATAAGTTGGTTGCTTCACAGACGCTGATAAATAGCCTGGTAAATAAGGCGCTACTACCTTATAACCTGCTACTGATAGTGCATCCATCTGCGCAGACCATGACTGCGGTATATCTGGAAAACCATGCACTAATAAAACGAGCGGACCATCTCCCTGAGTGAGACAGACAAAATCAACATCATTAGTGCTGACATGTAATTCATTGATGATATTAGTGGAAGCTGACATTTCCGCGCCTGTCTTTGCACTATCGTTGTGAGCATCGTTCAAGTCGATTTATCTCACGCTTGCAAACTTAAAATAAAAAATAGCTTTGGCAATCACACAATACATAATAATTTTTAATGCTTGTAACAAATTACTGATAAAAAATTTAAACAACAATTCCTTCAATTTCCATTAAACGCGCAAGACTCTCTTCTAAAATCATGCGAGCTGCGGCAGTGGACTGGTTCAATTGCAAATGTAATCGCGCATCATCTTCGTTGCGATTTGCGCATTCGAGACTGTAGTGCTCAAATGCCGTCAAATTGATAATGAGTTCAGCTAAATGATTAGGGCACTCGCATGCTATAGCACTACTTAACGTTGCGATATGCGATAACTGATCTTTATCAAAACGTGGTGGCGCACTTTCTTCATCAGTCTGTTTATCAGTTAAAGAAGTCGCATGGAATAATGGCTGCATCAAAGACATGCACGCACGGTAAATTTCAGCAGCTGATAACGCCCCTTTGAGACAAACAATCCCAGCAGACTCTAATTCTGCAATCGCTTTTCTTGTCGCAAAATTAAAAATAACAATCGCAGATGAAGCACCTTTTTCGGTGCAATGCTGCTCAATCAAAGCCTGTGATTCTTCATTAATGGTGGATAAATCAATAATCACAACATCAGCTTGCGCATTTGATTCAGATGAAGAAGAGGCAGAATTGATAGCCCCTACAATATCTATATCTTTGTAATACAGTAAATGCCTGCCATAGCGCACACGTAAAGCATCACCTACAAAAGCAACTCGGCATTTATATGTACTACGTTTTTCTTGCTGCGCACCTTGATGATGAGATGCACTGATTCGCTCGCGTAATTCATCTGAAGATAATTTTGCCAAGCTACTCACACCGTGACCGAGTTCAGTAAGTTGTTTGACTAACTGAAGTTTTCTGATGTCACCTTCGGAATAAAGGCGTCTGCCTGTTTCACTCCGACCAGGCACGATGAGTTCATAACGCCGCTCCCATACTCGCAGTGTCTCTGGATGAATATTGGTGCGTCTAACAACAACGCCTATTGTGTATTGCGGCAAGTTCAAAGTTTCCATTTTTTTGGTCAATAAGTTTGGGGACGGCTTACTCAAAAGCGCAATTTGTTTAGGTTTTGTTTATATATTAGCGGAAAAATGACAGGAATGCATCAACTAAGATTCATAATTTATTATGATTAAATTAATAAAATACTAATTAAATGTAATAATTTATTGAAATTGCACAGTTATTTTACATATTATTAACTAATTTTTTAAATAATTTAGTTTTTGTTTATATTTATGTTGACATTATCTGTTCAATTGATAAACTCCAATACATCAAATTCTATTCAGCACTCATACATCTTTATTTGGAGCTCACCATGATCAACAAAATCTTACTTATCGCTGCCCTTGTTTCTAGCACCAGCGTGTTCGCAATCAGTACGAAAAGTAACGCCGTCATCACTGAGAAAGACAAAGTTGTTACTTTAAATATCGCTGAAAATAACTGGGCGTCAATTACGACCAACAGCGTAAATGGCTTAACAAAAATTCGTGAGTATTACGATATGGGCAAAGCTGGTGTTCAACACATCGACTATGTAGCTAACTGCTCAAGCAAAAAACTGTCACTCGCTGGATTTAAAATTTTGCCTTCAGTTATGGCTAAACATGACAGCACTACAAGCGTCAATGTAAGTAACCTGTCTTTCTACAAACCAGTGATTCAACATGATACAAACATTGTTGAAAAAGCTTGTAGCCCAGTACGTTCCATACAAAGTGCTCAAGTAAATAATTAATTTTCTTTAAGTGCTTCGATATATATAAGAACCAACTCTGTGGCCTAAAGAAATTATAGAGTTGGTTTTTCATTTATTAGTTTGCGAGACTTAGTAAACCATGTGGTGTTTTACAGCTCTAACTAGCATCATTATTAAATTAATTAGCAGACTGATTGCATAACCGCTTGAATAAATAATACGAGACTAATCATGCTACTTTCATCTAAGCTTACAAGTTATGCGCATAGCATCAAAAATGTCCATGCTAACGGTCGTCGTATAAGCGCAAAGTCACAAGCACTTAGTCTAAGCATCAACACAAGTGTCAACACGCTCAATACTCTACACATGCTTAACATCGCCGATGGCTTAGAGCCTGTAGGTAGAAGAATCATAGCGCAGTCTAGTGAAAAAGCAGCAGACCCTATACAAAGCGCTGTGTTGGGATATGTCTATAAAAGCCGTTTTTGTGAGTCACTCAACAACAAAGAACTTGTTACGACCAAGCATGCTGACCGTTTACTTATAGAGCCTAAGCTTGCAATCCGATTAGGCAATACACCATATAAGTCCTGCTCTTTTGAAGAATTCTTTCTGTCATTTGATGCCATCGCCATGGGACTAGATGTGACCATAGTGCCTTTCAAAGAAGATTGGCATTACGAGGATAAAATTTGTGCTAATGGTTTTGATTCACAATTAATTTTAGGTGTATCAAAAACGCTTTCCCGCGAAAGCAAGAGAAACCTAACATCCATTGTCAATCAATCTACTTTTAGCATTAGTAAGATTAGTGCATCGCAATCAACAATCATGAGTTACTCATTAGGACATCAAGCAGCGGTTACTACTATCGCTGATCTCTATGAGGTTTTCAGAAAACATTGCGAAGAATTTGAAACCACACCATTAGCTAAAGGTGATTGGGTAGCCTTGAATGCATTGACTAAACCTATCAGCATAGAAAATGATGATGAACTCGTTTTTGTAGCGAATGGTTTAGATCTTGATGCAGTACGGGTTAAATTCACCAAATAATTTGTACTTGATATAACACATTCACTAGGCGTTAATTAGACTAACAGTACGAGGATAGCTATGTCAGTACATCTCAGCTTTAAGGAAAGAGAAGAATTTAGTCAACGACTAAGACTGTGCTTGCAAAAGACTGGTATCAATCCAAACAGTCCTACGCAATTTCATAGGGCATTGCAACTTGCTGATGAAACAGTACGTATTTCACCCTCCACTATTTACCGTTGGATACTAGGTGATTCCCTACCCTCTGAAGAAAACATGAAGATAGTGGCAAACCTCTGTAATGTCTGTCCACAATGGCTTCGGTCTGGAAGAACTACAGTAGAGATTTAATCTGATTAAGTTATTTATCGTATCCACAAATCTCTATAAATTCCTTGTGGATCATGATCGTTAGTCTGCTTCTTCACATTAAATGCTCTACCTCCTCGAGGATCAGTACCTCTACCAGCAATGTAAAGCCAGTTACCCTGATTACTATAAACATCATAGTCAATTAATTGTGATTCAAACCATGCTGCACCTGCTTGCCAATCACCCTTTAAATCATAGATTAGATAACTCGCTACGACTTGCCTTAATCTATTTGACAAATAACCACTTGTTTTCAGTTCGCGCATAGCAGCATCGATTAAAGACTCGCCAGTCTCACCTTCACTCCATGACTTGAAGACATTCCCATTAAATGATGGCAAAGGCTTTTCACTCAAGCCTTTGGCACGATACAGTTTTTTACCGTACTTGAAATGAATAAAACGAAAATAATCGCGCCACAATAATTCAAACCATAACCAATATGTGCCCTCATTTTCACCATGCTTAGCTTCATAATTCTCTAGTTTGTTTGCAATAGTGCGTGCTGAAAAACAGCCCCATGCCAACCAAGGAGAAAATTTACTCGAGTAATCGAGCCCAACAAGTTGATTTCTGGTTTGTTTATAGGTGTCTGGTAAACGTCTTTGAAAATACTGTTCTATATGTGCTAGCGCCCTAGTTTCACCACCTTTAAAAACTGCATCTGAGCTTGTGCTGTTTGGAAGCTCTGCTGAGTTTAAGGATGAGCTTGCTATAGGAAGACTAGGCAGTGAAACAGGTTTCTCTATGGGGCTAGTGTATTTAATTTTATGTTTTTCTATTTTTTGCCGAAATTGCGTGAAAATATCAGGTGTTTGATTTGATGTGAAAGGTAGATCGTCGGGAGCTATCATGCTGGATTGCCAGATCGCTTGAATTTCAAAACCGGCATTTTTTATACGAATAAGCTGAACACTTTCTTCTGGTGCGATTATCTGTTCACAGATAATTTTGTTGAAATTGATATTTTTTTTGAGCTCTAAGAAAACGCTAACTACATCACCTTGGAATTCAAATAAATCTGAACCCAATTTTTGTAAATTAACTTTTAAATCAGCTAATGACTCACGGAGAAAAGTTTTGCGATGATGTGCCACCCGACTGAAATGCCATGCAGTCTCAGCTTCAGTAGCGGGATCATGCACATAAATAGGTAATAAACAATCTGCTTCTTTACAAGCCTGAGTCAAAGCAGGATTGTCTAGCAAACGTAAATCATTGCGAAACCAGTAGATGATGACTTTCAATGTTGTTCTGCCTTGATTTAAAAAGTATTGATTGTAAATAGCCTTCTATTTTAACTAAGTTACAGAATAAAATTTTTAAAATGTCTGCAGAGTTAGTTTGGTTTAAACGTGATTGTCGCGGGCGCGACCATGCTGCATTGAATGCGGCGGCTGCTCGTGGTCGCGTGCGTTGTATTTACGTGATTGAACCCTCATTCTGGCAACAAGCAGATGCCGCACTTCAGCACTTTGAATTTGTGCGCGAATCACTTATAGAACTCGATCAAGCTTTTCGCTTACATGGTGGCTCGCTAGAAATACATCACGGTGAATTTCCTGAAGTACTAACAAAAATTTGGAATGAGTCACCATTTCAACGCTTGTATTCACATCAAGAGACTGGCAATCAATTTACCTTTGCCAGAGATATTGCCGTTGCTGCATGGTGTAAGACACATCAAGTTGAATGGAAAGAATTTGCACAGTTCGGTGTTGTGCGAGCTTTAAAAAATCGCAATCTCTGGCAGTCCGCTTGGGAAAAACACATGGCGGCTCCAATTGAACATGTACAAACAATACAATTTTGGCAGGGAGCTAATTCGTACCCCTTCCACATGTTAGCTCCCTCACACTTACAACATAATCCTCCTCGCCGTCAAAAAGGAGGACGATCCTTAGCTATAGCCACGCTTAAGAATTTTTTAAATACACGTAGTCTGGGATATCGCGGAGGTATCTCCTCGCCGCTGTCAGCACCTGATGCTTGTTCACGCTTATCACCTTATCTCGCATGGGGATGTATCAGTATGCGTGAAGTCGTGCAACATACGCGTAAACATATCAACGCATTACCACCACAAGCATCCAAGCATAGAGCAGGATTACAAGCATTTATCAGTCGCTTATATTGGCATTGTCATTTCATTCAAAAACTAGAATCAGAACCTGAAATTGAGTGGCGCAATATGCATAGCGGCTATGATGGTTTACGAGAAAAAGATTTCAATACAGATTATTTTGAAGCATTGAAAGCTGCGCGTACTGGTTGGCCTATGGTGGATGCCTGCGTCATCATGTTAAGAGAAACGGGTTGGCTTAATTTCCGTATGCGAGCTATGTTGGTATCGGTTGCAGCCTATCCTCTCTGGCTACATTGGCGACCCGTTGGAGAATGGCTAGCTACCCAATTCTTAGACTATGAACCCGGCATACACTGGAGTCAGTTGCAAATGCAGTCTGGTACAACAGGTATCAATACTACCCGCGTCTACAATCCAGTTAAACAAGCCTTAGATCATGATCCCCATGGTCGGTTTGTAAGACAGTGGATGCCAGCGATGCAGCGTGTTCCTAATAGTTGGTTGCTTGAGCCATGGAAAATGCCGATTGAAATACAAAAGCAAGTAGGCGTCTTAGTGGGACAGGACATCGCCCTACCCTGTGTTGATCTTGCATTAGCTACGACGGAATCAAAAAATCGATTGCATGCAAGAAGAAAGCAGGATGATGTTAAAGCAGGCAAAAAAGCTGTGATTGAAAAGCATGCATCACGAAAAAAATCCTCACCTTCAAAATCACGCCCATCTAAAATTGATGAGCAATTAGGTTTTAATTTTTAACTATGACTAAAAAATCACTAACTAAAATTAACGCACTCTCAGAAGCCGACATCTCAGCTGTGATTCAATTAGCTTGGGAAGATAGAACATCCTTTGAAACGATAGAACAGCGATTAGGTGTCTGTGAAGCAGACGTCATAAAAATCATGCGGCAAGAATTGAAATCAGGCTCATTTCAACTCTGGCGCAAACGTATGAAAGGGAGAGTCACGAAACATCGTGCATTACGCGATCCAGACATGAAATATGATGATCACGAAATTGCGAATCATAGAAGAGCGAATTGCTAGAAATTTAATCAATTATCTTGCATCATTATGTGTACAAACTTTACGCCTACACGCAATAACACATGGGTTAAATCACACTTTGGCGTAGATATCCCTAATGCTGACTTCCCCGTTGAGGCTTATCCTGGCTATCTTGCTCCTATCATCGTAAAAAGCCATCAGACTAGTCGTAAAGCGAGTGGCCTTGCAAGATTCGGTTTAATTCCTGCCTGGGCTAAGGACGATAAAATCAGTCGTCATACCTATAACGCAAGAGCAGAAACTGTGAATGAAAAACCTAGCTATAGAACTGCTTGGCGACAAAGACGTTTAGGGATTGCTCTCTTAGATAATTTTTACGAGCCCAGTTACAACACAGGCAAAGCAGCACGATGGGAAATTAAGTTAGCTAACGATGAACCTTTTGGTATAGCTAGCTTATGGGATACGTGGACAGATACTCAGACAAGTGAACTCATCACCAGTTTTAGCATGTTAACCATTAATGCAGATGCCCATCCTGTGATGAAGCAATTTCATAAACCTGATGATGAAAAACGCACGCCTCTCATACTCGCCACGAATCAATTTGATGACTGGCTTAATGCTGATCAACAGATAGTGGCATCGATGCTGAATTGGTCAGCTATGCCAGAACTGGTCTGCCAAAGTGCACATAAAAATTAAAACTCTGTAATCAAAATTAAAATTCTCGAGAACCTATTCTGTAAAGATACTTCCATACTTCACACGTAAATCATTTTTTTGCACTTTACCCGTTCCACCAACTGGTAAAGATTCAACAAAGATGACTTCATCTGGCACCCACCATTTAGCTACGCGCTCTGCCAGAAAATCCATCACTTCTTGTTTTTCTAAAGTTTTTTCAGGCTTAGGCACAATTAAGAGTAAAGGACGTTCATCCCATTTAGGATGTTTAACACCGATGACTGCAGCCATAGCAACATGAGGATGTGCAATGGTAGCGTTTTCTAAATCAATCGAACTAATCCACTCTCCACCTGACTTAATTACATCCTTAGTGCGATCACGAATCTGCATCACACCATCAGGACTAATGGTTGCAATGTCACCCGTAGGAAACCATCCATTTACTAAGGCTGTTTTTTCTGCTTTGTGATAATGCTCAACGATCCATTGCCCTCGCACCATCAACTCACCTTGTGTGCTGCCATCACGTGGCAAGGTATTCCCCTCTTCATCCACAATTTTTAGCTCAACACCAAAAACGGACTTACCTTGTTTAGCAACTAAGTTGTGTTGTTCTTCAACTGGCCAATCTATTTCATGATTGCTGATATTACTCATGGTCGCAATCGCTGTGGTCTCAGTCATACCCCAACCATGATGCACATCGACTTTATAAATATCATTAAACTTCGCAATGAGTGCTTTAGGCATCGCAGAACCACCTACACCTGTTCTACGCATAGTTGAAAAACGTAGATTATGTTGTTCGCAATGCGCGATTAGTCCCATCCAAATCGTCGGCACACCTGCACTAATGGTGACTTTTTCCGCTTCCATTAATTCATACAAACTTGCGCCATCTAATTTAGGTCCTGGCAATACTAATTTTGCACCGGCTATCACACAGGCATAAGGTAAACACCACGCATTAATATGAAACATAGGCACTACAGGCAGCACCGTTTCTTGCGAAGAGATAGTCAATACATTTGGTAAGCAAGCTGATAAAGCGGAGAGCGTAATCGCTCTATGGGAATACAACACACCTTTAGGATTGCCAGTCGTGCCTGAGGTATAGCAGAGAGCTGCACCTGATTTTTCATCCAACTCTGGCCATGGAAATACTGCGCTATGCGGCGCGATGAAGTCTTCGTAATTTTGTATTGCTACGCCTTCAATCTGCGGCGTATTAGTTTGATCGCTTAAACAAATCCAATGTTTAACTTTAGGACAATGACTAGCAATCGCTTTAATCAATGGCGCAAAGGTGCTGTCAAAAAACACCACCTCATCTTCGGCATGATTAATGATGTAGGCTAGCTGCTCAGGATGTAAGCGTGGATTACAGGTATGCATCACGAGCCCGCTACCTGAGACACCATAATAAAGCTCTACATGCCGCGCATTATTCCAAGCGATGGATCCCACCACACTACCAGGCTTTAATCCTAGCTTTGCTAATGCATTGGCTAATTTTTTTGATCGCTGCGCTACTTCAGAAAAAGTCGTTCTATGCAAAGGGCCATGCGTCTCGCGACTAACGATTTCTTGTTGACCAAACTGATCTGCACCATGCTCAAGAATGGCTGAAACAAGTAATGGGCGGTCCATCATTTTTCCATACAAAGCCATGGGAGTGATTCCTAGTTAAATTGCGGGTTAGTGGACTGTGAATGAAATAATATTACCAGACCCTAGCTGGCCAACCTCTAATCGACCTTAATTCAAGATAATGAATAAGCCAACTAATACAATTAAGGTATACAGAAAAGAGAAGATTTTTATATTTTTTTTAATCTCAATGACATCAACTTTCTTAACTTTCCAAAGATAGTAGTTATGTAAAATAGGTGATAAGAAAATCACGCTAAATTCAACTATAAGCTCACTATATTCACCAATCATAATTATGATTTATTACTGATGAATTTTATGAAAAAAGAAACTAAAAAAATAGAACGGTGAGCAATCTAACTAAGCATGCTTAGTTGCGAAAAATATTAAGTGATTTTAACCATAATGGCTTTACGTTTAGACAAAATCCAAACGGAATGTAATCCAGTCAGGACCATGATAGGCCAAAGGAATGTGCAGATCATCACCCACATGAGTCGATTGGGAAAATCCCAACCTTGGACAGGCTCTTCAATTTTTTTAGGACCTTCGCTAAATAAATGGCGATGTGAAAAAGTGCATAAACCAAAACATGTACCTAGCAATAAAAATAAAACTATGTAGATATTCATTTTCACCCTCCTTAAAATAACAGCACTGAATGAATGACTGGCAGTTTGATTTATAAATTTGCTACTAATACAGATGGTAAAACACTGTAATGAGAATGCTTAGTATGAAGCAATGAGGAAAAAAGTGATACTTGAATTCTGAATAAAACTAGATTTAAAGGTCGTACTTTAATGATTTCAACTGACAATTACTTTGACAAACAAACAAATAAAAACATTATCACGGTACAAGATGGTCAACTAAGAACATCTTGTGCCGATATCCCAATCCAAGATTAACGCTTTTGCATGCGACGAATGTTCTGTTTGTTAAAGTGATTAACAAGCATAAAAATTAATACTATGAACCACATAATTAACAAAATACTAGAAACCTTCATGCTCTTCTCCTTAAACAATTGATTATTCTTACGCTGCACAACTAAAAACTAATGAATTCGACTGTTGCAATTGCAGCAATTTACTCAAAAAACTTTTCTATTATTCCCTATTTTTTCCAACTCTTCATTTCTTGATGCAACCTGCTCACTTCACCATCTAGCAACGACCTGTGGAGTTTGTGTTTTCATCCTTGATTCTGATACGGCTGTGTTCTTCTTAATCAATGGCAGCATGATGATAATAGTCGCCAACATCAAGATGATCTCTATGATGTAAACACTCATATAGCCGGTTGCGGAATCCGTATAGATCGCGACCACATCGCGAATGATGCCGCCTAACGCAACGGCAATACCAGCTGCTGTTGCTTGTACAGCGCCCCAAGCACCAAGCGCAAGACCTGCCTGACCTGGAGGAGCGAGATTCATAGTAGCCGTTAAGGTGCCGTGACCAAATAAACCCGCTCCAAATCCTATTAACAAGGTGCCCAGACCAAACATCATTCCTGATTGGATGGGTGAAGCAAATATGACCAACAAGAAAGCAGGGATACCTACCAATGCGCCACTGGCTGCCATACGAAAGGGGTCAGCACCACGGCTTAATATGCGCGATGCCAAACCAAATCCAAGCAAACCACCAATTGCCAACGTTGCTGTCAAGGAGGTCGTATCGCCTACGCTTAAATATAAGATTTCTCCACCATAGGGCTCTAGCAATACGTCTTCCATAGAGAAAGCCATGGTACCTAATCCAACAGCAACCAATCTACGTATTGCATTACCACCATACGCAAATGTTTTAAACGATTCATGAAAATCTGATTCAATTGTTTGTGGAATGCTGTTACGACTGCGTCGTGGCTCTTGTTTCCATAAGGCCGTCACATTCAAGAGTAAGGTGATAATAGCGGCTGCTTGTATGACACGTATTAATCGACCTGGGCTGAAATCAGCTAATGCAGCACCAAACAGTAAAGCACTCACTATCATTCCAAACAACAGCATCACATACATTAAGCCGACTACTTTAGGACGCGACTCAGTAGGTGCTAAATCGGTTGCAAGTGCAAGTCCCACTGTTTGAGTTGTATGTAAGCCAGCACCAACTAAAAGAAATGCTACAGCAGCACCTAATTGTCCTATCCATACCGGCGCATCTTTTGCGCTACCTAGTCCAGACAACACTAATAACGCAAATGGCATGATAGCCAAGCCACCGAACTGCACTAAGGTGCCCATCCAAATATAAGGCACTCTTCGCCAACCTAATGCAGAGCGATGATTATCAGATTTAAATCCTATCAATGCACGAAATGGTGCAAAGACGAGTGGCATAGAAATCATGATGGCAACCAATGAAGCAGGCACATGCAGTTCAACGATCATCACGCGATTGAGCGTGCCTATCATCAAGACTAAGGCCATGCCAACTGAAACTTGAAATAAGGAGAGACGTAGTAATCGTGAGAGCGGCAAATCAGGTGTTGCCGCATCCGCGAAGGGTAAGAAACGTGGACTGATTTGTGTCCAAGTTTTAATGAGTTCTTGGCTAAACCGATTCATACATTCATCGATTCCCATGCAGGATGAGTTGCTTTAACGCGAACTTCAGCTAAAAATATAGTTCGGGATCGATGGACCCCGAACCATAAGAACGGTATCAGACTATTTACGAACGTCTTGCACAGTAAGTACAGCGACTTGCGGCGTAGTCTCATTTGAGATTGCAGCCACTTTACCTGCACCACCATTCAAAAAGCCTTTTACCCAGGTAGTATTAATTGTCAATGCGAGATGAACGGAGAATGAAGCGACCGCTACTGCACCGATGATGATTGGAATACCAACCGATGGCTTAACCACACACCAAATTTTTCCATAGATCATTGTGATTTCCCCTATCGATTAGTGAAGCCAAGGTGAATATACGTACGCGAGCAAATGAGCCAAAGCGGCAATCATGCCGAAAATTTGCGTACCTTGGATCAAATGACGGTGTATCTCCTCAGATTCCGCCTCTGTCAGGCCTGTAGGCCAAACTTTATCTTTATCAGACATGGCATCAACTCCTTGAATAACATGCATGTTCGTGCTCATCCCGCACGCGGGCACTGCCTAATCATTTTTTGAGTTACATCTTTAACAACCCTAAGTGTAATGATTGCATTACACTTAAGATTGTCAATAGATACTGACAGTAAAACTAGGTAATGTCAACCAATCCCTAGCTTTTCAGAGCAGATCTTCATCTCTGAAATTCAAGTAAAAGGGCAATCAACACAAAGTCATTAACAATAAAATAAGAATAAAGTGAGTAATCGGACAGAATAGCCCTGAGAAGCAGCATGAAAAAACAAGGCAAGAAGCGATGATTGATCGCTTAGCAAGAGTACGAAGAAGGTGGAAGCGGCAGTAATTAAATAACTACGAGATCTAGAACTAAAGAATAAAAAAATTAATCAGAACACAGCATGATCACCACGCTCAAGCTCTGCTGTACCCGCAACCAACTCGGCATAGTAATTAAACAAAGTTTCATCGCCAGTTGAAGGTGTAGCAGCAGCATCATAGACACCCTTCTGCGCATCCCAAACCAACATCGATTCGGTAGCGTAATAACGGCCTATACGCGCTAATTCAGCTTTATCAGCAAGCGAAGGAATAAACCTTCCTAAACCACTCAATATAAAAATAATGACATCAAGTAGTGCAACTGGTACCTGCTTAAAACGCACTTCCTTCCCCAGTAAAGCAAATAGTTTTTCACCCTGCTCGCGCGGAGTAATGGCAGCACCAGGTCCACCTATAGGAAGAATGCAATTATGTTTAGTGTCGTCATGAATACAGCTGACTATGAAATCACCTAAATCACTATCACTAATCGGCTTGCATGAAGTGAGCATTCCATCGCCAAATACAAGAAAGGGCTTTCCATTCTTTACGCGACCTATCTGACCAGACAATGATTTAAAAAACGCAGTCGGTCTAACAATAGAGTAAGTTAATCCAGATTCAATTAATGCTTTTTCAAAAGCGAGCTTAGCATGTTGAAATGCGAGTAGTGGCTTCTGTACGCAAATCGCTGATAACAAAATAAAGTGCGCAATACCTGCACTTTTTGCTGCTTCTAATATAGAGAGATGCGCTTGATGATCAATCGCCCAAGCGTCTTTGGGTGCACCAGTTCGAGAAGCCAAACACGAGACGAGCACATCAAATTTTTCACCCTGAAAGCCCTGCTCTTGTATCGATTGCAGGTCACTCACTTCACCATAGCGAATCGATACGCCTGCGAACAAGGACTCATTCTGATGAAGTTCTTTTTTCATAGAACGAGGACGGATAAAACACACCACATCAAAACCTTGATATATCAACGCCTGCACAACGGCACGACCAATGGTCCCTGTTGCACCGATAACAAAAACGCGTTTAGATGCATTCATAAAAATAATTTAATCAAAAAATAGAAACAATAAGAGTGTGATAATGTTAAACATACACGGATCATCAAATCATAAGTAAAAATGTATAGCGCTATTTTGCCCAACATGAAAAAACAGCTTAAAAATATGATTTATCTACTCATTGCAAGCATTGTAGCGTGTGTCTATCTCGTATGGACACCCGACCAAGATCTTACGCAACTCAAAGAAAAATATGCACAAGCACCAAGCAAATTCATCAATCTTGTAGGTACAAATTTACATTATCGTGATAGTGGCAATAAAAATTTACCTGCTTTAGTTTTTTTGCATGGCTTTGGGGCTAGCTTACATACATGGGAAGCATGGTCTAGCGAATTAGAAAAAGACTATCGTGTCATACGCATGGACTTACCTGGCTTTGGTCTCAGCGGTATGAATGAAACCAATGATTTTTCAGATACCCATGACATCGCGGTGATATTAGGATTGCTCAATGAATTAGGTGTAGACAAAGCGACTTTTATTGGAAATTCGCTAGGCGGAAAACTCGCTTGGCATATCGCAGCAGATCATCCAGAACGTGTAGAAAAATTAGTATTAATCTCTCCCGATGGATTTGCTAGTGAAGGATTTGAATACGATAAAGCACCTCAAGCTTCATGGATGCTGAGTGCAATGACTATTGCTCTGCCTAAGCCTTTATTAAAAATGAGTTTAGTACCTGCTTATGCAGATGCGAATGTTTTAAGTTCTGCAATGGTAGATCGCTACTATGATTTGATGTGCGCACCGGGCGTGAGAAAAAGTATCGTTGCCAGAGTTAAGCAAACTGTACTCAAAGACCCAATACCACTACTTAAAGCCATACAGGCTGACACTTTATTGATGTGGGGGGAACAGGATGGCATGATACCTATCGCTAATGCGCAAGACTATGTAAAAAACATTCCTAGTGTACGACTTGAGGTATTAGCAAAAACAGGACATTTACCTCAAGAGGAGCATGCGCAAGAATCACTGCGAGTTTTAAAAAAATTTTTAGATAGATGATGTATTCGTATTGACTGGCTTAGATGAAATAAAATTCATAGGCCACGACACCACACACCAAATTGCCATCAGCACTGCACATACTAAAAACAAACCTTGTAAACCTATCGCACGACTCAACATCCCACCCATCGCACCACCAGCAAAAATACCGAGTGATTGCAAAGTGTTATACACACCTAACACTGCGCCACGTGAATCAGGTGGTGACATACGCGAAGCAAGACTGGGCTGGCTCGCTTCAAGAATATTAAAGCCACTAAAAAATAAAAATATCAGAAAGCCTAGCATCCATATATTTTGTTGTCCCTCTGTTTGAAACACCATCGCAATTAACACCAGCATCACACATACAATAGAACCTAGAAATAAAGGTCTAAGCTTACCTTTGCGTTCCATTCTAAATAAAGTCATGCCCATGAACACAAAGGAAAGCAAGACCGCTGGCAGATAAACCCAACCATGATCTTTATTACTCACTCCTGCTTGTGACAGCAAACTAGGAATACCTACCCACATAGCAAGTTGGACTGCATATAAGATAAACACACCAAAATCTAGTCGTAATAAATCCGATTGCATTAAGGTTGTTCTTAACTGAGCAAAGGTTTTCTTTTCTACGGTTTTCTCTACACTGACTTCTTGCGGCGTCCAATAAGCAATGATGAGTATACCTAACAATGCCATTGCTGCACTGATACCAAATATCCCTTGTAAGCCTACATGCGCTGCAAGTAGTGGCCCTATGATTAAAGACAACGCAAACATCAAACCTATGCTGGCACCTATTAATGCCATACCTTTAGTGCGTACATGATCACGTGTTTGATCAGCAAGCAAGGCAGTGACTGCAGCTGAAATCGCACCACCACCTTGAATAGCACGACCCAGTGCTAGACCCGTTACGCTCGTTGCACAGGCAGCGATCACACTACCTAAAGCGAGTAATAGCAAACCAAACATAATGACGCGCTTACGTCCAAATTTATCTGCTGCCAATCCAAAAGGAATTTGCAGCATGGCTTGAACTAAGCCATACATGCCCATTGCCAAACCTACGCTAGACGGATCATCACCACCCGGATATTGACGTGCCTCCATAATAAAAACAGGTAGCACCATGAAAAGACCCAGCATACGCATGGAGTAAATCGTTGCAAGCGAGGCGCAGGAGCGCTTTTCATCAGAGCTTAATGAGGTATTTTCCGGAATTGACATGATGGTGGCTAAAAGATAGGTCTTTATCTACTGCTCATCGCTAGCACGCAGATGACATTTTATTTATGTAGGATGGAATAATGACAGCGAGTGGATAACACTCCACTTGTGCACACTTAAATGCAAAGTGGAGAGATTACCATGCCAGCGCAAAAGGTAAATGCGATTGAAAAAATACTATGAACTACAAAGGCATACCAACTCTTAGAGAGCAAACAAGTTTTTAGCTAATGCAACCGCACTCACTGCATCACCAGCAGCACCATCAGCACCAACCTCTTCAAATAAATTAGGAATGGTAGCTAAGATAGGCCCACCAATTAAAACCTTTACATCCTTATTTGCAGAAGCATCTCGGATCAACTTGATGGTATCAGTCAATGATTCCACGTGTGCTTCCGTGCCTATTGATAGACCAATCACTTGAAACCAATCTTTTTTAACCGCAGCTAACAACTTGGATTCAGAAGAACCTAATTCCATCCAAACTTGCCAACCCTCGCGTCTAAAAAATTCGGAAACCATTAACACACCCAATGTGTGCTGCGAACCAGGAACTGGTGCAAACAATGCCCGCATTCCGTCCATGGCTGATTTACGTTTTTCTTGAAAATCCGACCCTAAGCGCATGGTGATTTTCTGCATACGAATTAAGCCTATGGTGACCTTAGAGAAGTCGCATAGATCTTCATCCCAGAGATAGCCTAAATGCCTAGCTGCAGGGGCTAACAGATGTAGAAATATATTTTCTGAGCTCAAGCCTTCTGCCATCAATCCTTGTACAAACAAATCAGGCGCATCTTCATCTGGATTTGTACACAGGTCGGCGAAGTTGGCTATTTCTACTTCAGTGGGAAGCGTGGTCCTAGATCCATCAGTTGAATAAAATGGTTCAACGAATTCATTAGACGCCAATAAACTGGGAATAATTTGAGATTCCAGAATTTGCATCAAAGACGCCTGACAAGCATCTTTATTGTCAGTGCTTTCGGAATAGCCTGATGATCCTGACTGGTCGCTAGAACCGCCATCCATGGACATCAACCAGTATTTTTTCTTCGGAAGCGCAGAACGTACTGCGCCCAAAAAATTAAAGTTCATGAGCTGTCTCCCCTCAGTCCACTAACTAAACATCGCACGATGTCATTATGTAAATGACATTTTTTTAATATATTTATAAAATTTTTTTGTACGGAAGCAAAGTAACAGAAGTCCTTCAGAATGTAAAAAGAACTTTCGGGTTGGGAGATTTAATTATAAGTAACGCAGTTTTTATGTCACCGCGCTGTGCTTCATCCTATGACTAGGAAAGGATGAATCAAGATGGCTGACTGCAGCCTGTGATAGTGAAAAGATTAACTGTCAAAATAGCAAGATAACAGCATCTGGCAATGAATCAACCACTTACTCTTCGTAGATGCCTTCTAAACGATCTTCCAGATCTTCTTCTGCACGTTTAAGTTGTGCGAGAGTTTCATCGTCAGGCTTCCAGAATTCGCGATTTGAGGCTTCCAGCAGGCGGCTAGCGACTCGTGCAGCTGCTGTAGGATTCAACTTGGCCATACGCTCACGCATCTCTGTGTCGAGCATGAAGGTTTCGGTCAGTTTTTGATATACCCAAGGTTGAACTTGTCCTGTGGTCGCTGACCAACCCATGGTGTTGGTGACATGCAGCTCAATTTGACGCACACCCTCGTAACCATTTTTCAGCAAACCTTCATACCATTTAGGATTCAACATACGGGTGCGAGTTTCGAGAGCGACTTGCTCAGTCAGTGTACGTACTGTTCCACTACCCTTGGTTTGATCACTAATGTAAACCGGTGCCACAGGTGCATCCGGTCCTTTAGCGCGCTTAACTGCTCTGCTAATACCACCCAAGGTATCGAAATACGTATCTATTGTTGTGACACCTAATTCAACTGAATCGAGATTCTGATACGCTAAGTCGACACCCGATAAAACGCTTTTTAGTAATGCTATTTGTTGCACAGGACGACCCGACACACCATACGCAAAACCTTTACGCTTAGTATAGGTTTCGGCGAGTTCATCTTCATCTTCCCAACGACTGTTATCAACTAATTGACTGACGTTCGAACCATACGCGCCTTCGGCATTACCAAACACACGTAGTGCAGCAGTTTCAAGATCACATCCATGTTCAGCTTGATGTGCTAACGCATGCTTACGAATGAAATTCATGTCGCTAGATTCATCTGCTTTAGCAGCTAAGTAAGCAGCTTCTGCTAAGAGCTTAATTTGCATAGGTAGCAAATCACGGAAAATACCCGATAAGGTAATAACGACATCAATACGTGGACGTCCGATCTCTTCCAATGATAATAATTCAGCGCCAGCTAAACGACCATAACTATCAAAGCGTGGTTTTGCTCCCATTAACGCTAAAGCTTGCGCAATCGGTGCACCCTCACTCTTCAGGTTATCGGTACCCCACAACACCATCGCAATTGTTTCTGGTAATGGATTGCCATCTTGAATATGACGCTGTAGTAAATGCTCTGCCATACGCTTGCCATCTTTAACCGCAAACGCGCTTGGTAAACGGAAAGGATCAAAGCCATGCAAATTACGACCGGTAGGCAAGACTTCAGGTGTGCGAATTAAATCACCACCAGGAGCGGGTCTTACATAACCGCCATCGAGAGCATGCAAAATGCCGTTGATCTCATTGTCTTGGCACATCACTCGATCAATTTCGGCGAGTGCATTCATTAACTCTGCATGCTCAGGTGCGATCACTAATGACTTACTTTCAGTGAGCATGGCTTGAATAGTGTTGCGTAATTCAGGAGTAGGCTGCACTCCGTGTGAAGCATCGGCAACAGATAACAACATATCGGTACGCTCTGCTACCGACATAGGTCGGCCTATCACATGCAAGCCTTCAGGAATCAAGGTGTATTCAAACTCTAGTACATCGTTATAGAGCTTCTGGATTTTTTCATGATCATCTTCAGTCCATGCAGGCTCCATGGTTGCTAGCTCTAATTCTGCTGCCTGCGTTTGTACTAAAACAGTCAGTTCTGTGCGTTCTGATTCAGACTCAGGTTCTAAACCACGCAAACGTTCTAGCGATGCTTTTAAATCTATTAAACCGCTATATAAACCTGCTTGAGCGATTGGCGGTGTCATGTAGCTAATTAAGGTAGCTGCAGCGCGACGCTTAGCAATCATGCCTTCAGAAGGATTGTTCGATGCATAGAGATAGAAGTTAGGTAGATCGCCTATCAAACGATCAGGCCAACAATCTCCCGACATACCTACTTGTTTACCAGGCATGAATTCAAGTGCACCATGGGTTCCAAAATGCAGCACTGCAGTCGCACCAAAGTCTTCACGTAAGTAGCGATAGAAAGCAGAGAAGGCATGGGTAGGCGCAAAACCTTTTTCATACAACAGTCGCATAGGGTCGCCTTCGTATCCGAAGGCAGGCTGTATACCCACCAACACATTACCAAATTGCGCACCTAATACAAAAATTGAACGACCATCACTTTGTTGTTGGCCTGGTGCTGGACCCCAATGTGCTTCTATCTCTTTTAACCAGCGCTCACGGCGCACATGATCATCAACAGGAATCGTGGCATGTACATTCGCCATTGCGCCATACTGCTCAGCATTACCTTTGATTACACTCTCTCGTAAATCATCCACATCTTTAGGCATGGTGATCGTATAGCCTGCTTCTTTCATAGAAGCGAGCATGTTGAACATAGATTCAAAGACCGAGAGAAATGCTGCAGTACCTGTTGCGCCTGCATTCGGTGGGAAATTAAACACAACAGCAGCAATTTTTTTATTCGCACGCTCGGCACGTTTTAAATCAATCAACTTACCTACGCGGGAAGCCAACATGTCTGCACGTTCTATACAGACTTGCATGTCATGTTCATTCTCTGATGCAGGGAATACACAACGACGACTACATCCTGTGCATTGATCACCAGCACCTGTGCTACGACCACCAAACACGAGAGGACCGGTTGAGCCATCGAGCTCAGGAATCGCTACCATCATGGTGGCTTCAACTGGCATCAAACCACGTTCATTCGCACCCCAACGTTCCAGTGTTTGAAACTCTACTGGCATCACGGAGAGATAATACACATCGAGTTTCGCAAGAATCTCTTCTGCTGATTTTGAATCATTGTAGGCAGGGCCACCCACCATAGAAAAACCAGTGAGAGAAATGATGGCATCGACTGTAGAGCGACCATCTTTCATGAAGAATTTTTCCACTGCAGGGCGTGCATCAAGACCGGTAGCAAACGCAGGCACAACACGCATGCCACGTGCTTCAAGCGCAGTAATCACACCGTTGTAGTGGGCTGCATTACCTGCAACAAGATAAGAACGCAATAACAGTAAACCGACAGTACCGCGCTTACCTGTTTTAGCTACAGAAGGTAAATCTGAAGTTAATTCAGACATACCCTTGTTCTGTACAAGACCCTTCATGTTTTGGTGATAGATACCAACTTCAGGATACTCAACTGGAGGCTTGACCTTAAACTGACCACGTAAGGCTCGTCTTGGACCATCTGCATAATTGTCTAACAGCATAGCGATCATGCTGGTGATGTTTTCCTCTGAACCAGCAAGCCAATACTGCAAGACTAAAAAATAGATACGTACATCTTGCGCTGTACCTGGAATAAAACGCAAAATCTTAGGCAACTGTCGCACTATCTTCATTTGCCTTGCGCCCGCTGCACTAGGTTTACTTCCTTCGCCCGGCTTGGAATTTCCCTTGAGGCGTTTGAGTAGTGCCATAGGGCCGCTAGTCTTACCATCCATACTGAATTTACCCATACGGGTCAAACGCATGACTTCACCGGCAGACAAAGCGCAAATCATCGCATCACATTTATCGCGACGAGCAGTTAATGCTGGTAAAACAGGGAGGAAATGATCTTCTAAGAACAGCATGGCCGCGATCACAATGTCGGCCTGCTCAATATCTTCTATACAGCGCGCAAGTGCGCTTGGACTATTGCCCCACTCAGAGGCTGCATGAACCGTGAGAGTCAATCCAGGAAAAGAACGCGACAACACACTTTGCGCGCGAACGGTGGCACTCGCTAAATGACTATCCATCGTCACGATGACAACTCTGGCACTCAAGTTTTCACTTTGAACTTTTCGAGCAGAATTATTCATGTTCATGAGTCTTGCCTCAGTGTGTATTGAGTTTGGCTTTTTAACCAATCCCAAATATTGCCTTTTATGTAATTTAGCAAAAGCTTCTATTCATCCCTTTGCCAATCACCGTATGAACGAATTCCAAGATATGACTCAGACTAATAACTATTTGACTACGTGTCAATAATTATTTACGTCAATCTAGGCTTACATATATCCGACTTAATTGAAGCACCCGAAAAGAGCTTGAAGTAAGGAAATAAGGGGGAAATTGATGAAGAATTGCAAATAAAGAAACAAAATATGGATTGAGTAAATCTTTATTTGGCAGGAAAGAATAAAAATTAAGAAGCTGATCTTTTAGTATAAAAAAATAAAAAGAAAATTCGAATTGGAAAAAAATTAATAAAAAAACTATTATCAAATACAACTTCAACTAAAAAATAAAAATATTCTCTTGTATCTGGCCACAAAGAATTCAAACGCAACAACAATGAATAACGCAATTCTCTGACCACTCGTTTTTTTAGACTTCATCGTGTCATGATCAAAATTGATTAAAAACAGGTTTAGGCTTGTGAGCTAAGACGAATAACCAATAAAGTTGTAAAGTTCAAAGATTAGAATTCATTCGAATTTCAATGAAATGAGTAGTTACTACTTGTTTGCAAACCACTTAAGAAAAGACCATGCTAAAACAACGCCCTTACTTAGCAAGCCTAGTACTTGGACTGGGATTAATATGGATAAAACCAGCTATGGCAATCGAAGAACCAAAATATGAAGTAGTGACTGCAGATGCTCAATTTGAAGTGCGTCATTACGCACCCATACTGATTGCAGAGACGATTGTTGAAGGTGATATGGATGCGGCGTCTAGTAAAGGTTTTAGGTTAATCGCTGATTTTATTTTTGGGAATAATCAACAAGCTGATTCAGATAAAAAAGCAAAAATAGCTATGACGGCTCCTGTCACAGTGGAGCCTCAATCCTCTAAAATTGCGATGACTGCACCGGTCACAGTTGAACCGCAAGCTGCAGAATCCAGCATGAAAACAACTAAAACATGGCGCATTAATTTTGTGATGCCTAGCCAGTACACCTTAGCGACGATACCTAAACCAAAAAACAATGCTGTCACTTTGCGTGAAGTGCCAAGCAAATATTTTATTGTTCACAAATACTCAGGTTTTAATACGATCTCAAGAGTGCAAGCTAAAACAGATGAGGCAGTTGAGTGGGCAACAAAACGTTCCTATAAAATCATAGGAACGCCTCAGCTCTCGCGCTACGATCCTCCATGGACGCTACCCATGTTTAGACGTAATGAAATCATGATTGAGATAGCAACGCCGTAATTCACTAAATTGGAGTTTGACAAATACGTCGTGTATTTAACTTAATTTTTTTACGAATTTCTATAAAATTAAGTTGAATCTTTAAACGATTAGCCAAAATAAGTAATAACGGACTAGCAGTAAAGAGACTGATCGGCAAAACAATCATCAGCCAATAGTTTTGAGGATTTAGAGTAGGCAATGCTGCCCACAGTAATAAAGAGACTACGCATGACAGCATGCCTAAAGCTAAAAAAAGTACGCTCAGCACATACAACATGAAACGTGATCTGCTGTCAGTTTAGTGCCACAAGATAAGAGAGTCCTACATCATAAATCATTGGATTGATACGGCCTGCTTTTGGACGAATCTAGGCACTAGCGTTTGAGGTGCTGGCGGCTTATATCCAAGA
>Ga0209768_10000567_pt1 | contig 24829 bp, 37 predicted proteins | sample LauGreSBDMM110SD_3_FD_187564 | JGI IMG/M metagenome (GOLD analysis project Ga0209768, IMG submission 187564) | Freshwater lake microbial communities from Lake Michigan, USA - Sp13.BD.MM110.SD (SPAdes) (version 2) | ecosystem: Environmental > Aquatic > Freshwater > Lake | place: Lake Michigan... | reverse complement strand
AATATAGTTGAAGCTCTCGCTTGTGGCATTTGCTCCATGAATGTACACCAAGTTCATGCCAATATTTATCAGGTGTTGTACAGCGTCAAGCCATAGTGATGGCAATAAAAGCCAACATAAACATCAATACTGCTCCCACAATGGGTAGCACGATGTGTATGTGTTTGACCACTGATTCTACTGGATCATGCTCGTCCATTGTACACAGCTTTGGATTCTTCCACGCGACCTTGACGAGCAAGGCTAGCCGCATAACGTGCTTGGCCAAATGCTTCTAGTACTGACCAGATGGTGTTTAATATTGTTTTCATAGGTATTTTTCCTTTTGATAGTTAAACTGTTGGATGTAGTTTTCCAATTGTGCGGCATCGGTAATGCCTTTGTCTGCTAGATAAGCATCTAGACTTGATTGATAACTGCTACCTGGGAACATCTCGGATAAGCGTTCCAGGATAGACTGCATCCGTTCTGATATGTATTTCATTGTGTTTTCCTGTATATGTGTAAGTAGATACTCATGGTTTCTACTGAGTATTTAGTTATTATATGTGCGACCGCACAATTTATCAACCTGATTGATCTAATGATAACTAGACTGTATAATCAAATAAATAACGTATAAAGAGAACAACATGCGTAAAAGTACACGTAGCATATTACAAGAATTAAGTGACGTCGGACTAAGCCGTAATCCAGATTTGGTTATAGAAAGCCGTGGAAGCAACATAATCCAAAGTGCTATCAACCTACTGGACATGATACGTGAAAACTACGATCTAGAAACAGCCGCAGAACTAGAGCGCCGCTTTATCAACAGCATACGTGCCAACGATGTAACCAAGTTCAAACGCGGTATCAAGCGTATTCAAGAGGACAAACAGTCCTAAACTATCTACCAAAATTCAACCATAACCCCATGGTTTTTGCCATTTGGTATAAATAATTATACAAAGGCCTTATTAGAAGGTCGCTCGAAGAGTTCGAGCAGTATGGTAAAAGAGGAGACATATTATGCCATCATTATTAGGAACAGACGTAACAACAAACTATTTAAAGACAATACCAACAACACAATTTGGTACACGTCGTTTATCAGTTATCAACATTGCAGTTGCAGACGTATTTGTTAACTTTGCAAACGCAAACAGCTTGTTCACCAAATCAGTTCGTGCATTGCAACAAACAGCTGAAGTTTGGTCAGTATTCACACCAGTAGACGGTTCACCAGACAGTTTCAATGCTGTTATTGCAACTCACACTCAGTGGGCCGGCGACAGCGCAGGTGGTCAACAAGGTAACATTGGTGTTGACGGAACAGGCTACGGTATTTTGGAAACAGCTATTGCCGCTGGTAACGGTGGTGTTGCAGCCACAGTAACAGACGTTGCTGGTTGTGCTCAAGTAGCTATCTAATAGTTTTATTTCTCAGGGATGGGAAGACTAAGCCTACTTTAACAGTAGGCTTTTTTACGGCTGTTAAATACAGCATGGATTATAAACTCTACACACTTGTTGATGTGACTCATACCAAACAGTATCGGGCCGAGCCAGGCAAGGAAGCATTGCGATTAAAAGAACAAAACTTTAACACACTGATTCATACTCTGGGTATTAGATCAAATATTTGGTATGCTAGCGGACCAGATGTGTTACACATGGGCGGCCGCCAAGCTGGTTTTGACACTGACGAAATTGTAAAAGTCTGGCGATTTGATTGGAGCACTGAACGTGACTATCTCTACGAAGATGCTGGCAACCCAGTGGCATTTCTAATAAAAGATTTCCACCTAGTGCCTTACATTGCTGGTTTAGATGAAGCCATGGAACAAACCCATGCGGTATTTGTTACAGAAGGACCTGGCAGGAACATCAGTTTTTTTTCAAATTGAATAAATAACATTGTAGGCAATTTAGTACACGTAAACACTTAGGCATTCAATCATACATTAGGCACATGACTCGGAGCGAGTCCCTGACTTAAACACATTGGAGAGCCCAGATGGCCACAAAAGAAGCAGTAGCACAATTAGCTATGTTACCTGAGCGTGTAGCAATAGTTGAAACCAAAGTAGATCAAATAGAAGAAAAACTTGACGAACTCAAAGTGGGCGTCAAAGACATGCACGACTGTCTAGATCAAACTCGTGACCTGCTGGACAAGAAGCTGTGTGAAATGGCGGAGCAATCAAACAGTCAACATGCAGAACTGGCTAACAAAATTAATGACTTAGAAAGAGTCAAAAGCAAGTACACAATGTATGCCATGGCTGCATTGGCATTTGCCGCTGGCACAGGTTGGCTCAACTCAGTTCAGTTCCCACACATATTAAAGTTCTTGGGACTCTGATTCTGTTAAATACAGAATGAACATTCAAGAATTATCCGTTGATCCCAATCCACATCATCATCATTTAAACCCAGTCATATGGGACAATAATGCCATGCGTTCAGAAGTACGCTCTAAACTTCTCAAGATAGCAGATCACTTCATTGACTATCTCAATGTGCCCAATTTAAAACTAAAAGACATCACCCTCAGTGGTTCCAGTGCCGGATACAACTACAGCGACTACAGCGACATAGACTTGCACTTGGTAGTAAGTGATGTAGACAGCAAGGACGAAGAACTGTTCACAGCTAAAAAGAATCAGTACAATTCAAACTACACCCTAAGCATCAAAGACATACCAGTTGAACTGTATGTGCAACCTGCAGAGCAACCACATGTCAGCAACGGCATCTACAGTGTGAAACAAAACAAATGGCTAACTGAGCCCAAACACGAAGAACCCACAGTGGAACCCAAAGCCATCAAGAACAAAGCAAGAAACTACTCAGCCAAAATCAACAGCGCCATGCGTAGTCAGGACATAGACAAATGCAAGGGTGTGATGGATGAACTGAAACGACTGCGCAAAGCTGGGTTGGAAACAGGTGGCGAACAAAGTGTGGAAAATCTAGCATTTAAGTTGCTCAGAGCTAGAGGACAGATTGACAAATTGCGTAAATACATAGATAAATTAACAAGTGCTAAACTAAGCCTCGAGGACCAATATGAAGATTAAAGACATTGTATTAAGAGAAACTGAAATCACAACTGAGCCAATGCCAGGTGCTCAACAGCTCAAAGTGGATGGCAAGCCAATTGGCACAGCTGATCAAGCCACTGCTGACATCATGAAGCAGGCTCAAGAAAAGGGAACTCTTAACCTAGGCGGAGATGAACAAACAAGCGAAGGAGCAATGAGCGAGATTCATCTAGAATTAAGTGATATTGTTGCCAACGAAGACTTTGATGCACTATATCAACTGTTCAGTGCCAATACTCCAGCTGGCCGATATGTCCAAGACATGGCAGATGATGTCATGATAGATCACGGATTTCACCCAGACGACGACTTTGAACAAATTGAGGAAATTGTGTTTAATCGTTTAGAAAACGAGTTTGGAGAGAAAAATACAGACGAAGATATTGGCGGCGACGGCACTGGCGCATTTATTAATGATGTGCGCGATGCTGAAGCTGAAGCGGCTATGGGGTACGGACCAGAAGATGGCGAAGAGCCACTGGACGAGTTCCTTGGCTTGGGCAACAAGAGTCCCGAAGAATGGGCCAAGACCAGTCCACAGATGGCCAAGCTGTTGCAGTTCCGTGCCAAGGCAATGGGAACGCCATACGAGAAACAAGTTGAACAACGTATTCGTTTGCTCAAAGACAGACTGGATCTGGATGCTGGAGAAGTTGCTGGGCCAGGCGGCATACCTAAAGACCCAACACCGCCAGAGCAGTTTGACATGAAACAGCTACGTGAAGAAGATGATGACTTGTTAGAAAAAATGCGAATGATTGCAGGCCTAAGATGAAAATAGCAGAACTGGTTGGTATTGACAACACTATCATTAAAGAAGCTGACAAGTTTGAACTGCTTGATCACTTTACTGTGTGGACCACCAACGAAGAACGTGAAATCTTAAAAAAGCTGGACAAGCCAGTTCGTTTGAGCAGTCTAAGTGAAACTGATCAGTTCAGGATTGCGGCCATGGTTCGCAAAAGTTTGGTAACTAAGATAGGACACAATAACCCTAGCGTAGTTGCAAATGAAAAAACAAAATAAAAAACAAGTAAAAGAACTAGCGGTACAATTTGAAGCTGAATTGAATCGCAGTTTGCCCATCAGCATACAGCCCAACGGCAGTATAGTTTATAAAAATTTTATAATAAAACGCACATCCGCGGGCATGTGGGGGTTGTACAATTTATCCAGCATGTACTTGTTGGAAAGTTTTCAACTTAAAACCTGCGCCCTAATGGCGGCAAAACAATACACAATAAACCTTAATAAATTCTTTGAAATCAAGCGAATTGATACAAAATATTGGAATTTCTTTAGCGATGTGCAGGTTTACAAGCACAACATCAAACGGGCTAAAGATTTCGATAGATACGTGATTTTGTTAAATAAATTAGAACACAGTGAAGAAGTGTCTGCTTACTACAAGGAAGTGATTTCCAGAATGTTTAAGTGGACATTTGTATAAATACACTATAAAAAGAATGCTTAGGATACCACCATCATGCAAATAAGAGAATTATCAAAACCTGTAACTAGCAAAAGACTAAACGAAAACTTGGCCAGTCAATTTGGTTATAAATTAAAGTTAGAACACTTTAGTGATGTTCAGCTGGAAGACGTGCGTAACAAACTGCGTACAGAAATGAGCCAGTTTGAAGTTAACGAAAGCTTCGACAACTTACACATCAATCCTAAATACCAAAAGACTCGTGCTTTGTTGGATGTTATCAACAAAGAAATCATGGAACGCGAAGAAGGCAAGTGCGAAGAATGCCACAAAGATCCATGTGAGTGTGATGAAGTAGATGAAAGCATGGACGATGAAAAAGCTGAATTGCGCAAGAAAGTTCAAGCTGAATCAATTAGACAAAAGGCTCAACAGTACAAAGTTCCAGCCAGCTGGATCAACAATGCAATTAACAGAATCAGCCTAGGCGAATCTGATGAAGCAGAACTAAGTGCTGAACTAACACTACGTTATGATTTGGCAGAAAGCACAGCAAACTATATTGTGTACCTAGCAGAAGGCGAAGAAGACAAAGCCAAAGTTATTATGGCCACCAAGGACATGGTAGATCGTATCACTGGGTGGTTAGAAGACACAGCCGCTATGAAAGCTGAACAGCTTTTAGAATTACAAGACTCTATAAGAGAAACACTAGGCAGCGATGTTGCTCAGCAATACGGCGATGCAGTGAAACCTGCCCTAGAGGCAATTTACACAGCTTTAGAAGCAAGTCGTCAAGGATTACAAGGCGGATTAGCACTAGTATCAGGCGGAGAGGCACCAACAATGGGCACACCATCACCAGATGCAATGGGCGCACCAGCAGGCATGCCAGGCGAAGAAGCAATGGGAGCTCCAGAAGAAATGACTCCTCCTGCGCCAGAAGAAGACAGAATGAAACGTGAAAGCATTGACTACAGCCGTAAATTAGGCATGTTATTGGCACAATCAAAAAAAAAGTAATTAGTGAGACAGTGGACCCCTTGGTTTTAACACTAAGGGCTCTACAAAGCAGAGCAAACAGCGAAGATGTAATCGCACCCATGACCTGGGAAGCTCTGAATCAAGCAGGTCAACAATACAGCTCGCCCGATATAGATTATGATCGTTTCTCAAAACGTTGGGAAAGTGATCCCATCATGAAAAAACTTGTGGACAGGTTTGATGGCAATGGTCTAGTTATTAAAACTAACAAGAACGTTGATCAACCCGGACAAGGCAAGCCAGCACCAAACATGGTAGACAAAGCAGCCAAAAGTGCTACAAAAAGGGCAATGAAGGCTTGACATTGATAGTAAGTTAATGTAAACTTACTCATGACCCTTTTAATACACAAATATGACTACACACCTCTGGACAGAGCCAGTGTAGAAGGCAAGCGTTTATACGCAACTCCAGATGGTAGCAAAGTTCCAAGCGTTACTACCATACTAGACAAAACTAAACCACTAGAAAAGAAGTTGGCTTTGGCCAACTGGAAGAAACGTGTGGGCGAAGCTAAGGCACAAGAAATTGTGACTGAAGCCGCAGGACGTGGCACACGTATGCACAAGTTTCTAGAAGACTACATTGTGCAAGGCACAGTCAACGAACCTGGCACAAATCCATACTCAGTACAAAGCCACAAGATGGCCAAACACATTATTGAAAACGGACTTAAGAATGTAGACGAAGTGTGGGGAGTAGAAGTTCCTTTATACTATCCTGGACTATATGCAGGAACCACTGACTGTGTGGGTGTACATCTTAGCGAAGATGCCATCATGGACCATAAGCAAACCAACAAACCCAAGAAAGAAGAGTGGATTGAAGACTACTACTTGCAAATGGTTGCTTATGCCCTAGCACACAACAAAGTACATAGCACAAACATACGCAAGGGCGTGGTGTTTATGTGTGTAAAACCTCCAGAAATTAAGCCGTTGGTTTGGGGAGATCCTGCGTATCAAGAATTCATACTGACTGACAGCATGTTTGATCATTGGGAAAAACAATGGTGGAATCGGGTTGAACAGTACTACAGTGAAAACTGATAAATAAAACAAACGGAGATTTGATATGGTACAAACAGTCACAAGAGTTAACGGGTTAAGAAACCTAGTTGGTACAATGTTCATGGACAATTGCAATGCTTATTTGATCACAGTTAAAATTGCAAACGCAACAGCAGTTGATCTGCAAGCAGAAGATGATGGAATGGATGAAGTGGTAGAACAGATTCTTAAAGAAATTAACCCACTGGCATTTTACATGCCTGCAGATAACAGTGGAAAAATACATGTTATCATGGACAAGAGCGTTAACGATGCAACTGAACTACGCACACGTATTCGTAACGTTGGCAAGCCTGCTAGCGGTACTGTTACAGCAGTAGGTCCAAACAGTATTGATATCAGCGGCACAACTGTTACACTTGCTACATCACTAACAATAGCTTAATTTTCACATTCAAAAAGCCCTAGTACCACTGGGGCTTTTTCATGACTAACAAGTCATAAATATACTATAAGAGGATATTTTCATGGCTGTCGTTCAAATCTCAAGAATTCAAATACGTAGAGGCCAGGCCAACGCTGGCACAGGTTTACCGCAACTGGCCAGTGGAGAAATGGCATGGGCAATTGATGCCCAGCAATTGTACATTGGTAATGGCTCAGTGAGTGAAGGTGCTCCAGCAGTTGGCAACACTAAAATTTTAACACAAAACGACTTGTCTGCACAGGGTAACTTGATTGGGTTGTTACAATATGTGTACAAAACAACTGACACCACAATCATTACTGGTACCAGCGTAAATGCTCCTATCAGCAGAAGTTTACAGCAACGACTAGACGACTTTATCACCACTGTGGAATTTGGAACAGCAGGTGATGGCAGTACTGATGATACGCCAGCATTACAGCGAGCCATCAATCAGTTGTTCTTAAACACCAACAACCGAGCCAGTGCCCAAACAGCTTCTGGCACTGCTACTAGAATCAGATTAGAAATTCCGTCTGGAATTTACATCACAACCAAACCCTTATATATTCCCAGCTATGCCACACTGGTTGGTGCTGGTGCTGAAAAAACTATCATAAGTTACAATCCTACATCTATTGTTACAGCTGGCACTATCAACAACAGCACAACAGTGACAACTACCAGTGCAAATGCTATAATGGTAGGCGCTAGTGTTACTGGTACAAATATTCCTGCAGGTGCAACTATTTTGTCTGTGGTAGCTGGGGTTAGTTTTGTTATCAGTGCAGGAGCAACAGGCACAGGAACTGGTTTGTCTTTAACTGTTGTTTTAAACAAACCAGCGGTGCAGTTTGTTAACGACACAAGTACTTCATCCAACTATGTAACAGCTGATGCTAACGACACACTTGGAGTATATGCTCCACGTCGTATCAACATGTCTGAAATGACTATCAAATCTATTTCAGGACAGAACACTTGCATACAACTTGACTCTGTGAGAGACAGTGTGTTTGAAAATATCAACTTGGATGGTGCATCAGTGGTCAACACAACTGCTGTGGGCATACGACTTAATGCTGTGAGTTCATTAGTAACATGCGAACATAACTTGTTTAAGAATGTGAGTTTCAATAATTTTTATTACGGCATAATTTCCATGAAAGATATTTTAAACAATACATTTGTGGATTGTAATTTTTCTATTATCAGTCAAGGGGTTGTGCTAGGTGAAGGTGCAGACGGTGTAACTGCTGGACAAGTATACGGCCCAAGAGAAACACAGATCGTTAATAGCAAATTCTATAACGTAAAACAACAAGGTGTATTGGTTATCAAAGGAACTGGCAATGCAGTTCAAAATTGTAGATTTATCAATGTTGGTGCTAACGGCGGCGGCATTGCCACAGTTACTTACCCAGTAATATTTTTTGGAACAATTGGTAACACCGCAGAGAAAATTTACACTGACAGAGCAGACAGTTTATTAACTGGAAACATCGCAGTGCCATATGTGCCTGAAGTAAGTGGAAAAGGTATCTACAACTCATTCAGTACTCATAGTGTTGAACTCAATGTGACAGACCCGGATCCAACACAGATTTTTAGATTGCCAATGGCAACCAATCAAAGTGGAACACCAACTGGCACCATAAGCTACAAGCTGGACTACAACTATGCCAGCACGTTAACTGGTTCCAATGCATACAGCAGAAGAGGCACACTGACCATTGTTGCCAGTAGAGCAACTGCAAAAATTCAAATGTATGACGAATTTGATTTTGCCAGCGCAACTGATAATGTTTCAGTCACAACACCAAATTCAGTTGTGTTAGAATTCAGTGCTGAATTTTTAGATCAGGTGGGCGGATCATACACTGCTTCAGCTGGGCAAGTGCCAACTTCCATATCAATTAGATATTCAAACACTCTTGCAAGCGATGCTGGAACTTTGAACTATTCATATCGTTCGCAGTTTTAAAACCAAACTGCTAGACTTTTGTAATAAATGCGCATATAATTTGTATGTGCATTGTGATAGTATTTGCTAACATCTAAAAATTGAAAAAACCGTTCGTAAACAAGCCTTAAACGTTATTTAAAAATAACCTTAGGAGAGAAAATCGTTGCCACTAAATACTTGCCATAATTAACTAAACAAGCGAAATAAATGACCAAAATTACAGTAATAAAAAGAAATGGCAACAGAGAACTATTGGCAGTAGAAAAATGGCAGGCTCAGGTGGCCAAGGTATGTGCAGGCATTGCAGATGTTAGTCAAAGCATGATAGAAATCAAAGCACAGCCTCACTTCTATGATGGAATCACCACAGAAGAAATTGACGGTATAACTCTACGTGCCATAGTGGATCTTATTGACGTGGAAAACAATCCAGATGTTGGACACACCAATTACCAATATGTGGCAGGCAAGCAAAGACTTTCAATGCTGAGAAAAGATGTGTATGGTTCTTATGCAGTTCCCAGTTTGTATTCCATTGTGCAGAAAAATGTAGCAACTGGCTTATACACCGGCGAACTGTTAGAATGGTATAGTGAAGAAGATTGGAACCGCATGAATGACATGTTGGATCACGAAAAGGATGAAACATATTCATATGCGGCCATTGAACAATTGATTGAAAAGTATCTGGTAAAAAATCGTAGCACTAAACAAACCTACGAAACTCCACAAATTAGATACATGATAGCGGCCGCAACAATCTTTCACAAAGAAGAACCCAACAGTGCTCGAATGAAATATATTAAGGAATACTACAATGCGGCTTCAGACGGTTTATTTACTCTCGCTACTCCTGTTCTTGCTGGGCTTGGCACTCCCACTAAGCAGTTCAGTAGTTGTGTGCTCATTCGCAGTGATGATGATCTTGACTCCATTTTTGCTTCTGGCGAAATGATGGCCAAGTATGCCAGTAAACGTGCGGGGATCGGATTGGAAATCGGTCGACTACGCCCATTGGGCTCCCCAATTCGCGGTGGCGAAATCATGCATACTGGTATGATACCATTCTTAAAGAAATGGTTTGGTGATCTGCGCTCATGCTCACAAGGAGGTATCCGTAATGCAAGTGCTACTGTATTTTATCCTATTTGGCATCATCAGTTTGATGATCTTATTGTACTTAAAAACAACCAAGGCACAGAAGAAACCCGAGTCCGTCATATGGATTATGGGGTTGTGCTTAGTGCTTTCTTCTGGCGACGATTTAAAAACAAACAAGACATAACATTCTTTGATCCCAACGAAGTGCCTGACCTGTATGAAGCGTTTTATAAAAATACTGAACTATTTGAAGAACTGTATGTGAAATATGAAAAGCGCAAGGATCTACGCAAGAAAACTATGAATGCAGAAGATGTGTTCAGAGGCGGCATATTGAAAGAACGTACTGACACAGGACGTATCTATCTTGTGTTCATTGACAACGTAATGAAGCAAGGACCATTTGATCCTGAGTATCATACAATTTACCAGAGTAACCTATGCTGTGAAATACTATTACCTACTAAGTCTTTTAAGCGTCTCGATGATGCTGATGGTCGCATCGCTTTATGCACTCTTGGTTCTATCAACTGGGGAGCTTTCCGAAACCCAGAAGACATGCGCAGGGCTTGTCGCATTTTGCAACGTAGTTTGTGCAACATACTTGATTACCAAGACTTCTTGAGTATTCAAAGCAAACTAAGTAACGATGAGATACAACCATTAGGCATTGGTGTCACCAACTTGGCCTATTGGCACGCCAAACGTGGATTACGTTATGGCGAGAAGGATGCGTTACAAGATGTTAAAGCATGGATGGAACATCAAGCATTCTACTTGACAGAAGCCACAGTTGAACTGGCCAAGGAGCGCGGCGCATGTACACACAGTGAACACACACGATACGGCCAAGGCATATTCCCTTGGGAATTACGAGCAAAGGGTGTTAATGAACTAGCAGACTTTGCTCCAGAACTTGATTGGGAAACGCTACGTGTTAACATGAAACAGTACGGTGTTCGCAATGCCACACTAATGGCCATTGCCCCAGTCGAAAGCTCAAGCGTTGTTATAAACAGCACTAATGGAATTGAGTTGCCCATGAGCTTGATATCAGTCAAAGAATCAAAGGCAGGAAGTTTTGTACAAGTTGTACCAGAGTACCACAAGTTAAAGAACAAGTATCAAATGATGTGGGAACAAAAAGATTGTGATGGTTATTTAAAAACCAGTGCAGTGCTCGCAGCCTATGTGGATCAAAGTATCAGTACCAACACATTTTACAATCCAGCACACTTTGCAGATCGCAAAGTGCCAACCACATTGATTGCCAAGAATTTGATGCAGGCACATGTGTGGGGATTGAAAACATTCTACTACAGTTTGATCAACAAACAAGGCAGTAAACAAGTTGCTGAGATTGCACCAGAACAAACACAAGTAAACGGAGTTCAAGTGAATGGTTACCAATATGACGAACTAGAGGACGACTGTGAGTCGTGTAAATTATAATGTTAGAAACATGTTGCGATATATTAGTAGACGCTTACAAGCGTAATTGGATCACCAGTAGAGATGGTAACATTTCTATACGCCATCATGACCGTGATCATTTTTATGTGACACCTAGTGGTGTGCGTAAACAGCAGATGCAACCAGAGATGTTTAAAAAGATTGCCATATGGAGAACAATTAACAGTGGTGTTGGTTCCGGCGCATTTAACTATTCATGGAGTGTTATTGAACAAACTGACTTGTCGGGCAACTTGGAACCTAGTGGTGAGATGCCTTTGCATTTTGGACTACAGAAAGAATTGGGACAGCACAAAGACGATGTGCGTGTGGTGGTTCATGTTCATCCCACCTACTGTATTGCGGCCATGCATGCCGGTATTGACTTGGGCACTGTTAGTGATTCGTTTCCAGAATTAAATCGTTATACCAAGGTAGCACACAATGTGGGAGATGTTGCTCCTATCAGTGAAGAATTGGGCGAAGCTTGTCATCACAACTTGGGACTTGACCGCGACGGCAACATCAAGTTTGATATAGTAGGAATCAAAGGACACGGCGTGGTAGCCATTGGCAACACCCCATGGCGAGCATACGAACATATTGAACGATTAGAACACATTTGCAAGATAGTACTTGCATCAGGAAAATATTAAAATGTCAAAACAACAATACAATTTAAACACCAAGACAGACTATCTCAATCGCAAGATGTTTCTGGATCCAGCTGGCCCAGTTACCATTCAAAGATTTGAAGAAGTCAAGTACAAAAAGATCGCAGACTTTGAAGCAACCGCACGTGGTTTTTTTTGGCAACCAGAAGAGATCAGTCTTACCAAAGATTCAAATGATTTTAAAGATGCCAGCGAAGCAATCAAACATATCTTCACCAGCAACTTGTTACGTCAAACAGCATTGGACAGTTTGCAAGGACGTGGCCCAAGTCAAATCTTTATGCCTGTTATCAGTTTGCCTGAACTAGAGGCACTTGTATACAACTGGACATTCTTTGAAACAAACATTCATTCAAAGAGCTACAGCCACATCATTCGCAACATCTATAATGTACCCAAGGATGTGTTCAACACAATCCATGATACACAAGAAATTGTGGATATGGCTAGTTCAGTAGGCGACTATTACGAAGCACTGCATGTGGTCAATTGCCGTAAACAACTAGGCGAAGCAGTTACTGAGAAAGAACATGTTAGAGCAATCTATATGGCATTGCATGCCAGCTATGCTTTAGAGGCATTCCGTTTCATGGTTAGCTTTGCCACCAGTTTGGCTATGGTTGAGAACAAAATCTTTATTGGCAATGGTAATATTATCAGCCTGATACTACAAGACGAACTGCTACACAAAGGTTGGACAGCCTACTTGATCAATCAGGTGGTAAAAGAAGACACAAGGTTTGCCGAAATCAAAGCAGAATGCGAACAAGAAGTGTATAATTTGTACATGGACGTTATTCGTGAAGAAAAAGATTGGGCAACTTATTTGTTTAAAATGGGCCCAGTGATTGGACTCAATGCCAATATCTTGCGTGACTTTGTGGACTACACCGCAGTGGATGCTCTTAAACAAATTGGTATCAAGTACAACAACCCAGCGCCAAAGTCAACTCCAATACCTTGGTTCAACAAACATACTGATACCAGTAAGAAACAAACAGCACTACAGGAAAGCGAAAGCACAAACTATGTTATTGGAGTAATGAGTGAAGCATTGGAATATGATGACTTGCCCGCACTATAAAAAGAGAAAAAGATGATCACAGTATATTCAAAAAACAACTGTCCGTTTTGTGACAGAGCAAAAGCACTATTAGAAAGTAAAGATGTTCCATTTAAAATAATCAAAATGGAAGAAAACTCTGGCGCACGTGAGTTTCTCATGGAGCAAGGACTACGTTCAGTCCCACAAATTTTCAAGAATGGCGTTCTTATCCCAGGAGGCTTTCAAGGCCTAGCGGACAAAGACGAAGAATTTTTCAACACACTAAAGGTATAACATGTTTATTTCAAAAGGTTTCTCAGAAGGTGAAGTGGTCACGCTCAAACTAACCAGCGGCGAAGAAATTGTTGCCAAGCTGGTACAAGACGGTCCGTTACATTACACATTAAAAAATCCGCAAGTTATTGGTATGGGGCCAAAAGGCCCAGGATTGATGCCTTACTTGTTCACAGTTAATCCCAACACTGAGATCAAACTACAAAAGTCTACTGTTACAGTAGCTGAAGCAACAGATGCACAATTTGCCAAACAGTTTATTGAAAGCACTACTGGTATTGCACTGGCATAAGTATTAGCATGCCAGCAATTGCTCGAAACGGAGATCCAACCACAACCGGTCATGGTTGTGATGGAACAACCACAGTCACTGGCCCTACAGGTGCTGGTGCTCAGGTGTTTGCCAATGGCATTGCTATAGAGTGCGTTGGTAATCCAACTGCCGCTCACACCATAAATGGTGGTCCAAGAGGTAGTTGTATTCCCCATCCTGCTGTTATCAATGCAGGATCAAGCAATGTGTTTGTAGGCGGAATTGGAGTTGCCAGAGTGGGCGATAGTACAGACGGCGGAGCCATTACTGCTGGATCACCAAATGTTATAGCCAATTAAATAGACATTTATTTTCTACCCTGTTACACTAGATATAAGTACTCTGTACTTCATATAAAGGATTAATAAAATGGCTACAAACAAACACGCAGAATTCACAGCAATAGTAGAAGCAATGGAAGCAGACTTTGAAAAGTTTTATGACAAGGAAGTTGGCGCTGCCGGCACCCGTGTTCGTAAACATTGTCAAGATTTGGCAAAGTTGTGCAAAGACACACGTAACGATGTTACCGCAGTTAAAAACGCACGAAAAGAACCAAAATAATAACATAAATACAATATGGCATACAGCGACAAGGTCATTGACCACTATGAAAATCCCAGGAACGTTGGATCTTTTGATAAGAGTGATCCTAGTATTGGTACTGGTATGGTTGGTGCCCCTGCTTGCGGCGATGTGATGAAACTGCAAATAAAGGTAGGTGAAGATGGCATTATTACTGATGCACGTTTTAAAACATATGGTTGCGGCAGTGCTATTGCTAGTAGTAGTCTTATTACTGAGTTAGTAAAAGGCATGAGTCTTGATCAAGCGTCGTCTATCAAAAACTCCGACATCGCCGAAGAACTAGCCCTACCTCCTGTAAAGATACATTGCAGTATATTGGCAGAAGATGCTATCAAAGCGGCTGTGAATGATTACCGTAACCGACATAGCATATAAAAAAATCAAGCAAAATTTAGAGCGCCGCGGCAAAGGCGCAGGCATTCGTGTAGGTGTAAGAACTACTGGGTGCAGTGGATTGGCCTATACTATGGAATATGTGGATAGTTATGAAGCTGAACAGGGCGTAACTAACTTTGCTCAAAAAGATTTTGTAGTATTGGTAGATGCCAAAAGTCTAGTCTATCTAAATGGCTTGACAATGGATTGGGTCCGCAATGGACTAAATGAAGGTTTTGATTTCATCAATCCAAACGAACGTGACCGTTGCGGTTGCGGCGAAAGTTTTCGAGTATAATAATCTTTGACATAGTTCAATTTTACTAGTATAATACTAGTATTGTAATAACTTTTGGAGTTTAAATTGAGTATGCATTTAGAAGGTCCGTGGCTCAGTACCACTGGCAAAAAGAAAGGCAAAAAGAAATTTGCTTCAGCAGAACATGCAAGAAAGGCTAGAGAATTGGACGAATCGTGGAAAGACTTGCTTAGGCGGCAAGGTATTGAACAAGACGAAAAGAAACGTACTCGTGCTATGAGCGCACCCAGTCTATCTAGTGTCTACAGCCTAAAGATACCCGAAGGCCGTAATACCACTGCACACATCAAAAGTGTGGATACTGGTGGTAATGCTGTTCTTAAGCCAAGTAAAGTTTATACAGGCACTATGGTAAAAGGAATTGCCACCATGCATAAAAGTAACGCAGTACCAGTTTTCAGTGATGAAGAGGCTATTGCGATATCCTCTATGCGTAGATAATTTAAAACTTATGCTTTTATACTCTACATATTGGCATAACTATATATTGTACCCCGAAAGGTTCGGGATCAAAGAAGTAAGGCTTTTAACGCACAAGGAGATGTATCGGAGCCATAATTTAACCATTGACGGAACTAGCAATTCCTGATCCAGCGTAAAGGAGATAACAACATGATACGCATCATAAAATTTGTAATATTCACTCTAGCACTTCTAGCAGTGACATATGCAGGCTACAAGGTCATTAATTATAAATTAGACCATCTTAAAGAAGCCCGCATGAACGTAAGTCCGGTCACAGCCGAACTAAGACAAAAACAACTAGATTGTTTGGCTCGCAACATATATCACGAGGCCGGTGGTGAACCATTTGAAGGAAAGGTAGCAGTAGCTCAGGTTACAATTAATCGAGCAGAAAGCGGACAATTTCCCAGCGACATCTGCCAAGTTGTCTATCAAAAAAATATTGTGTACGAAAAAGTTCTGTGCCAGTTTAGTTGGTACTGCGAAGGTCCTAGTGTTAAGAAACCCATGAACGGACCGGTGTACACAGAAAGTATGGAAGTGGCCAAAAAGGTATTGTTGGAAGGATTTAGATTGCCTTCTATCAAACATGCACTTTACTTCCATGGTGACTATGTCAATCCCAAATGGGGCAAACAGCCAGTGGCAAAAATTGGTCGTCATATTTTTTATAACTAGGATACATTATGAACATTGAAAAACTTAAAACTAGCATACACGATTTCTTTGATTTGAACTTGTGGGTCAAAACCATTAAAGAAAATGCACCACATTTAAGTGCGGAAACCATGGGGTGGGTTGCTGTGGTACTGTTACACCTTGCTACCGTGCCCACCATGATTGCTGTGCTGACAGGGTTAACTGAAAAGATGCCACCAGTGGATATGGTGTTGTTTGCTTGGGCTGGATTGTTTTGCTTGTTTATTAAAGCAACCATCCAAAAGGACTTGCTAAACATTGTTACCATTGGATTTGGATTTTTTGTACAAGCCGCTCTATTGGCTTTAATTGTATTCAAATAAATACTAGCATATGATTTTAGCTTGGCTATTACTTCTAACAGGTTTAATAATATCAGCAGTTGCAATCTACTATTCTGTAGTAGGTTTAACTGCTATATTTTCCGCGGCTGTGATTCCTATTATAATAATGGGATCAGCTTTAGAAGTAGGTAAATTGGTATGTGCAAGTTGGTTAAAAGCCAATTGGGAACGTGCTCCACGTTTTATAAAATACTACATGATCATTTCAGTAGTTGTGTTAATGATTATTACCTCGATGGGTATTTTTGGATTCCTTTCCAAAGCACACAACGATCAAAATCTAGTTAGTGGTGATGTTCAAAGTAAGATTGCTATCTATGACGAAAAGATTAAAACTGCAAAGGACAATATAGATGCCAACCGCAAGGCGCTTAAACAGATGGATGAGGCTGTGGACCAAGTCATGGGCAGAAGCAGTGATGAAAAAGGCGCCGAGAAAGCAGTTCAAATTAGACGTAGTCAACAAAAAGAACGTGCAAGGCTTCAGTCTGAGATCACAACCGAACAGAAAGCTATTGCTGCCGTTAGTCAAGAACGGGCTCCAATCGCGGCCGAGGTCAGGAAGGTAGAAGCAGAAGTAGGTCCAATCAAATACATTGCCAAATTCATCTACGGTGAAAAAGGTGCAGATGAAAATATGTTGGAACGAGCAGTAACATGGATTATTATTCTCATTGTTATTGTATTTGATCCATTAGCAGTTATCATGTTGTTGGCCGCACAGATGACCTTTGGTTGGAAGAAGGATGAAGACGAACACCTTTTACACACAACTGTACCACATACAGAAACGCCTGTTGCTGGCGTGGACAAACCCATAAACGAAGTAGAAGAAATTACACCAACACACACAGAAGAAGTTCCAAGCGAAACACCGTCGACTGCACTAGGAGGTGATATAACAGCGCCGGAGGAAAAGCCAGCAGAAATGGTAGAGGATATACCATTAGAGCAATGGAACAAAATGATTGAAGAGGCCGAGAAAGAAGTTGAAAAGGAAGTAATTGAGAAAGAAGCTAGAAAGTATCAAATTATTCCTGAACTTCAAAAAGAACTGGATAAAGATCAAGGAACACAGTTTCCATATAATCCAGTTGAAGGCCAAGTCTTCACTCGCATGGACTTTGATACTCCAAGGGAATTTACTTTTAATGGAAGTCAGTGGGTTGATTCAGTGTCTTACTATAATCAAACCAGAATACGTCCGGATTTTACAGAAGTTATTGAACCTGAAGATTCAAAAAAAAAGACTTATATGATCAAGGACCCTACGGGTCACATACAAGTGAAGAGCAGATAGGCTATGTTCAAAATGCAGAACAATCAAACAATTCGCTTTGGACAAAAATTAAAAAGAATACTATATGAATTTAGGAAAAATAACCTTAATTACGCCACCAGACAAATTGTTTAATATGAATTTAAGTTATTTGCTAGTTAAACCTAGCAACTATGTTAAAGAACAATTCCAAACAATTCTAAGTCAAAGCATTGATGACATCAACGTTTTTGTGTTTGATAACGAAGATCACGATATTGGCTGGATGTTGAGCATTGCTCACCAAGTAGAAGTTATCATTTTGGATATCGATAATTGCGATCCAATCACCAAACAGTTTTCTACGTTTTTATTAGCACAAGCCAATACACACTATATCACTAAAGATGATACCACTCCATTTAATCTGATAAGTAAAAATCGCATATATAATTTAGACTGGATTGTGAACCAAATTAAAAACTACGAAGAGGATGAAGACGATGATGTACAAGAAGAGTAAGGGAACTGGTGTAACTGTCAAAGACGGTGAAAACATCAACCAAGCCTTGCGACGATTTAAACGTAAAATTGAAGACTCAGGTCTTTTGGACGACTTACGTGCCAAAGAATTTTACGAAAAACCAACTACAGAGCGCAAACGTAAAAAAGGTGCCGCCAAAGCACGTTGGAAAAAGAAGCTCAGAGATCAGCAATTACCTAAGAAAATGTATTGACATCACAATCTAAGTCTGTTATAATGTTTGTATGAATACTGACATTATGATAGATTTGGAGACTCTAAACACAACTCCTGACGCAACTATTCTCACAATTGGTGCTGTAAAGTTTGATCCGTTTGGATCTGAAATTAAAGAACCCAAAATGGATAGTTTTTACTGTCGAGTAGATGTTGATAGCTGTGACAGGATTGGCTTAACAACAAGTGACGATACCATTGCTTGGTGGGCTAATCAAAGCAAAGAAGCGCAAGAAGCCGCATTTGACCCTAATGATAGAATTGATATAGAAGAAGCATTTGCTCGACTGTATAAATTCTGCTGGGGTGCAAAACGTGTTTGGTCAAATGGTAGTTGTTTTGACATCATCATTTGCGAACATGTTTACCGTAAAATCAATCGTGCTATTCCTTGGAAATTCTGGGAAGTACGTGATGTACGCACAGCATTTGATTTAGGTATCAATCCTCAGCGTCCACCAGTCACAGCTCACCATGCTCTTGAGGATGCATGGAATCAAGCTGTTGGTATTCAAACTGTCTATAACACATTGCGTACCAGTACCACAAGCGGTGGAAGTTACATCGCACCATTTGCAAATCAAAGGTAATATATGGATAGTCAAATTAAAGAAGTAATGGACATTCTCCAAGAAGAATGTGCTGAAGTTATACAAGCGGTAAGTAAGATCAGCCGCTTTGGACTGGACAATTTCAAGCCAGGCAAACCCAAAACCAATCGAGAACACTTGGAAGAAGAATTGGGTGATATGTTGGCAATGATTGATATCTTGCACAGTATGGATATTGTGTCCTATACCAACATTGAACGTGCCCAGGAAGCCAAAATTGAAAAGCTAAAAAAGTGGTCAAATATTCAGAATTTAGAGAATATCTGAGATAAATAAATTTGTAAAACGCCGTAAGGGTTTTACATATTCTTGCTTAATTTAAAGGAGAAAATTATGAGCAAAATCATCGGTATCGATTTAGGTACAACAAATAGCTGTGTGGCAATCCTAGAAAACGGAATTGCCAAAGTAATTGAAAACAGCGAAGGTGCTAGAACAACACCATCAATCATTGCGTATACAGACAAAGAAGTACTGGTAGGCGCAACAGCAAAACGACAAGCAGTCACAAATCCAAAGAATACTATCTACGCCAGCAAGCGTCTTATTGGACGTAAGTTTGACGAGAAAGAAGTACAAAAAGACATTGACTTGATGCCATACGCTATTGTCCAAGCAGACAATGGTGATGCATGGATTGAAGCAAATGGAGAAAAACTAGCACCACAACAGGTGTCAGCTGAAGTACTTAGAAAAATGAAAAAGACTGCTGAAGACTATCTGGGCACAACAGTAACTCAAGCGGTTATTACAGTTCCAGCTTACTTCAATGACAGCCAACGCCAAGCAACCAAAGATGCAGGTAAGATTGCAGGTTTAGAAGTATTGCGTATTATCAACGAGCCAACAGCGGCCGCACTGGCATACGGTGTAGACAAACAAGACAAGAGAGATCGCAAGATTGCGGTATACGACTTGGGCGGCGGCACATTTGATATCTCCATAATTGAAATTGCCAATGTGGACGGCGACAAGCAAATTGAAGTGTTGTCAACAAACGGCGATACATTCCTTGGCGGTGAAGACTTTGACCAGGCTCTTATGGATTATCTAGTTGATGAGTTTAAGAAAGAAAACGGCATTGACTTGAAACAAGATATGCTTGCCTTACAGCGTTTGAAAGACTCAGCTGAAAAAGCCAAGATTGAGTTATCTAGCACAGCTCAAACCACAGTTAACTTGCCATATGTTACAGCTGATGCAAGTGGTCCTAAACACTTGAATGTAACCATTAGTCGTACTAAGTTTGAACAAATGGTTGAAAAACTAATCGAGCGTAGTATTGAGCCATGTAAGATTGCAATGTCCGATGCCAAAGTTACAGCCGCAGACATCGACGAAGTTATTCTTGTTGGTGGACAAACACGTATGCCTAAAGTACAAGAAGCAGTTGAGAAACTGTTTGGCAAGGCCCCACGTAAAGACGTCAACCCAGACGAAGCAGTGGCCGCAGGTGCTGCCATTCAAGGTGCGGTATTATCTGGCGACAAGACAGACGTGTTGTTGTTGGACGTTACTCCATTGACACTAGGTATTGAAACAATGGGCGGAGTGTTTACCAAGCTGATTGCCAAGAACACAACTATTCCAACTAAACACAGTCAAACATTCAGTACTGCTGATGATAATCAACCAGCTGTAACTATTAAAGTTGCGCAAGGCGAACGTGACTTGTTTAGATTTAACAAACTGTTAGGCGAGTTCAATTTAGAAGGTATTGCTCCAGCAATGCGTGGTACCCCACAAATTGAAGTTACCTTAGACATTGATGCCAACGGTATTCTTAATGTAAGTGCCAAGGATAAAAACACTGGCAAAGAAAATAAGATTACTATCAAATCTGATAGCGGATTGACCGAAGCTGAGATCCAACGCATGGTCCGTGAAGCTGAAGAAAATGCTGAATCAGACAAGAAGGCAAAAGAATTGATTGATGCACGTAACAATGCTGAAGCAACAACCCACAGCATTAAGAAAGATTACGATACGTACAAAGATCAATTGACTGAAGAAGAACGCACAAAGTTTGACGAATCAGTTAAAGCTGTAGAGGAAGCCTGTGCCGGAGAAGATAAGGATGCTGTTCAAAAATCAGTTGAAACATTCTTCGAAGCCGCAGGACCAGTTATGGCTAAGAAACAAGCCGCCGAAAGTGCTCAAGCAACTGCCCAAGCAACGCCAGCGACTGAACAAACTGTAGATGCTAGCTTCACAGAAGTTGACCCTGCAGAGAAAAAGTAATATAATACAAACGTAGGGTGCCTCCGGGGCCCTACACGGTTCTTGCTTATTTAAAGGAGAAAATTATGAACCAACTTAGAACAATAGATACGGCAGCTCTTGCCCAACTAAGTAGAGCACTAGTGGGATTTGATCGCTACTTCACTGCACCGCATCACCAAAATGGTAACTATCCTCCACATAATATTGTAAAATATAATGATGGTAGTTACGGTATTGAAGTTGCTGTGGCAGGCTTCAGCAAAGAAGAAGTTACTGTAGAAGTGGATCAAGACCAACTAACAATCCGTGGCGTAAAAAATCGTCCGAACGAAGGCGAAGTAGAATACTTGCATCGAGGATTGGCAGCTCGTGATTTTGAACAGACATTTACTCTTGCTGAGTATATGGAAGTTAGGGGTGCTAAGGTAGAAAACGGAATGTTGCAAATAGACATTCAACGTCTTGTGCCAGAAGCATTGAAGCCTCGACAAATCGAGATTAAATAATAAACCGGGGGGAGGAAACTCCCCCTCTTTGAAAGAGAACATAATGGCAACCACTGACATCCAATTAGATGAAAAAATTAAAGTAACTATATCAGAACCAAAACGTTGGAAGGTCATATTGTTAAATGACGATTCAACTCCCATGGAGTTTGTGATTGGAGTATTAATAGAAATTTTCAAACACACAGACGATACTGCACGTGAAATCATGCTGGATGTTCACGAAACTGGGTCGGGCATTGCAGGTGTTTACAGTTTTGAAATTGCTGAAGCAAAAGCAGTTGAAGCCACAAATCAAGCACGTACCAACGGCCACCCATTGCAGATTAAACTGGAAGAAGAATGAGCTTAAAAGATCTCACACATGCGGCCCACAAAGCGGCAGAGACCAAGCCTTTTGTTAAGGTATTGTTTTCAGGTAAAATTGATCCCAAGCTGTACGCAACATTCCTTAAGAATCAACACCCTTGTTATGAAATTTTAGAAGTGTGTGCTATGCCACACGGCTTGATGAATGACTATCCCGCCATTCGTAGAGCACCTGCTATACTGTCCGACTTCTTAGAACTATGGGGAGATGACACCAGTTCACCGTACATGTGTCCAGCAGTAAACGAATACATACAATATATTATTAGTATTAAAGATGATCCTAAAAAACTGTTGGCACACTTGTATGTACGTCATTTTGGTGATTTGAGTGGTGGACAAATGATTGCCAAGCGAGTACCAGGTGCTGGTAAGATGTATCAGTTTGATGGCGATCCAGAAGCTATTAAAAATATTCTACGTGCCAAACTGGATGACAGCCTTGCAGATGAAGCAGTTGTATGTTTTGAATTTGCTGGTAAACTATTTGAACAAATGATGACACAGGTTACAGATGAGTGACGTCTGGGATACATTAATTAAAATCGAAGAATACTTCGAATCACGCTTTTACGCAACCGGCAGTATTATACACGAACCAGGCATGGATCGTTTCAATCAACCAGGATGGGTCAACAAAGTGTGGCAAAGTAGTCGCTATCGCAGAGCACACATTGATGTTGTAGATGCTAGAGAAACAAAAGGACTGTGGATGATGCACTGTTGCATTTTTCCATACACACACAATCCTGCACCTATTTTTGGCTTTGATGTGATTGCTGGCAAACGTAAAATAACTGGCTGTTTCTACGATTATAGTCCTGCTGGTGATACAGAACATCCCATGTTGGATTGGTTTGCTGATGAATCTAACAAACTGGATTGGAATCGCAAGCGTAAACTTCCAGACTGGGCAGAACGTATTTTCAGTGGTAATATGATTGCCGCTGGCAATGTGAGCGAACCAGCTGAATTAGAGCAGATATTCGCCATGGCAAAGAAAGGTGTTGATCACTATTTAGAAACTGTGGACGAAACTAATAAAACTGCTAGAGACACTACAGATGCGCAGAACTACTACTGCGTTAATCAGAAACAGAACCCGCATACACCTAAAGTTATGGTCAGTTTAGGGCTAAGTGAAGAGGATGTCACACATTTCATTCAGGATTGTTTGTTCCCTGAAATACGCTAAATACTAGCACTATGCGTGTACTAGATATTTTATTTGAATTAGCCCCCACAACTCCAGAAGAAGACGAGGAACAACTTGCGGCTCTTAACGGAGAACAACCTCAGGTTGAACCTGAAGAAACTCCAATAGCTCAAGCACAGCCTGCTCCGGTAGCTCAAGCACAACCACAACCTATTACTCCTGTGGCGCTGCCTGCTCCAGTAGCTCAAGCACAACCACAACCTGATGAACGTTCTTCTATTCTTGCAGGTGTTGTAAGTAGTAAGTTAAGAAAACTAGTTGCAGATGCCAACAGCATACCTGACTGGGAACCTGCTAAAAGATTAGTTTTAGATCTAATCAAAACACTAACATCAGATAACATACTGAAAGAATCAAAATCGTCTGATGTTTCTCCTGAAGAAATAGCCATTGCAATAAAAAATATCAAGTTTCTAGAAACTCAAGGGTTAATGAAACTTGACCAAACTGTAGATCTTGCATCACTTGCTGTCAAAATGGTAAAAAATGCAAAAAAAGAATTCAAAACACTTGAAAAGAAATATGTACTGAGAGCTGAAGAAATTACCAACAGCATGTTTGATAAACTCGAACTACTGGCCAACAAGGTACAGGGTTACACATCAATTGACGACAACACATACAAAGCATTGAACAAGGCAGAAAAGAAAATACACGATAATGCAAGAAATTTTGCCGCAATATTCAAGCAGGCATTTTTTGGAATGATAATGCGTATGTTGAGACAAAATAAAGAAATTGATCGAAACACTATTATAGAATTCTTAGATGCATGTTATAACGGACAAGTTATCGATATGGAAGCGTTGATATCAGTAGATGCAGGCAATGTTAAAGACCATGTGGTTGGCTACGAGGATATATTAGATCTGTTCTCTAGCTATGGTGTATTTTCATGGAGCCCAGGTAAATCAAGCGGCGCAATTGGCCCAGGTGAAATGGCGTTGAGTATGATGGGAAGTCCAGCGCAAAAAGCATCACACGGCGGAGATTTGATTATTGCCGGCACTAATTTAGAAATTAAAGCAGGTGCAACATCAGGCGGAAGACTAAACAGTAAAAAGATTCTCAAAGGTCCAGCGGCGTGGCCAACTTGGACTGATAAAATAACCAAGATTATTCAGACTGCTCCTAACAGAAAACTTAGCCCCGGAACTCCATTAGGCACTACTACTGGCAAATCAGGCGAAGTAATTGAGATGACTAAAGA
>Ga0209768_10000563_pt1 | contig 24913 bp, 25 predicted proteins | sample LauGreSBDMM110SD_3_FD_187564 | JGI IMG/M metagenome (GOLD analysis project Ga0209768, IMG submission 187564) | Freshwater lake microbial communities from Lake Michigan, USA - Sp13.BD.MM110.SD (SPAdes) (version 2) | ecosystem: Environmental > Aquatic > Freshwater > Lake | place: Lake Michigan... | reverse complement strand
CGTTGGCCAGGCGACGCGCATCCATGTAGCTGTAGCGCACCCGCCGCCACTGATGTGCGTTGCGGGTTTCAAGTGTACCGAGATAGTCCTGTATCCGCAGTGTGTACGGATACCAATCCAGCTCTAGCTGGTATTTTTCGGCCAGCGCATAAGTGGGATCCTTGGCGACGAAGGCATATGGACTCTTATAGTCGGTGTAGACGCGTACCGGGATTTTCTTTTGCATACGTTCTCTGGTCGGTGGTTTGGGATGCTGTCGGTTGCTACAGGTTGGTAAGGGTTGCGATCGGTTCGTATCTGTTGGCTTGATATCTTCCCCGCCCTAAAGGAACGGGGCTTGTCGCGCATTTTGGTCAGTTGGAGGGGCTCCTGGCGCGCAGGCCGAGTTGGTGCAAGTCTAGCGTATCAGGCGTGACTCCTTGCTCACGCAGCAAATGCTTTTGCACTTTTGCAGTCGGCGTCTTGGGCAGGGCGGGCAACACTCGCAGGTAGCGTGGCAGCATGAAATGGGGCAGTCGCGCTTGCAGGTGAGCGAACAGCGCTGCCGAGTCGAGTGGTTGGCCCTCGGTAGTTGCCACCACCAGCATCACCTCGTCTTCGCCGAATTCGGACGGCACCGGGATCGCGGCGACTTCGCGTACTGTGGGGAAGGCCAGCACCTCGGCCTCGACTTCATGCGAAGAAATGTTCTCGCCGCGCCGGCGGATGCAGTCCTTGATCCGGTCCTTAAACAGATAGTCGCCGTCTGCATCGATTGCGAAACAATCGCCGGTATGGAACCAACCGTTGCGCCAGGCGCGGGCAGTGGCGGCATCGTCTCGGTGATAGCCATGGTTCATGGTCCAGGGTTGGTCGGTGCGTATCACTAGCTCACCGGTTGCGCCGGGCAGGACCTCGATATCGTTCTCGTCTACCAGCCGCAATTGCACACCGGGACGCGGACGGCCGCATACATGGGGCTTGGACGGGTTCGGGCCACAGCTCAGCGGCGTGCTGATCTCGGTCATGTTGAACAGCGTGTGGACTTCGACCCCGAAGCGCGCGGCGAATTCGGAGCCGATCGCGCCCAGCGGTACGATGAACACCATGCGTAGCGAATGAGAGCGGTCATCTGAGCGAGGCGCTTGCTTGAGCAAGAAGCTGGCCATCACGCCGAGCAGGAATACGGAGGTCACCTGCAGCCTCCGTATCGAGTCCCAGAAGCGTGCGGTGGAAAATTTGGCGGTGACGCCGATCGAACTGCCACGGCAAAGTGCAGCTGAGGCGATGAAGGCGCCGCCGATATGGAATATCGGTAGGTGCAGCAACTGGCGATCTTGTTGTAGCACGCATGGCCAGCCGACCGGGCCGACCGCGGTGTAGCTGTGGCGATAGGAAGCCAGCACGCCTTTTGAGGCTCCGGTAGTGCCCGAGGTGTAGATGATGAACTGGGTGTCCCATGACGCCAATATGGGGTCAGGCAGCGGCGTGGGCGCCGGTGCGGTCAGCACGCTGGCTGGATATATTGCCCGGCTCGCCGATTGCGCCACTGTCTGTGCCTGCACATCGGTTCCGTTTACCACGATGGACGCCAGTGCCGGGCCGGCGGCTTCTTCTAGCCGCTCCAGCAGTTCCGGCTCGACCACCGCCAGCCGCGCGCCCGCATTGTCCACAACATGCCGCAACAGGTTGCCCAGGTAGGAGGTGTTGACCGGCACCGCGATGGCGCCAAGGTAGTGCAGCGCGAACATGACTCGCAACGCAAAACCGCCGTTGCCCAGCATCAGCAGTACCGTGTCGCCGCGGCCTACGTTGAGCGCGGCTAGGCCATTGGCGGTGCTGCGCACCTTGTCTAGTGTGCAGCGGAACGTCCAGTCAGGTTCATCCTCGAACGCCGCATACACCGCGTCCGGCCGCTCAAGCGCATGGCGTTCCAGTGCATAGCGCAGCACGGATTGTTCGTGGGGCGGAGCGGCACTGATGGATTGCATGAATATCCTCGTCTTTGCTAAGAGGCACTGTCGAGAATCAAGGAGTCAGATCTTTTGCAACTCGCACACAAATTGTTGACAGAGTCCGATTACGAGAAAACCATATGGTCGAAGTTAATCATACAGGCGAAGGCTGTTTGCAAATGGTACGGCGACTTCCAAGTCATTAATAATGGATGGATGCGGGGAAAATCGTTGAACTGGTGGGTGTAGGCGTATGACTGGGTGTTGGGTGAAAGGTTAAGGCTTGAAACGCAAGCGATCTTGCTGCTGGTAAGTCAATCCTTAACACTCTCAGTTGGATGTTAGGGGCTTCAGCGTCTACACACTTGGGCGATAGAAAGGGCGATCGCCAGCCACCGTCACCCGGTGCCCACTTCGCGTATGAGGCCAATAATCCCACATCGCCCTGTGTTGGACACAGCGGTTATCCCAAAAGGCAATCGAGTTTTTCTTCCATTGAAAGCGACATTGAAACAGTGGGTTTTCAATGTGTTCGTAAAGATAATGCAACATACCTGCACTTTCGTCTTTAGGGACCCCATTCAAGTGGATCGTAAACCCGCGATTCACGTAGAGTGCTTGTCGGCCTGTTACTGGATGTGTTCTGACAACGGGATGCTCGGCATAGGGGTAACTTGGTTTATCGACCACACCAAAATTTTTGTATGTGCCACGGTAATTCGCCTCACCGTCATGAAGCGCGGTCATCCCATTTAGGTAATGTTTCATCCGATCTGATAACGCATCATAGGCAGCGTACATGCTTGCAAACAGTGTGTCGCCACCATGAGGTGGGAGCGTGTGAATATGTAAGATGCTTCCCATCGGAGGCGTTTGATCGCAACTGACGTCCGTGTGCCAACGTTCACCGTTGGCGCGAGGAGAACTTTCATCCGCGTGAATTTTCATCAACGCAGGTAGGCCCTCAACGTGCGGCGCTGCCGGATGTATATGCAAATCGCCAAATAGACGACCAAACGCAAGATGTTGTTCTTTGGTGAGGTCTTGATCCCTAAAAAAAATCACCTGATTTTCAGCCAAGGCGCGGTGCACTTCATTTTGCTGCTCGGGCGCCAAAGGTTTAGACAAATCAATGCCAGAAATCTCTGCACCAATGATTGGGGTCAGCTTATCGACACTTATCGTCGTATATTCGCTGGTCTCTTGCACTTGATGCCGATAGCGTGGTCCGTTATTACCTTTGGTTTGCATCCCTGTACCCCTTAGTCAAGTTTGATATTTGATCGGGCAATGATAGTGCCCCATTTTCTTATTTCTGACGCCGTGAAGCCTTTGAATTCTTGTGGTGTTGTCATTTGGCCATGGGTTGTATCCAAACGAGGCGGCTGTTAGTTCGTTCTCGTTAGGTGAATTGTCAATTGGACTTCACCTGCGTTGCCCCTAGCGTGCGAATCAGGCGGCTGTAGCGATCGCTCTCAGCGTGCACGAAGGCGGCAAAATTAGCAGAGTCAAGGTAGCCCTGCGGCACCTTCAACGTCTGTAAAAGCGTCCTAAACTCTGGCGTCTGTGTGGCATGTGAGCAGGCATTAGACAGTCTAGCCAATACTGCCGGCGGTAGACCCTTAGGAGCCACCAGTCCGCCCCAGCCATTGGACACCAGTGGAAAGCCTTGCTCCTTAAACGTGGGTACGTCCGGCAGAGCCGGATTGCGTTCAGTATCGAGAAGACCAAGCGCGCGCAACCGAGGAGTTAATGGTGCATAGGTTTGCACGCCAGCGACCCAGCCGGTGATTTCGCCGCTTAATGCGAGTTGAGCCGCTTCGGAGTCACCCTTAGACGGCAAATGCAACCACTCAAAGCCAGCGAGCTGAGCGAACTCTACAGCGGCCAGGTGTGGCAGCGAACCAACGCCCGTCGAAGACAGTACGACCTTGCCCGGATTCTTTTTTGCGAACTCCACGAGGTCTTTGAGAGACTTGAAGGGAGAGTTATCAGCTACCGCCAGCACTTGTGGGGTTAAGTGCGTACGACAAATATATTCAAAAGAGTCGACGCCGTAACTCTGTGTCGTTAAATGTGGTTGCGTGGTCAGTGGGCCCACGGTAGTGAGGCCCAGCAGAGAGCCGTCAGGGGTTGCTCGCGCCACCCGCGCAGTGCCAATCGTGCCGCCCGCACCAGGCTGGTTGACCACCACAATTGTGGCGTCCAAATGGTCCTTCATGCCTAACTGCAGCAGACGGGCCACCGGGTTGACGCTGCCACCCGGCGGAAAGGGCACAACAATTTCGATCGCCTTGGTTTCGGCGGCAACAGCCATTGTCGAGACGGTCGCCGGGGCGAGGCAACCTAGGGTCAGCATGACCCTGAGCAGCCTCGCGCAGGTCGGACCTGCAATCGTTTTGCAGATCTCGACGACGCGCAGTCCCGAAAGTGGTCCGTGTGGGGTATCGTTTTCAACGGCTATTGCTGGCGAGTCAGCAGATGTCAATGAAGGCATGAAGAAGACCAAACATGGTGAAAATAATGAATGACTACTCTAGTCAAGCGAAATTAACCTGTCCAACTCATTATTTAGATAAACTAATCGAAAAATTAGCTGAATGCACAGAGGGATACACGGTTGAATACTCGTATCTTTAATTCACACAGCACTTCTAGCCTGTCTGTTCGGCACCTGCGAGCCTTTCTGGCGTTGGCACGGACACGCCATTTCACCCACGCCGCGCAATCGATTGCGCTGTCACAGTCGGCCTTTAGCGCCGTTATTCAGTCGCTGGAACAGGTGGTCGGCGCCAAATTATTCGTTCGGAACACGCGCAACGTCACCCTCACCGCCGCGGGTTCGGCCTTTGAAGGTCCTGCGCGTCGAATACTGCTGGAACTGCAGAGTGGACTGGAAAACGTGCGCAGTTTGGCAGACCACCGCTACGGGCGCGTGACCATCGCCCTGCTGCCATCATTAGCCGCTGGTTGGCTGCCGACGGTGCTTGCGGAGTTCAGCAAACGTTTCCCGGGTATCGAGGTCACGGTGTGCGATGTGCTGTCTGAAAAAGGAATCGAACTGGTACGTAGCGGGCAGGCCGACTTTTGCATCACTACACAGGCGGCCGATGAACAAGGGCTGAGTAGCCAGTGGTTCGCGTCCGACTGTTTCGAACTTGTCTGTCGAAAGGACCATCGCTTAGCGGATTTGCCCCGAGTCTTGGTGGGGGATTTGGCAGGCGAACGCTTCATCACCCAGTCGCGACACAGCATTGTTGGTCAATACCTGCTGAGCGTGCTGAAGCCAGAGGACGCTCCAACCCTGATGGAAGTCGAACAACTAGCCACGGTAATCGGGCTAGTGCGAGCCGGCGTTGGGTTAGCTGCCATTCCCCAATTCAATTTGTATCAATTCCATTACACGGATCTTGTCCGCCGCCACCTAGATTTTCGCGGTCTAGAGCGGCGCTTGTTTGTCGTGCAGCCAGAGGGGCGAACGCTTGATGCGGCCGCACGGGCTTGGCTGGATTGGATGATGGCTAACCGACCCGCTTTGCCTGTCACGAATAGCGAAGCCGCGGCACACAGAACCGATTAGGTATTCACCAGTCACTTGGTTTTTTATGTGTAATACATTGTTGTACATTCGGAGTGTTGTGATGGTAAAATTAGTTGATCAATAGCGAGTCGGAGTTTTCTGTGGAAATCGTACTAAAAAAGATGGGTAACAGTACGGCACTTGTTATGCCCCCACCCGTACTAAAAGACCTAGGGATTGGTGTCGGTCATCACCTGACACTGAACACCACACCCGATGGCAAGATTGTTTTGACCCCTAAGCGCAAGTATGTCTTGGCAGAAATGATTACTCAGTGCGACTTGAAGGCGCCAATGCCGGCAGACCTTGCACTGTGGGATGTTGCCAAGCCTGTTGGGCAAGAGGTGCAGTGGTGAAGATTTTTGAGCGAGGAGATATCGTCAACGTTCCTCTGGATCCAACTTTTGGACATGAGCAGCGTGGCACTAGACCTGCCCTCGTGTTGACGACTAAAGAATTCAACAAGCTAGGTGATGTATTGGTAGCCCCAATTACTCAAGGCGGCGATCACGCGAGATACGCTGGGTTTGCCGTTACGTTAATGGGTACTGGGTGCAAGACTCAGGGCGTTGCGCTCTTGAACAAGATACGCATGCTTGATCTTGCTGGGCGAAAAGCACGCAAGATTGAAAGGGTGCCTCAAGTCGTGGTCGATGACGCACTAGAGCGACTGCAAGCCATCGTCGAATAGCTTGAGCGCTATATAATTCTTAGCCCCCTTGAAATCCCCAAAACAACCCTTATAATTAGCACTCGACCCCGATGAGTGCTAACAATTCATTTGGGCGTTTTCCAACAATCTTATTATTTGTAACAGGAGTTCTACATGGCCCTGCGTCCCCTGCACGATCGCGTGATCGTCAAACGCCTGGACAACGAGCGCACCACTGCCTCGGGCATCGTTATCCCTGAAAGCGCGGCTGAAAAGCCCGATCAAGGTGAAGTGCTAGCCGTTGGTCCCGGCAAACAAACTGAAGACGGCAAAGTCCTGAAAATGGACGTCAAAGTCGGCGACAAAGTCTTGTTCGGCAAATATGCCGGCCAAACAGTCAAAGTTGATGGCGAAGAAGTCCTGGTCATTCGCGAAGAAGAAATTCTCGCTGTTGTCCAGTAATCCACAGAATACGAAGGAAACCTAAATGGCTGCCAAGCAAGTTCTATTCGGTGATGACGCACGCGTGCGCATCGTCCGTGGCGTAAATATCCTCGCCAATGCTGTAAAAACCACCCTCGGTCCTAAGGGCCGTAACGTTGTGCTCGAGCGTTCGTTCGGCGCCCCAACCGTCACTAAAGATGGCGTGTCGGTTGCTAAAGAAATCGAACTCAAAGACAAATTTGAGAACATCGGCGCCCAGTTGGTGAAAGAAGTCGCATCAAAGACTTCTGACAACGCTGGCGACGGCACCACCACTGCAACAGTGTTGGCGCAGTCGATTGTTGTTGAAGGCCTCAAGTATGTGGCTGCCGGCATCAACCCAATGGATCTGAAGCGCGGTATCGACAAAGCTGTCGCCGTTGCGGTTGCAGAGCTCAAGAAGTTGTCAAAGCCTTGCACGACAACCAAAGAAATCGCTCAAGTTGGCTCAATTTCAGCGAACAGCGACTTCTCGATCGGCAAAATCATTGCAGACGCAATGGACAAAGTCGGTAAAGAAGGCGTGATCACTGTCGAAGACGGCAAGTCACTTGACAACGAACTCGACGTCGTTGAAGGTATGCAATTTGACCGCGGCTACTTGTCGCCATACTTCATCAACAATCCAGACAAGCAAGTGTCAGCGTTGGATGACCCGTATGTTCTGATCTATGACAAAAAAGTCAGCAACATTCGTGATCTGCTGCCCGTGCTTGAGCAAGTTGCTAAGTCGAGCCGCCCACTGCTGATCGTGGCTGAAGACGTCGAAGGCGAGGCTTTGGCCACGCTGGTCGTCAACAACATTCGTGGCATCCTGAAAACCACCGCCGTTAAAGCGCCTGGTTTTGGTGATCGTCGCAAAGCCATGCTCGAAGACATCGCCATCCTCACCGGTGGTACCGTCATTTCTGAAGAAACCGGTATGTCGCTTGAAAAAGCCACACTGGCAGAACTCGGTCAGGCTAAGCGTATCGAAGTCGGTAAAGAAAACACCATCATCATCGACGGTCATGGCGATGCCAAGTCAATCGAAGCACGCGTCAAACAGATTCGTGTCCAGATCGACGAAGCCACTTCTGACTATGATCGTGAAAAATTGCAAGAGCGCGTGGCCAAGTTGGCCGGCGGTGTTGCTGTGATTCGCGTCGGTGCTGCTACCGAAGTCGAAATGAAAGAAAAGAAAGCACGCGTTGAAGATGCTCTGCATGCAACACGCGCTGCTGTCGAAGAAGGTATTGTTCCCGGCGGTGGCGTTGCGTTGATTCGTACGCGCGCTGTCGTGTCGCAGCTTAAAGGTGACAACGCTGACCAAGACGCAGGCATCAAGCTTGTGTTGCGCGCCATCGAAGAGCCATTGCGCATCATCGTTGCAAACGCTGGTCACGAGCCAAGCGTTGTAGTCAACGAAGTTGCAAACGGTTCAGGTAACTACGGCTTTAACGCCGCCACCGGTTTGTACGGTGACCTGGTCGAGCAAGGTGTGTTGGATCCAACTAAAGTCACACGCACTGCCTTGCAAAATGCAGCGTCTGTTGCCAGCTTGTTGCTGACAACTGAAGCAGCTGTCTGCGAACTGGCTGAAGACAAGCCAGCTGGCGGCGGTGGTATGGGTGGTGGTGATATGGGCGGCATGGGTGGAATGGGCGGCATGGGCGGGTTCTAAGCTCAGCTGCACATGACCTGAGCTTCCGCTCGGGCACTTATGTTCGAAAAAATCCAGACTTCGGTCTGGATTTTTTTTCGCTTGTTACTGGGTGTCGCGGGCTAGGATTGTGAGTGCTACGGCTTGTGCTCTGAGTACTAGGGTGTCGATGCGGCAGTATTCGTCGGCGGTATGTACTTGGCCGCCGACTGGGCCTGTTGCGCACAGGGTGGGGGCTCCGATTGAGGCGGTGAGGCCGCTGTCTGCTGAGCCGCCGGTGAATTCACCTTTAACTTGCACGCCCAGTTCTTCGGCAGACATTCGATAGTCGGCTAAGAGGTCGCGGCTGGCATCTGTTTCGAACAAAGGTAAAAAAGTCCCTTGATGGGTGATGCGGCCACACGTACAAGGTAGGGCTTCTTCTTCGATGATGTCTTTGATGCGTTGCTGCAGCTTCTCATGATCCACGTCACCCGGAAACCGAACATCTAATTGGCCTGAGGCATGGGGGGCTACGGTATTGACTGACATGCCCCCTTTAATCGTTCCGACATTGGCGGTGATACCTGCGGCGCGGTCAGTGAGTTGATGTAGGGCAGTGATTTTTCGGGCCAAGGCTTCGATCGCGCTGGCGCCTTTGTCGTGATTGACGCCCGAGTGTGCGGCGACGCCATCGACTTCGAAGTCGATGAAGAAGGCACCTTTGCGAGACGTGACTACGTTGCCGCTTGGCCGACCAGGTTCTGCGTTTAATACGGTGGCGGCGCCTTTGGCCATTTTCAGGATCAGTTCTCGCGACGCGGGCGAGGCGATCTCTTCGTCGCCGGTATAGAGCACTTTAATAGGTAAATGATTACCACCGCAGGCATGAAAGGCGCGTGCTACAAAGGTGTTCATCACCAGGCCTGCTTTCATATCCGCCACGCCTGCACCATAGGCAACACCATCCTCAGCGCGGTACGGACGTTGTGCCGCCGTGCCATCCGGGAAAACCGTATCCATATGCCCCATTAGCAGTACGTGCGCGGCCTCAGGCCCAGCCGTGCCGGGTACCTCAGCAACGAGACAGTTGCCATGCTTGGCATTGAGGTGCACCTCGGTGGCGACGCCCGCCTTCTCGAGATGCTTACGAAAAACCGCACCCACTTGATCAACGCCAGCTTTGTTGTAGCTGCCGCTGTCAATGTTCACGACTTGTTCGAGCAGGGTGAACATCTCTTGTTCGTGGGCACGTAACCAGTCAAGAATGGCCTGTTTGACATCAGCATGTACCGCGACAGATTCAGAGTTTGGCATGACGGTTTCCTATTGGTTTGGTCAACATATTAGCGTCAAAGCGCGCTGCAATCACACCTTTTTGTGTTGTCGTCGCAGCGGGGTTGTTGACGTCATTTTGCCGTTCGCGAGAGAACGTTTAGTATGTCAGCAGTTGGCCGCGAGCCTATCGCAGCCCGGCTTGAACGGTGTGCCTCAGACGCGAGGTACGCTCGCCACGACTCTCACATAGCAATCAATAGGATTTTTCAGCAACATGAATCAACAGCAGGCTATTCAATCACACTGGTCAGAAGCAGAGCTCACAGACTTGGCAACCCGTGCTTTTCAGGGGCTGGGTCTGACACAAGCAGACGCCACTGATGTTGTGAAAGTACTGGTACTGGCTGACCTTTTTGGTTTAAGCACGCATGGGCTGTCGCGGATTGAGTCGTATGGTGAGCGCCTGTTGGTCAAAGGGATTAGTGCGCAGCCTAAGATTTCGGTGCAAGCACCTGCGGCAGCACTGCGCTTGGTGGATGGTGACAATGGTGTCGGGCCGTTAGTTGGTATGCACGCTTTGCGTGCGGCGATGGAGGCAGCGCGGCAGTGTGGCATTGGGATGGCGTTTGCGCGCGGTAGCAACCATTTTGGTCCGATCTCGCCTTATTCATTGATCGCGGCAGAAGAGGGTTTTGCGAGTGTGATCGGTAGTAATGCCACAACAACGATTGCCCCTTGGGGGGGCAGTGATGCCCGGCTAGGCAATAGCCCGCTTGGTTTTGGCGTGCCTAATCCGGGCGGCTCGCCGTTTTTACTGGATATGGCCATGAGCGTCGTGGCCCGCGCCAAGGTACGTAATGCGTTTAAGCGTGGTGAGTCGATTCCTGATACGTGGGCGACTGATGCTCAGGGGCGTCCTACAACGGACCCTAAGGCGGCGCTTGATGGCTTCTTACAGCCGGTCGGCGGGCACAAGGGCTACGGACTTGCTTTGCTCGTGGATATGTTTGCGGGGCTGTTATCGAACGCAGCCTACTTGACGCACGTGAAGTCTTGGGTCGATGCGCCCGACGAGCCACAAAATTTGGGGCACTTTTTTATTCTGATCGATACCCGGCTGTTGGGTTCGGCGCAGTGGCTGTCAGAGCGGATGATGGATTTTGCGTCGATCTTGCACGAGAGCCCTGCAGTCGACGCGACCAAGCCCGTGATCGTGCCGGGCGAAATTGAATTGAAAAAAATGGCGCAGCAACGTGCTGAGGGGATCCTACTTGATCCGGCAACGGTGGCGCTCTTGATGCAGCACGCGGGTGAGCATTGATATCCCCTGCAAAAAGTTATTGCCAACCTTTAAACGGGTGATGCTGGCGCTGCGAACGAATTGACGTTCTTGGCCGTCGATAAACTCTCACCGGAGACTTTTGTGCACGATTGGACTTGGTTATGGATTCCCGCTTCGATTTTTGCCGCAGCGGCGCAGGCTGGGCGTAATGCGATTCAACGCAGCCTGACCGAAAAGCTTGGCACGCTAGGTGCCACGCAGGTACGATTTTTATACGGTTTCCCGTTTGCCGCACTGTTCGCGGCGATCGCTCTGTTTGCAACGGGATCAACGTTTCCTGCGATGGATTTAAGTTTTGCAATGTTTGTTGCGGCGGGGGCAATTTCTCAAATTGCGGCAACCGCCTTGATGCTTGCGGCAATGCGCCAACGGGCGTTTGTGGTGGTGACCGCTTGGACTAAAACCGAGCCTGTTCAGGTGGCAGTGTTCGGCTTAGTCGTACTGGGCGATACCATTTCATGGCTCGCGATGGCTGCGATCATTGTCGCCACAACTGGTGTCACTGTGATGGCGCGCAAGCCTGTCAGCGGCCCTCAAGAGGGCTCTGGATGGCAGCCTGCGGTGTTGGGGTTAGCGGCCGGCGCCTGTTTTGCCATTGCCGCAGTCACGTTTAGGGGTGGCATTTTGGCCTTAGGCGATGGTCATTTTCTGATGCGCGCTTCGCTCACACTCGCTTGCGGGTTGGGCGTACAAACCTTGCTACTGGCTGCGTGGATGATGATTTTTCATTACGAGGCCTGGGTGCGCTGCCTGCAGGCCTGGCGCATTTCAATCTGGGGCGGTTTGCTGGGCGCCTCAGCCTCAGAAGGTTGGTTTCTGGGCTTTGCGTTGACGGCCGCTGCTAATGTGCGAACTCTGGGCTTAGTCGAGGTGTTGTTTGCGCAACTGCTTTCTTGGCGTGTATTTGCAAGTAAAAGCACACGGCAAGAAACGATCGGGACCATACTGATTGTGGCAGGCGTCGCCTGCCTATTGTGGACATCGACTTAAAGCAGAGGAATCCGCTTTGCCGCCGTTTCAGCAGCAGGGGTACCCTTGTACTCTTGCACGATACGCTGCAACGTCGCTTTTGAGGCTGCGCGATTGTTCAGTTCAAACTGGGATCCCGCAATCATTAGCAAAGCGTCGGGTGCTCGGGCTTCGCGGGGATACCTTTTTACCATTGCATCAAGCGTGGCAATAGCGCCTTTAAAGTCTTTTGACGCATAGCGGCTGCTACCCAAATAAAACTGTGCCGTAGGCGTGAGTTTGCTGTCAGGGTAAAGGGTCAAAAACGCGGTTAGATTTTCAGTCGCCTCTTTGTACTGACCTTTGCGAAAACTTTCGATCGATTGATCAAAAGCCGATTGTTCGCGCGGATCGGAAGACCTGGCGTCGGGCGCACGCGCACCAGAGGTGCCGCCGGGTGAACCTAGCCCTGAGCTTGGCCGTCCAAGCTGTTCCATATCTCCGCGTAAACGCGTGACCTCTTGTTCAAGTGCTTCGATCTGATCGGCGAGCTGCACGCGCGCGCGCTGGTTGGCCTCAGTGAGCGTTCTAATTTGTTGACGCAATTCAACAATCGCTTTGCGGGCATCATCGTCGGCAAAGGCCTGTGCTGGCTGACTGATTGCAAGGCAGCTCAGCAAAATTAAGCCGGTACTCAGCACGCGCTTAGAGGTGGTGGTCAAAGACATGAAGTATCCCTTTAAAACGACAAGGCGGCTAGTGAGCCGCCCTGTTTAGTTCAGATCACAGCGCTTAAGCTTAACGCTTATAGTTGAAATCTGCACGACGATTTTCTGCATAATCGGCATCGGTGTTACCCAAGGCTTTGGGTTTTTCTTTGCCCAGGCTGATGGTTTCAACTTGGGTGTCAGAGACGCCTAACAAGGTCAGCATGCGGCGCACTGCCTCGGCGCGACGTTGACCCAGTGCCAAATTATATTCAGAGCCACCACGGGCATCGGTATTGCCTTCAACCACCACGCGCTGCGCAGGCGTGCTGACCAGGTATTTGCCGTGCGTTTCAACGAGCGAGCGGTACTGATCGCTTACTGTGTAGCTATTGAAGTCAAAGTAAACCGAGCGCTGTTTGGCCAAGATGCTTTGTGGATTAAATGGATCGAGAATGCCAGAGCCGTCTGCACCACCCGCCCCAGCTTTATCGTCAAGAGAAACCGAGCTACAAGCGGCCAAACTGGCAGCTAAGGCGGCGATGGTGAGAGCTTTTGCGATACGCGACATGATCTATCCTTTAAGAGGAAATTAAACGGTTATTGAGAAAAGGGGCCCCAAGTGGGTTCGCGTATTTCGCCGTTCAGGACAGACAGCGTTTGACGAACGCGACCATCACTAGATACCCCGGCCAACACGCTTCGACCACCTTGAATTGCGGCATACAAGACTTGCATGCCGTTAGGAGCAAAACTTGGAGACTGATCATCGCGCCCGTCGGTTAGAAGGGACTCTGCGCCAGTGGCTAAGTTCAGCGAGGCGATACGGTATGTGCCGTCTCGACGTGTAACAGTTAGCAAAGTTTTGCCATCCGGAGAAATTCGAGGTGAGATATTGTAACCGCCGTTAAACGAGATACGACGTGGCTCACCGCCCTCAAGACCCGTTTGATAAATCTGTGGGCTACCACTGCGATCGCTCGTAAAGAAAATTGACCGGCCATCGGGCGCAAAGAATGGTTCGGTATCAATCAAGGGCGAGCGGGTCACGCGACGCAGGTTTGAACCGTCATTGGCGCCTAGCATGTAAATTTGCGACAGACCATCACGGGTGAGTACCACTGCCAGCGTATTGCCATCGGGCGACCAAGCCGGTGCCGAGTTGTTGCCTTTGTAATTAGCGACCGGTGCACGTTTGCTGGTCGTGAGATGGTGTACGTAAACCACGGGTTTGCCAGATTCAAAACTTACATAAGCCAGTCGGCTGCCATCGGGTGACCAGGCCGGCGAAATAATCGGTTCGCGTGAGCGCAAGGCCACCTGAGGGTTTTGCCCATCGGCGTCTGCAATTTGCAATTCGTAAGTCTTACCCTGCTTAAAGACATAAGCGATTCGGGTCGCAAATACGCCCCTGATCCCGGTAATTTTTTCGTAGATTCGATCGGCGATCTGATGAGAATTACGCCGTAGTTCTTTTTCGGTACCTGAAACTGAGAAGCCATCGAGTGGGCCACGTTTAACGGTGTCGCCCAGGCGATACTTAATTTCAAAGCGACCGTCTGCCAGGCGAGTCACCGTACCGTGTGCAATAAAGTCGGCGCCCCGAGTGCGCCACTCGTCGTACGCGATCGCTGAGTCGGCCGTCAGTGCGGCTCCGGTCGTTGCAATCAGTCGAAACTGACCTGAGCGGGTTAGGTCGGCGCGGATAATTTCTGCGATTTGGTTGCCGACCGCGTCGCCGCTGTAGTCGGCTATGGCCACGGGATATTGTTGCGCGCCTGTTCCTGAGATATCGACGCGCAGTTGTGCCCGAGCCGCGTCTGTACCAAACAGGGTAAGCGTAATAATTAGGCAGGCAAACAGCCACCCAAACATGACGTTATTTGACGTCTTGCGGGCAGTTAGATTGGGGTCAAGTTGATCAAACGTCATATGTTGCAAGCTCCTATCAATCATACATATTGTAATTGACGTCGATGTAACCTGGATAGCTACCAGAAGATGGCCGTGGAAAGGGCGTGCAGCGCCTTATCCCGGTCTCGACCGCACGATCAAAGTTGGTGTTGCCAGACGTTTTTGTCAGGCGTACATCTGCGATTTGCCCGTCGGGTTTTAAGCTCACCCGGTATTGCGCAGCGGGGTTGCCTCCCGCGCCTCGTGGTGGAGGTGGAAACGACACGCCTGGCAGCACACAAGCTCGCACTTTTGCTGGGTAGCCGTCATCTCGCCCCCCGCCGGACTGATTACGGTCAGCGGTTCCGCCGGGCAGCCCGGCAGCGCTCAAGGCGTCGCCGCGCATCAGGTCTTTCAAGGCCTGCTCTTTGGCGGCGCGCTGGGCGGCCTCTTCTTTGGCTTTTTTCTCGGCAGCTGCTACTTTCGCAGCGTCTTCTTTCGCTTTTTTAGCCGCCTCTTCTTTGGTTTTCTTTTCAGCTTCTTCTTTTTCTTTCTTTTCAGTGGCTAGTTTTTCGGCAACCAGCTTTTTAGCAGCCTCTTCTTTTGCTTTTTTGTCAGCTTCGGCGCGCTCAGCATCGCGGCGGCGTTGCTCAAGCCGTTCAGTTTCTTTTATTTTTGCGACTTCGAGTTCTTTTTTGATGCGTTCTTTCTCTTTGATGGCATCTTCGGCCGCGCGTCTGTCTGCGGCCTCTTTGGCGATCATTTCGCGTTCAAGCCGTTCTTGTTCGCGCCGGCGTTTAGCCTCTTGTTCGAGTGCGATCTCTGGATCAACTTGCGGGGTTGGCGCAGCTGCTGGTGCAACCGGAGGCGGTGGCGGTGGTGGCGGCGGGGGAGACGGTTCGGGCGTGGGTTCAGGCTTGGGTGCGGGCGCAGGCTCGGGCTTGGGCTCAGGAGGCTTAGACTGGGGTGGTGGGCTCACAGGGCTATTGCCGTCGGCCACAAGCATGATTTCGAGCGGCCCGTTGGCCTCGGTTTTCCAGTCAAGCCCGAGCACGAGCATCAGCACTAAGATCAAATGGGTGAGCAGCGCCAGACCGAGCGCGCGTAGGTTCATCGCCTGCCTCGGGGGCAGAATCGGACCGCGTACCATTTTGGGGTAGCGAGGCGGCATCAGTGCGAGAGACGCTTAAACGAGGTCGACATAACGAGAGTTAACGCTTTGTAGGCTTGGCATTAGAAGCCGGTGCTGTATTGCCTTTTTGGTCGACCAACAAACCAAGTTTCGTGACCCCGTTTTTGCGCAAATCCTCCATGACCTTCATGACCACGTCATAAGGGACTTTGCCATCGGCGCCAATGACGACCGGCTGGTCGGGCTTAAGCTCTGACAAAATGGTTTGCGCTAACGCGTTGCGCTCAACCGGTTTGAAGGTTTGGCCTGATTCGCGTTTGCGCCACTCGATCTTGCCGCCCTCATTGATTTGGATCTCAAGCGGGGTGAGCGGCACGTTGGCGGCCTGCCCGACAGAAGGTAGCTCGATCACGCCTGGGGTGATTAAAGGCGCTGTGACCATAAAAATCACCAACAATACGAGCATGACGTCGATGTACGGTACAACGTTAATCTCGTTTTTTAGGCGACGGCCGGATCGCCCAGAACTTGAGCGTACCGAAGACATTAGCGCACCTGCCGCTGCAGAATGTTCAAGAACTCATCGACAAAGGTTTCGAAGCGAATCGACAGACGATCGATGTCATGGGTATAGCGGTTGTAGGCCACCACGGCAGGGATGGCAGCGAACAGGCCGATGGCCGTGGCAATCAGCGCTTCGGCAATCCCAGGTGCAACCGAGGCAAGTGTGGCCTGCTGCACATTGGCCAAGCCTACAAACGCGTGCATAATGCCCCACACGGTGCCTAACAGACCCACATACGGGCTCACAGAGCCGGTTGAGGCCAAGAAGTTCAGATGCGACTCGAGTTCATCCATTTCGCGCTGAAAGGCGGCGCGCATGGCACGACGTGCGCCATCAAGCGTGGGTGCCGTGGCGGGGGTGGCGCCTGCTCGGCGCGCTTTGGCAAACTCTTCCATGCCCGCATGAAAAATACGAGCTAACGCGCCGCTCTCGTTTAAACGCCCGGCAATCGACTGATCGAGGCCGTTTAAATCGCCACCCGACCAAAAGTCATCTTCAAACCGACGTGTTTGCGCCAACGACTTTTTAATCGTGGCACGTTTTGAAAAAATGAAAGTCCAGGAAACAACCGAGACCACAATTAAGAGCAGCATGATCAGTTGCACAGGGATGCTGGCATTTAAGACCAGCGAGAGCATCGACATGTCAGAGGTAGTTGGCATCACTTATTCCTGAATAGTTACTGCAAATTTGGTTCGCACCGACTGTGGAATCGCCGCGACCCGCATGTTAACGGTTTCTACACAACATACTTGGATGTTGCTTTGGGTCAGAAGTTCACCATCTCGGTAAATCGTCTGATGGAAGTGTAACGAAGCTCGGCCCATTCGTGTGACTTCGCTTTCAATTTGTAACAAGTCATCGAGGCGCGCAGGCTTAAGATAGCGAATGTCTAGCGCGGTCACCATAAAGCCACGTTGCTCTTGCGCAGCGAGGGCTGATTGGTTCACGCCGACAGCGCGTAGCCACTCGGTGCGACCGCGCTCCATGAACTTAAGGTAGTTGGCGTAAAAAACAACGCCGCCCATATCCGTATCTTCGTAGTACACCCGCACAGTAAAGCGGTGTTTAAACGCCGGCGGCTGTGGTTGCATCGCTAAGCCCCTTTCAGACGACGGGTAAACGCTTGTAATCTTGTGCTCAAGCGTTACACCAGCGTCAAGCGTGTGATCGTTTGGGTGACGCAGTCAGCCAGCGCAATGCGTGTGGCTTCGCTCTCGGTGCGACATAACAGTTCGATGACACCGTCTTTGAGGCCGCGATCGCCCACGGTGATTCTAACGGGCGGGCCAATAAGCTCCCACTCTGCAAACATGATGCCTGGGCGTAAATCACGATCATCCAAAATGACGTCAACCCCTTGCGCTTTGAGCGAGGTATAAATAGCCTCACAGGCGCTGCGCACCTCTTCGCTTTTGCCCCAACCGACCCCGCAAATCACAACTTCGAAGGGGGCCAGCGCACGCGGCCAGACAATGCCTTTAGCGTCGTGATTTTGTTCGATCGCTGCACCCACTAAGCGGGTGACGCCAATTCCGTAGCAGCCCATCTCCATGAGTGCTGGCTTGCCAGTTTCGTCAAGAAAGGTTGCCTTCATTGCCTCAGAGTATTTTGTACCGAGATAAAAGACGTGGCCGACTTCAATGCCCCGTTGAATCGCTAGTTGGCCATTGCCTGAGGGGGCTCGGTCGCCTGCGACGACATTTCGCAGGTCTGTCACCAAGTCAGGCTCGGGCAGGTCACGCACCCAATTCACTCCGCTTAGGTGGGCGTTTTCTTGGTTGGCGCCGCAGATAAAGTCATGCATCTTAGCCACAGTGTTGTCGGCAATGACTTTGACGGGAAGTTTTGTGTTGACCGGGCCTAGATATCCTGGTTTGCAACCAAAGTGCTCAACGATCTCGGTTTCAGTGGCAAATCGAAAGCCATGATTCAGACCAGGGATCTTGCCTGCCTTAATCTCATTGAGTTCATGATCGCCGCGCAACAACAGTAGCCAAACTTGGCTCGGCTGGTCTTTGGGATCGGTGGCCAGCACGATCGACTTGATGGTCTGAGTCAGTGGTGTCCCGAGCAATTGAGCAACGGCTTCGCATTTGGCGGCGCCCGGGGTGGGCTCGAGCTTCATGCCTGCGAGGGGGGCGGCGCGCTGTTCAAGTAGGCAGGGCGCCACGGCTAACTCGATATTGGCGGCGTAGTCTGACGCGGGGTCATACACGATCAAGTCTTCGCCGATATCGGCAATCACCTGAAACTCGTGACTCTGCGAACCCCCGATCGACCCTGTGTCGGCCGAGACGGCTCTGAAGGTCAGCCCCATACGTTCAAAAATCTTCATGTACGCGTCAAACATGATTTGGTAGCTTTTTTGTGCGCCGGCCACGTTGCGATCAAACGAGTAGGCGTCTTTCATCGTGAATTCGCGTCCGCGCATGACGCCAAAGCGCGGGCGGCGCTCGTCACGAAACTTCGTTTGGATATGATAAAAATTGACGGGCAACTGGCGCCAGCTTTGAATTTCGTTGCGCGCGATATCGGTGATCACTTCTTCGGAGGTAGGTTGCAACACAAAATCACGACCGTGTCGGTCTTTCATGCGCAAAAGCTCGGGGCCATATTGTTCCCAACGGCCTGACTCTACCCACAGTTCGGCTGGCTGCACCACTGGCATCAACAGTTCGAGTGCACCTGCAGCGTTCATTTCTTCGCGAATAATGTTTTCGATCTTGCGTATGACGCGCAGGCCCAAAGGCATGTAGCTGTAGATGCCACCGGCTAGTTTACGTATCAATCCCGCGCGCATCATCAACTGATGGCTAGTGATTTCGGCGTCGTTGGGGGCTTCTTTTAGGGTGCTGATATGAAAGGCTGATGCGCGCATGGGATAGGGGCTAAATTTTATTAGGGCATATTGCCCAACAGGTACGTATAATCACAGGCATTGTATTGAATTCGCAGGGAGTGGCCATGCTTGATCGCGAAGGCTACCGTCCAAATGTAGGAATTATCCTCGTTAATCAAAAAAACGAGGTCTTTTGGGGCAAGCGCATACGGGAACACGCTTGGCAGTTTCCGCAAGGCGGCATCAATCAGGGCGAGAGCCCTTCGCAGGCGATGCTGCGCGAGCTTCACGAAGAGGTCGGGCTGTTGCCTGACCATGTTCGCATCTTAGGACGTACGCGCGAGTGGTTGCGTTATGACGTGCCCGATACCTTTATTCGGCGCGAATCACGCGGGCACTATAAAGGACAAAAGCAGATTTGGTTTCTGCTGCGTATGCTTGGGCGCGACACAGACGTGTGCTTGCGTGCCACGCCGCACCCCGAGTTTGATGCCTGGCGCTGGAGCCCCTACTGGGTCTCGCTTGATGACGTCATCGCGTTCAAACGCGATGTCTACACTCAAGCGCTCAATGAGTTATCACCCTTAATTTTTAAGCGCGGGCAAGATCTTGCAGAGCAAGCTGCGATACAAGCTTTGCCTGAACAAAGCCCTTAGCGAATTTAACGCTCATCCAACGCGGCTCCGTAGCAAAGCGCAAACAAGCTTGACCGCTAGCTCTGTGGCTAACCTCTTCGCCAAAGTTTTAGGCAAAAAAAAGCAGTGCATCTCTGCACTGCTCACCCTAGCTGATGACTGCAGCCTTTTTTAACGCAGGCGCTTAATCAAGCTAGAAGTATCCCAACGGCCGCCGCCCATTTTCTGGACATCGGCATAAAACTGATCAATTAAGGCAATACTTGGAACGCGTGCGCCGTTTCGGTTGCACTCGTCCATCACTAAGCCCAAGTCTTTACGCATCCAATCGACTGCAAAGCCAAATTCGAACTTGTCGTCGACCATCGTGGTGCCACGATTATCCATCTGCCAGCTTTGCGCCGCGCCCTTACCGATGACCTCGATCACTTGCTTCATGTCTAAGCCCGCGGCTTGCCCAAAGGCGATGCCTTCAGACAGACCCTGCACCAAACCAGCGATACAAATTTGGTTGACCATTTTGGCCAACTGACCCGCACCAGCAGGGCCAACGAGGGTGACCGCGCGTGCCATGACGGCAATCACGTTTTTGACAGCATCAAACTCTGCTGCGTCACCGCCGCACATAACGGTCAGCATGCCGTTGACTGCGCCGGCTTGACCGCCCGATACTGGGGCATCGATAAACCGAAGCGACTTCTGTTTGGCTAACGCGCTGAGTTCGCGCGCAATCAAAGCAGATGCCGTTGTGTGATCGACAAAGGTCGCGCCCGCTGACATGCCTGCAAAGGCACCGTCAGCGCCTAGCACGATGCTTCGCAAATCATCATCATTGCCAACGCAGGCAAACACGATCTGCGCGCCCTGAGCCGCTTCACGAGGGGTGGCGCAAGCGCGTCCCCCAAACTCTTTGACCCAGGCTTGCGATTTTTGAGGGCTACGGTTGTAGACGGTGACATCATGCCCAGCTTTGGCCAAATGCCCCGCCATTGGCAACCCCATCACCCCCAGTCCAATAAAAGCGACTTTGGTGGGGGTAGAGGGTTCGTACGTTTTGCTATTGATGCTAGACATTCATTTACTCTTCTACGAAGGCTTGTTCACGTTTCTTCTTGATGGAAGGCAACGCAACGATGACTACCAACAATGCCGCAACACCAAGCAACGAGGCCGAGAGCGGACGCTCAAGGAACGTGCCGTAGTTACCGCGTGACAACAGCAAGGCACGGCGGAAGTTTTCTTCCATCAGCGGGCCGAGCACCAAGCCCAACAGTAACGGAGCGCCTTCGCACTTCAGTTTGGCCCACACATAACCGATGATGCCAAAGCATGAGGTCGTCATGATGTCAAAGGTGTTGTAGTTCAGTGAGTACACACCGATGGTACAAAACACCAAGATCGCAGGGAACAAGATTTTGTAAGGCACTTTGAGCAGCTTCACCCAAATACCAACAAGCGGCAGGTTCAACACGACCAACATCAGATTACCAATCCACATTGAAGCAATTAAGCCCCAGAACAGCTGTGGATGACTAGTCATCACCTGTGGACCAGGTTGGATGTTATGAATCGTCATTGCCCCGACCATCAGCGCCATCACAGCGTTGCTTGGGATACCCAGTGTTAATAGAGGAATGAACGAAGTTTGAGCGCCCGCGTTGTTGGCGGCCTCAGGGCCCGCCACACCAGCAGGATGACCCTTGCCGAAACGTTCTGGATTACGCGACACTTTCTTTTCGAGAGTGTACGAGGCAAACGACGAAAGCACCGCGCCACCGCCCGGCAGAATCCCTAGCATTGAACCCAAGGCCGTGCCGCGTATAACTGCTGGCCAAGCTTCTTTGAATTCTTGCTTATTGGGATACAAAGAACCGATCTTCGAGGCGATCTCGGTGCGGTTTTCTCTGAGCTCAAGGTTGCTCATGATCTCTGCAAAGCCGAACACGCCCATTGCAACGATCGCGAAATCTAGGCCGTCTTGCAACTCGGGCACGCCAAAGTCAAAGCGGGCAACACCTGAGTTCACGTCGGTGCCAACCATGCCGAGCAACAGGCCCAACAAGATCATGCAAATGGCTTTAATCAGTGAACCAGACGCTAGTACAACCGCGCCAACCAAGCCAAGCACCATCAGCGAGAAATATTCGGCCGGGCCGAATTTAAAGGCCACTTCAGCCAATGGTGGAGCAAACGCAGCCAACAGGAGTGTTGCGACGCTACCTGCAAAAAACGAAGCCAGACCGGCAATAGACAGCGCAGCGCCTGCCCGACCATTTTTAGCCATCGCGTGCCCGTCGAGTGTCGTCACCACTGACGAGGTCTCGCCCGGCAAGTTCACCAAAATGGCAGTTGTTGAACCACCATATTGTGCACCGTAATAAATACCGGCCAACATAATCAAACCGGCAATCGGGGGCAGCACATAAGTGATTGGCAGCAACATTGCAATTGTTGGTACAGGGCCCAAACCAGGCAACACGCCCACTAAGGTGCCTAGCAAACAGCCTAGCAATGCATAGGTCAGGTTTTCAGGCGTGAAAGCCACGCCAAAACCCATCATCAAATTATTAAATAAGTCCATGAACAGGTGCTCCTTAGTTCAGACCAAGAAAGGCGGGCCAAATCGGAAACACCAATTTGAGACCTTTCACAAACGCCAGCCAGCAGAGTAATGTCAAAAAGCACGCATTTGCACCGGTGACTTTCCAATTATGCTCGTGGCTGGCAAAGCTGGCGATTGTCACCAACGAGAACAGCGAGAAAATCAGGCCCATCGGGCGCAGCATGAGACCAAACAGAACGATCGCTGAAATAATAATGGCCAGAATTTTGAAGTCGAATCTTGCAACTTCTGTCTTCTCAGCATTGGGGCGCAAGGAACCTAACAAAATCACAGCGCCCAAAACGGCCATGATGATGCCAAGCCAATGAGGAAAATAGCCAGGGCCCATTCGGGCGGCAGTGCCCATTGAGTAACTGGTGGCTTTCCAGGCGAATCCAAGGCCAAACAGGGTGAACATCACCCCTGACCAGAAGTCCTGTTTATTTCTAAGCTGCATAATGGGTGGCTCCTTAACTGCGCTGCTAAAAATTTGTTGAAACAATTTATCGTGCGTTGTGTGCACCGTGGTTCTGCTAGAACTCAGCCTTTGCTTGTATGTATGTCAGAGAACTAGCGAGGATTGCATGGTAATGGAGTGCAGCCCCAAAGCAAACCCTGAACTAACCCCTAGACGATGGGGTTTTCCCTAGACTTGTGTTGGTTTGCACACAAAATGCGCCTAAATATGCAAAGTATTAACATTTTGTAATGTTAGGAGGCGTTCGATAGATTGCCTAGCATGGTTTTCTGAACGCAACCTGACAAAACGAAGTGACTGTTACGTTTTATCTTGATAAATGTTTTTGCATCAACACATTTAGTCAGAGAGGCGGAGCAGGTGTTTTGCCCTAACGCTCAATTTTGCTTTACGATATCGCCATGCTTGAAGATCTCGATCAACTTTCAACCCGCTTAGCGACTCTGATCGCCTACACACAAGAGCTTGCCGCTGAGGTGGGTACTTTACGTGTCAGTTTGTCTCAGGCGCAGTCAGAGCGCGACGCTTTGCAGGCTAAGCTGGCTCAAGAAGGGACTCAGGCTAAAGCGCTAACACGTAAGGTTGACGCCTTTGTATCAGAGCAGGCATCCCTGCAAGGGTCGCTTGATCTTTTTAAGCAAGAGCAGTCTACTTTGCAGGCCCAACTTCAATCCCGCGAACAAGAGGTCTTGACCTTGCGCGCGGCGACGGCGCAGGCGCGAGAACGCATCGAAGCTGTACTCGAGCGGTTACCCGGCGCACCCGCGGCGCCTGAGCAAGGGACTCATTAATGGAACGCGTTGACATCTCTATTTTGGGGCGAGATTATTCTCTGGCTTGCCCTCCCGAAGAAAAACAAGCTCTAACGGCTGCGGCGCACCACATCAGCCAGTTGGCCGGGCGTATTCAAGGCAGCGGTAAAGTTTCGGGCAATGAGCGTATCGCTGTGATGGCAGCAATTCAGGTTGCGATCGAACTGTTATCGGTGAAGGCACCCGACGGGCCCTTAGGGGGTTTGGCTGTTGGTGACTTCAAGCGTAGAATTGGCGACATGAACGCGATGCTCGATGCGGCGCTACCTAAGCCCACATCCAAAGCACGCTAAGCAAGATCTTTACGGTTTGTCCCTGCTGTGTTCGTGACTAGGTCATATATTCTCAGAACCAATGCTTATGGCATACATAGGTTGCGGGATAGCTATACGGGAATGCGGGTCTCTAGCAGACGCGCTCAAAGTTAGCAGATCGCGGCCAACTTGAACTTACGGTTCGAGATGCCGGCCTAAACGGCACGAGCGGGGCATCTATATCAACGAGTCTGTGGCGATACAGACTCGTTGTTTGATGAAAAGTCTATTTTTAGCGTTGCCTGCGTGTGCTAAAAAATAGCCAGATTCCCGCAAACACCATCGGCACCGACAGCCACTGGCCCATTGATAGCCCCGCTGCGAGTAGTCCCAAAAAATCATCTGGCTCTCGGGCAAATTCAGCGACAAATCTAAAAACGCCGTAGCCGATCAAAAACACGGCGCTGACTTGGCCGGATGGCCGAGGTTTATTGGCAAACCACCAGACCACCACAAATAGCGCTAAGCCCTCAAGGCCTAGCTGATAGAGTTGCGACGGGTGTCGCGCGATGCCGTCGCCGCTCTGCCTGAAGATCATCGCCCAGGGCAAGGTGCTCGGCCGGCCCCACAGCTCGCCGTTAATAAAGTTGCCTAGCCTGCCAGCGGCAAGGGCAAGCGGTATGAGCGGTGCGACAAAATCGGCCACTTCAAAAAATTTGTAGCCGCGACTGCGTGCCAGCCAAAACATCATCACCAGAACGCCCAGCAAACCACCATGAAAAGACATGCCGCCTTCCCAGAGGTAGGTGATTTCGAGCGGATGAGCCAAATAGTAGGCGGGCTTATAGAACAGGACGTAACCGAGACGTCCTCCGGCTACCACTCCTAAGACCCCATAAAAAATGATGTCTTCGAGGTCGCGCACGGTCAGCCGCGACTTGTTGTGCGCGATGCGCCAGCGTCCAAGTAACCAGGCCGACCCAAAGCCCACCAGATACATCAAGCCATACCAATGAATGGCGAGTGGGCCTAAGCGCAGGGCAACAGGGTCAAAGTCGGGAAATTGCAGCATCGTGAGCCACCGGTCAAAAGATGTCCGATAATAACCCTTCAGCTTTACCGGAGATCCGCTTTGACAGATCGCCCGAAGAAGGG
>Ga0209768_10000561_pt1 | contig 24926 bp, 21 predicted proteins | sample LauGreSBDMM110SD_3_FD_187564 | JGI IMG/M metagenome (GOLD analysis project Ga0209768, IMG submission 187564) | Freshwater lake microbial communities from Lake Michigan, USA - Sp13.BD.MM110.SD (SPAdes) (version 2) | ecosystem: Environmental > Aquatic > Freshwater > Lake | place: Lake Michigan... | reverse complement strand
TACATGCGGCACGCAGCGCGGAAGTACGCGGCGGTGAGTGGCGCGTTCCTGTTTCTCTGCTCCTCGCCGGAGCGCTCCTTATCTCCGCCGCACCACACGCTGGGGCCGCGCTGATCACGTCGCGCGCTGGCAGCACCGTGGACGATGTCTTCTCCGGGTTCGAGTCCACCTCCCCTGGCGACTCGAGCGGCCCAACGCCAACACCACCGCCGCTCGGTGACCGCTTCACCATCCTCCTCGTTGGCGCGGACGCCATGGGGCAGCGCACCTCGTTCAATACAGATTCGATGATCATCGCCAGCTGGGATCGTGTGGGTGGCTGGGTGAGCACCATTTCGATCCCGCGCGACATCGTCAACGTCCCCATGGGAAACGGCGATGTCTGGGAGCCAAAGATCAACTCGCTCTGGCCATCTGCGCAGCGCAACCAAGCGCTCTTCCCAGAGGGTCCAGCAGTTGCATTGAGAAAGGCGCTCGGCGCCATGTTTGGCATCACGATCGACGCGACTGCTGTCATCGTCATTCCAACCTTCCGTCAGCTGATTAACGACATTGGTGGTGTTGATGTGAACATCAAGCGACCCATCTTTGATCCGTCGTACCGTACTGGCGACTTCCGTGGCGTGACACTGCCAAAGGGGAACTGGCACCTTGATGGCGACTGCGCCCTCGCCTACGCGCGCGTGCGCAAAGCGGCGGGGACCGATGACTTTAATCGCGGTGGGCGCCAGCAGGAGCTCCTCGTTGGGATCCGTAATCAGCTCGCCGCAAGTGGCAACATCTTGAGTAACGGGCTCGCCCTTCTCACAGCGCTCGGCGACGGCGTCCGCACCGACCTCGACCAGGCGCTCCTCCCAACGCTCGCCGAAGGTGCGCAGGCCTTCGACACTTCGCGCGTGGTGAGCGCACAGATGCGCGCGGGCGACGGGCTGCTGCGCTACCGCCGCGCCGATGAGCCGAGCCCATACGGCTCCGTCGTCTTCTTCAACGCGAAGCGCGCACTCCAACTTGGCGCGCGACTCTTCCCAACACCCGGAACGCGCCCATACGGCTGGCCAGTAGCGAAGGATGAACCAGCACTTGGGAAAGAGTTGCTTCCAGCTCCGTCCCCATCTGCTGGCGCCAGCGCAACGCCGAAGCCAACGCCCGTCAAGACGCCGATCCCTGTTGGGCCATACCAGTCGCTTGCAACCTGCAACGCGAATGTGCCTGCGCCGTCATATATCCCATCGCCAGATCCAACCTCAGCACCAAGTGAGGAGCCGAGCGGCGATCCGAGTGCGGAGCCGAGCGCGTCTGCGAGTCCGACTCCTGCGCCGTAACTCGTCTCGGTAACTCTTAGCCGAGCAGTTCGGCGCGTAGCGCCGCCGCAACGAGCGCCGCAGCCTGGCCGCGATGGCTCAGTTGATCCTTCTCTTCTGGTGAACGTTCGGCCATGGTGCGACCATCAACTTCGAAGACCGGGTCGTAGCCAAATCCTCCAGCGCCGCGCGGCCCCTCCACGATCTCTCCGCGCCGCTCGCCGCGGAAGATGCGCGGCGGCTCACCGCTAGGAAGTGATGGGTCAACGAGCGCCATGCAACAGACGAATCGTGCACCGCGTTGCGCGCGCAGCAGTCCGCTCAGCGCACCGAGCAGCTTTTCGTAGTTCTGCTGATCGGTTGCATCTGGCCCAGCGTAGCGACGCGTATAGACGCCAGGTGCGCCGTTCAGCGCATCCACCTCGAGCCCAGAGTCGTCAGCGAGCGTCCAGTGGCCGCTCTGCGCAGCGTAGAAGTGCGCCTTCTGCACGGCGTTCCCCTCAAAGGTTGCGCCGTCTTCTGGCGCTTCGTCGCTGATCCCTAGATCACGCAGCGTGACGAGCGTGAGTGGGAGGTCACCGAAGAGTCGCTGTAGTTCGGTGAGCTTATGCTTCGACCCTGTTGCAACGAGGAGTGTTCGTGCAGTGCGACTCATCTTGTATGAGTGGCGGCTGCGCGCCTTATCGCGCGGCGTCGACGGTGGCGCGTTGGAAGGCGATCAGTTCGGCGATCCCCTTGTCGGCCAAGGCGAGCATTGCGTCAAGTGACGCGCGATCAAACGGCTCCTGCTCCGCCGTCCCCTGCAGCTCTACATAGTGACCACCTTCCGTGGCGACAACGTTGAGATCCACATCGGCACGGCTGTCCTCTTCGTATGGAAGGTCGAGCACCGGGCGTCCGTCAACAATGCCAACCGAGACGGCGGCGATGTTGCGCGTCAGGAACTTATCAAGCTTCTTCGCTCGCATGGCGATCGCCAGCGCAATCCAGCCGCCAGTGATACTGGCGCAGCGCGTTCCGCCGTCCGCTACCAGCACGTCGCAATCGATCATGATGGAGCGCTCGCCGAGCTTGGTGAGATCCACAGCCTGGCGAAGCGATCGGCCGATGAGGCGCTGAATCTCATGAGTGCGTCCGCCGAGCTTGCCGCGTACCGCTTCTCGATCTGATCGCGTGTTGGTTGCGCGCGGAAGCATGCTGTATTCGGCGGTGATCCAGCCGGTCCCCTTGCCGCGCAGGTGCGGCGGAACGCGATCCTCAACGCTGGCAGAGCAGATCACCACAGTGTTGCCCACGGTGATGATCGCCGAACCCTCAGCCCACTTCTGGACGCCGAGCTCGGCGCTCAGCGCGCGCATCTGATCTGGTGCGCGTCCATCACCACGTGGGCCGCTTGCGCTTCCGATGCTCATCAGGATCTCCCTTTCAACTCTTCGAATCCAACGCGCCGGCGCGCTCGGCGGCCTTCGCCTCGTCCCAGAGCGTATCTAATGTGGCGAAGTCTGCCGTTTTTAGGTCAATCTTGCGCTCGGCGGCGCGCCGCTCCACCTCGCCGAAGCGGCGACGGAACTTCTCATTCGCCCCACGGAGCGCCGCCTCCGCATCAATCCCGCTGCGGCGCCCAAGGTTCACGAGCACCGCCATCACATCGCCGAGCTCATCCTGCGCCGCAGCCAGCGTCGCAGCGCTCGTTGCACTGCGCCCCGTGATGCTGTCCGGGTTCCCCGCCGCCGCTAGCGCCTCAGTTAACTCCTGAATCTCTTCGGTGAACTTCTCACGTACTCCATCCAGTGTTGGCCAGTCGTAGCCCATCGCACTCGCGCGATCCTGCAGTTCGCGACTCGCTGAAAGGGCTGGTAGCCCGCGACTGACGCCGCTCAGTGCGCTCTTGCTCTTTGGGCTTGCGTCGCCGCGCTCAGCGCGCTCCTGCGCCTTCACCGACTCCCATGCGCGCTGCACCTCTCGGCTCGTCTCTGCCGTCGCTTCACCAAACACGTGCGGATGGCGGCGAATGATCTTCTTCGCGAGCCGCTCCTGCACGTCGGTGAGGTCGAACGCGCCGCGCTCCGCCGCCAACTGCGTGTGAAGGACAATCTGCAGATAGACGTCGCCGAGCTCTTCAGCCATCGCCGCGTCCGTCGCAGCGCTCGGCGCCGCCGCCTGCGCCTCAATCGCATCGTGCAGCTCCCACGCCTCTTCAATCAGGTGCTTTGCCAGCGTGAGGTGCGTCTGCTCGCGATCCCACGGGCAGCCGTCCGGCGCACGTAGTCGCGCACTCAGCCATGGCATCGCCCACGGTGAGGCGAGCGCCTCGATCGGCGCGAGCGGCGGGATGAGGAGCGCCTCCCATGCGCTGGACTGGTCAGCAGTGACGCTCTGTAGCGTGGTGGTCTCTCCTGACGGAAGGAGTGTCACGCGGTGCTGCGTTCCGTAGAGACGCTCCAGCAGCGCTGCACCATTCCCGTTCCTCCCCGGGAGTTCAACGCCGGCACCTTCGCGCGCCTCTTTTTGCGCGGCGGTTCGCGTGACAAAGAGTGGGAGGCGAGGGTCTGCCGCCGTTGATGCGATCGCCGTGAGTGGGATGACGGAGAATCCGCCAGTGAGATCAACGTGTGGGGCAACCGTTTGCGCGGTTGCAATGAGTGACTCCACTGGAAGTTGGTCGCCGCGCGCCATCACGGCGCTGGTGAGCCCCCCGCCTCCTGGACCACGCTACCGTCAATGGCAATCTCCGCCGTCTGTCGATATGTGTCAAGCCAGACGAGGTAGCCGCTCGTCTTGATCGTCGCCTTCTGCTCTTCCGTCAGGGCGCGCTCTTCAATCGCGTTCACCTTGAAAATCACCATCTGGCTATTGAGCGTCTGCACGCTGCTCACTTCGTCTGCCGCGAGCAACCAGGCGGCTGAACCAATCTGCGCATTAAGCGAATAGCGGGAGGTGAAGCCAAGGTTGTCTGTGGTCATCCCCTCAAACTCCTTCAGCGCCTCTGCGGCACGCGCATCAAAATCAACGGACGCGCCGGCAAGCTCTTGGGCGAGGATCTCCATGCGGAGCGTCATCCCCTCGCGGCGACCCTCAAACTGCATGACGTGATAGCCAAACTCCGTCTTGATCGGGCCAAGGAGATCGCCAACCTGAAGGCCGTCTGCCCAGACGGCGTCCTCAAACGCAGGGACGTAGCTCCCCTTCGCCGCCCAGCCAAGTAGGCCGCCGTTTGCACCGGAGCCAGTATCATCACTCTGATCTGCGAGTGACGCCATTGATGCCCCGGCTGCAATCTTCTCGTAGGCGGTCTTCGCCTCAGCCTCGGCGGCAGCCCAGGCTGGATCAGTGGCATCCAAGCCTGCGGCCCCTGCTGAGTCGTCATTTGGGCTGTACAGGAGGTGGCGAACAAGCACCTCTTCAACCTCGCTGTTTCCCTGTGGCACCGGCACTGCGATGTAGCTGATGTCGCGCTGCTCAACTGGGTCAACCAGAAGCTCGGCGGTCACGACCTCGCTGAGTGCGGCGCTGAGCGCACGCTCACCAACCATCTTCTTGTAGAGGTCCATGTTGATCTTGGCGTCACTCGCGCTCACCTCAAAGTTTGGATCGGCCTGCGCAGGACGAATCTGGTCTACGTAGAAGATGACCAACTGACTGGCTGACTGGCTGATCGCCTCAGTTGCACCAACTGCGGTAAGCGCCCATGCCGCGGCGTAGGCAGGATCTGCAAGTGGATCTTCCGCCTTTGTGCTCCACCCAATACGTCCGCCCTCTGCGGCATACGCATCAGACGACTCTCGCTTCGCAATGGCTCCAACGTCGCCGCCAGCCTTGATCTCCGCGAGGATCGCATCGGCCTTCTGTTGCGCAGCGGCAATCGTTGCCTCCGTGGGGACTCCCTTTGAGCCTTTCGCGATCTCAATGGAGATGCGGCGCAAGAGGCGCAGCTCAGGGGTTGCTGTCTCATCTGCCCATGCGGCGTCGATCGCCACCTGATCAATCGTGACGCTCTTCTCGCCCGCAAGTTGTGCCACAAGGAGGGCATCAATCATGTCTGACGTCAGCTGGCTGCTCAGGTTCGTCCCCGCATCGTCAAGCTGCTGCAGGAGCGCGTCCGCTTCTTCATTTGTAAGCGTTCCGGCAGAGACGCGTGCCCTAATCCGTGCAGCCTCAAGGCTCAGGCGGAAGTTTGCAATCTCGCCACGTGACTTCGCCTCCCCAACGCTAATTGATGAGCCGTTCACCGTAACGGCAGATGCGTAGTTGTCACTCCACCAGCCCACCGCCAAGACGCCGGCGAGCAGGAGCGTGGAGAGGGCAATAGCTCCAAGGAAGGCAAGGTTGGTGAGCACAGATTTGTCCGCTGCGTGATACCGCGCTACGGCACTGGCGCGAAGTTTCGCGATCGGATTCACGGGGTCAACTCTCCTTTAGGCATGCTGCCTCACACTTGGGGCACGTGGGATCAGTATAGGGGGTGAATGCTATCCTCTCGCCACAATGGCAACTGCATCACTCCGCCTCACCGTGGGCCGCCCTCGCAGGGGCCCAATTGGGACGATTGTGGAGACTCTCCGTAGCATCTACCAGCGCCGCACACTCCTCCTTTATCTCACGATGGCAAGGGTGCGCCAAGACGGCGGGAGCTCGCTTCTCGGCAACCTTTGGCTAATCCTCGATCCAGCGATCCAGCTTGCGATTTACTACTTCCTTGTCGGCATCGTCCTCAATCGTCCACAAGAGAACTTCCCCCTCTTCCTATTCGCAGCAATCCTGCCTTGGCGATGGTTCACCATGGCGCTCAGCAGTGCTACCGAGTCCGTACGTAGGCATGACAAAGTAATGCGCCAGATCGCTTTTCCGCAGATTGTGCTCCCCCTCTCCGCCGTTGCGGCAAGCACCACGAGCTTCTTCTTCGGGCTTATCCCGCTCTTCTCCCTTTACCTCGTCTACCCCGACAGACTCACTAGCTGGGTGCTCGCCCTTCCGCTCGTCATCGCAGTGCAAGCGCTTTGGACACTTCCTTTCGCAATCATGTTCAGTGCGCTCAACGTATTCTTGCGAGACATCAGCAGCCTAGTCCGGCACGGGCTGCGACTTGCGTTTTATGTCTCCCCAGCCCTCTTTAGCTTCGAGAAGATCCAGAGCGTTCTCGCGCCATATCCACCTGCACACCTCATACTTGATTTGAACCCAATGGCATGGATCTTGAACGCGTATCGCGACCTACTTTACGAAGGTCGTTCGGCTGACTGGGGAGCACTCCTTGCTGTCGCCCTTGCCTCAATCCCATTTTCGCTCTTGAGCATCTACCTTTTCCGTCGCATGTCCCCTTCATTCGTGAAGGTTCTGTAGATGGGAAAAACGCCGCCGATTTTGCTCAGCAACGTTGGGGTTCGCTACAACATGCGACTCAAAAAGAAGCGCACCTTACGCCGCTCTATCACGCAGGCATCTCGATTTGATGCACAAGGCCACTTCTGGGCACTCCGAAACATCAACCTTGAGATTCAAGATGGTGAAACGGTCGCCGTGATAGGGGGAAATGGCGCAGGGAAGAGCACGCTCCTCATGACGCTCGCCGGCATCCTAGCGCCAGATGACGGCTCGATCGCAGTCTACGGTTCAATTGCCACACTCCTCCATGTTGGTGCAGGGTTTAATGACGAGTTGAATGCGGAGGAGAACATCCTCCTCGTCGGTGCCTTCCTTGGGGTGCCGACCTCAGTGATGAGGAAGAAAATCCCTGGCATCCTAGATTTTGCGGAGATCGGGGAGTTTGCTAAATCAGAGGTGCGGACGTATAGCTCTGGCATGCGCGCTCGGCTCGGCTTTGCTGTTGCAACCTCAGTGGACCCAGATGTATTACTGATTGACGAGGTTCTCTCAACTGGTGACGCATCGTTCCGCGATAAGGCGAGAGATCGCATACTTGAGCTCATGCAGAAGGCAAGGGCGGTGGTCTACGTAACGCACGATCTTTCCTCTGCAAAAGAATTCTGCACGCGATCCATCGAGCTTGAGGGCGGGAAGATTATTGCGGATGGACCAGCACGGCCGATTATTGACTCGTACGAGAAGAAGATGCGAGGAAAGTTGCGCTAAGCGCTAACCTACGGCGCCGCACTTGGGAGCTGGAGACCGCCGCCGTAGTTCAGGATTACCAGCAGCGTTCGCGCAGAATCTAACTCTAGGATTGGCTTCACCTCGGCACTCTTGATCACCGCGCCAGAAGGGTCGCTCACGGTGACAACGCGGCCAATAGAGAGGCCGCGCGGGAAGGCGGAGCGAAGCGCAGAGCTGAGCTCAATCCCGGAGGTGGTGACCTCGGCGCCAACCGGCACGTCACGGAGCGCATCAATGTCATCAAAAACGAGCGGGTTTGCGCCCCGCCCGTGAAGGAGGCCGATCGCTCCGGTCGTAGCGATCTCTGCCGTGACGGTGAACTCTGGGTCACTCACAAGGCGCACCTGTGCGCTCCCCTCGGTGACCGAGATCACACGTCCGGCGAGCGTCCCGCCCGCACCGATCACTATGTCCCCCTCAGTGATCCCGTCACGCGTCCCGCGATCAATGATCACCAGCCGTTTCCCAATCTCAAAGTCGCGCGCCACCACCTGCACCGCAATGCTGCTGAACGAGATTGACGAGCGAAGGTCAAGGATCGCCTGAAGTTCGGTGATCTCTCGTTCAAGGCTCGCTACACGCGCGGCGGATGCGGCGGCTTCGTCACGCTCTTGGAGCGTGAGGGCGAGTCGCGTGCGAAGCGCCTGAACATCCGCGGCAACTGCACCGATCACGGCAAGGCCGCGTCCGATCGCAGCGATCGGCTCCGTTACGACACGGAGCACGCTGGAGGCGCTGTCGCGCATCGCAATACTTGGTGGAGTACTCGAGGTGAGAAGAAGGAGAAGTGAGAGGATGATCAGGATCGGAGTGCCGCGCCCGCCGAACGAGACTCCTGTGCGACGCCCCGTTCGAAGCCGTGAACGGAAGAGCATGGCGATTCGCTACCGAAGTGGGCGCTGGTAGGTCTCTGGCACGAGCAGCTTCTCCAGCGCCTCCACCTCTTGCAGGATGATCCCAGTGCCACGCACCACGCAGGTGAGTGGGTCATCGGCAATGCGAACTGGCATGTTGGTCTCGGCGGCGAGTCGAATCTCAATCCCGAGCAGCAGCGCACCGCCACCAGCGAGTACGATCCCCTGATCCATGATGTCTGCCACCAACTCTGGTGGCGTCTCTTCAATGGTGTCACGTACCGCATTGACGATCTCAACGAGTGATGGTTCAATCGCTTCGCGGATCTGTGGCGCACCAACCTCAACAGAACGCGGCAGACCAGTAAGGAGGTCGCGTCCGCGCAGGGTGATGCGCTGCGCATCCCACTCGCCAGAGTGCGCCGAGCCAATCGCAATCTTGATATCTTCTGCGGTGCGCTCGCCAAGAAGCATGTTGTACTTGCGGCGAGCGTAGGCAACGATGTTCTCGTCCATCTCATCGCCAGCGATGCGAATGCTACGCGCTGTGACAATGCCGCCAAGGCTCGTCACCGCAACTTCTGTGGTGCCACCACCGATGTCAACGATCATGCTGCCGGATGGCTCGGCAACGGCGAGCCCTGCCCCGATCGCGGCGGCCATCGGCTCTTCAACGAGGCGGACCCATCGCGCCCCCGCCTTCAACGCCGCGTCACGCACGGCGCGCTTCTCCACTTCCGTCACACCAGACGGAATCCCGATGATCATGCGCGGTCGCGCAGCAAGCCAGCCACCAGAGTGCACCTTACGGACGTAGTAGCTGATCATCTGTTCCGTCACCGCTGCGTCAGAGATGACGCCGTCGCGGAGCGGTCGAATGGCAACGATGTTCGCTGGGGTTCGGCCGAGCATGCGCTTTGCCTCAGCGCCAATGGCGATCACTTTGCGCGACTTCGCCTCAACGGCAACCACAGAGGGCTCGCTGATGACGATCCCCTTCCCATGCACGTGGACGAGGGTGTTCGCCGTGCCGAGGTCGATCCCAACGTCGTTGGAGAAGAGGCTGTAAATGCGGTTGAGCATTGAGCGATGGTAGCACCAGCCTCCTGCTAGTCTGGCGCCGCCGTGGTCGCCCAGATCATGGGTCACTGCGAACGGATGCTCGCCCAGCGGTCGCGCCCGATCACGAGGTGGCCGAGGAACTCAAGGTTGAGCAGTCGCGCCGCCGCCACCACATCTGCCGTCAGCCGCAGGTCCTCCTCCGATAGCTCCGGCTCGCCGCTCGGATGGTTGTGCGCGAGGTGCAAAGCCGACACCGCCCCCCCCTAACGCTCACCTCCGCTGATGGGACCCCTGCGTCTAATGCAGCTGGTGCCCCAGTGACGCGACGAGCCCACCGTTTTCTTGCTACGCCACGAAGGCATGCACCATGCGCGGCGTCATGTAACGCACGCGTACGCACCGTGTGTGGAACTGTGGGAGGACTGCGCGGCGGCGGGGTTACGCCACGAAAGTGGCGAGAACGAGCACTGCGTTATACGCGGCATGCAGCGCGATTGTGGCGAGGAGTGAGCGACGACGCACCCAGAGCCATCCGAGTGCGAGGCCGAGCGGGAGTCGAATCGCGAAGGCGACCCCAGCAACGGCGAGCGCATCGCCGATGCTTTCGCCGCCGATGTTGAGCGTGTGCGCAAAGGCGAAGACGATCGCCGAGAAAACGATCGCGCGACGCGCACCTGACTGGCGCCCCCACGCCTGCGCGATGACCCCGCGATAGAGGATCTCTTCGCCGATCGGCGCAACGATCACCGCGCTCAGCAGGTTGAACAGAAGTGTGCGGCTGTCATCTGATGGCGGGAGGGGAGAGTCTGGAACCGCACCCGTACTCTGGATCAGCAGTGCGCTAAACAGCGCCGCCGCAACCACAATGGGTACCGTAAGCGCGAGCCCCCAGGCAACGTCGCCGAGTGCGCCACCGCGCCGATCGGCGGCGGGGAGGTTGGGTGAAACGATGTGGTGCTCTCCTGTAATCTCGCGCCACTGCGCCGCACCAGTCCCAACCACGATGAGGGCGACGACGAGCGTTGTGGCGAGGTTCGTGCTGAGCGCGATTGCGAGCGTTGCTGGCGCAGGGTCCAGCTGCGCAAATCCGCCGAACGGTGCAAAGAGGAGCAGGAGCAGCGCAGGGGCGAGGATGGCGAGTGGGAGCGCCGACCAGAACACCGCCATAGGTCCAGGGCCACGCCAACTCGACTCAGGTGTGTCAACCGAGCGTTGCAGTGCGGATGCACCGCTCAGTCCAATCAGTCCAAGGCTGAGAACCAGAAGGCTGACCGCGAGTGCAAGGTCGCCTGCCCCTGCGATCGCAGCGAAAAAGAGTGAGCCCCCGCCAACGCTTGCGAGTAGACCAAGGACGTAGAGTGCTGGTGCCTCACGACCAGCCAGTTGAAGAAGGCCCGGTCGCGGGCGGACGTCCATTTACGGAGTTGTTCCAGCCGTCAGATCAGCAAGCGTGTCGAGCACGCGCTGCAACTCTGCAATGCGATCACCGTAGAGTGAGAAGTTTCCTGCGCGGAGCGCCTCTTGCGCCTGCGCAAAGATCTCCGACGCGCGCGTCACAAGTCCGCTGACATCGGTTGGCTCACTTCCGCCACCCGGATCAACCACGCCGCCGCCAACCAGAAGGTTGAGCGCCTGCGCGAGTGAATCTCCCCAAACAACCTTGTCGGAGGTGGCGGCAACAATCTTCTGGAACTCTGGGAATGAGCTTGAGGTTGACTGCAGGTAGACCGGCTGTAGATAGACAATGCTGTTGCCTACTGGCGTGACGATCAGGTTGCCGCGAATCACCGTCGATCCCGATTGATCCCAGAGCGTGGTCTGCGCGGCAATGATTGGGTCGGCATCAATGCGTGCGTTCACCTGCGCTGGACCGAAGACCGATGTGTCTTTCGGGAATCGATAGCTGACCACCTGGCCATACTTGTCACCATCGTTGCGCGCTGCAACCCAGGCGATCATGTTCGGGCGGCTTGTTGGCACGAGTGGCTGAATCAGCGCGAACTCCGCACCATCTTCGCCAGGGAGTCGAACGCGAACGTAGTAGGCCTCACCAGGAAGCGACTGGGAGCCAGCGGACGCCTCTGGAACGGTCCAGACGTCATCTTGTCGGTAGAAGGTCTGTGGGTCCGTCACGTGATAGCGCGCGTACATGCGTGTGGTGACATCGAATCCCTCCTCGCCAACACGGAGGTGTGCCCGCAGATCAGCAGGCATCTCATCAAGTGGCTGGAAGAGGCTTGGGAAGACGCCGCTCCAGGCGCGAATGATCGGATCGCTCGCGTCTGCAACGTAGAGCTTCGTCTCGCCTGTGTAGAGGTCGAGGGTGGCCTTCACGCTGTTGCGGATGTAGTTGATTGGTCGGCCAAAACTGGTGCGCGCAAGCGAAGGATCGAACGACTGTGCGTTCGGGAATCGCCCGCTCAGGGTGTATCCGTCCACCATGTAACTGAGTCCGCCGTCTTCACGGATCACAAGGTATGGGTCGCGGTCCCAGCTCACAAATGGCGCGAGCGCGCTGATCCGCTCGCCAACCGTGCGCCGCCAGAGCAGCTGGCTCTCGGAGGTGATCTGGTCGCTGATCAAGAGATTGAGATCTCCGAGGCGTGCCGCGAAGAGGAGTCGGTCGGCAAGGGTGCCGAGCGAGATGCCGTTCTCGCCGCTCCAGCTTGTGGTGGCGTCACCGGTGACCACGCCATCGGCATCGATCTCGCCTTCACCGATTGGGTAGTCAAACTCTGGAGTCTTTGCCCCAACAATGACCCAGTCGTCATCAAGTTCACCGAAGTAAATGCGCGGTTCGCTGACCACAGGTGCACCATCTGTAGAGACGGGCGGGATGTCACGGATGATTAGACGCGGGAGGCCGCCCGAACCGACTTCGGCAACAGGGACCATGGCCACACCAATGCCGTGTGTGAAGGTGATCCTGCGATTCACCCAGGCTGCCGACTGTTGCGCGCGATCTGGATTCAGCTCACGTGCGGAGAGCATGACGAGTCGCTGCTCACCATTAATGCTGTAGCGGTCAACATCCACGTCAGCAAAGTTGTAGTACTGGCGAACCGTCTGCAGCTGATCGAGCGTCTGCTGCAACGGTCGGTAATCCCAAAGGCGGGCGTCTGCAAACGTCTCAGCATCCGTGGCGATCGAGTCTGCGGTGAGGGTAGCCTCGCCGTCGTACTGCAGCTCGCTCCAGCCATCAAGGCCGAAGGCGAGACGCGTCATCTTCAAGTTATTGGCAATGTACGGCTCCTCAAGGGCGAACTCGTTCGGCAGAACCTGGAAGCGCTGCACGAACTCCGGATAGAGCCCGCCGAGCACGCCGGAGGCACCGAACCAGACCAGTGCGGTGAGGGCGAGTGGCCAGACGGTGCGCGTCAGGGCGGCACCAATCAAGAATGCGGCGGCGATCGCGGCGATCGTCGTGAGGATGTCCAGCCCTGGGAGCTTCGCGGCGTTATCTGCGTATGAGACACCTGTCGCCACGCCAGTGCTTGAGTAGACCAGCTCCAGTTTGTCCAGCTGATATCCGTATGCCGTAGCGAGCAAGACGCCACCGATCATTAGCGCGAGGTGAAGTCGCGGCAGGGTGCCGACGAACCCGAGTCCGCGGGCGCTAATTGCTGGGAGATAACGGAGCGCCGCTGCGAGCGTTCCTGCAAGGAGCAGTGTGACGCCGATCCCCTGCGCAAGGCGCAAGACGGGGAGTTCGAAGAAGTAGAACGAGATGTCGCGGCCGAAGATGGGGTCAACGACGGGTGTGCCGCTCGGATCAAAGGGGACAGCATTCTGCCAGAGGCTGATCGTCTCCCAGTTGGCAGCGACCTGCGCGCCAATGAGGAGTGCAACGAGCAGCGCGCCAATGCGCAAGACGCCACTCCCAACTGCGGCAACGGTGCTGCCGCTACCAGAGCCGGCACTGAAGAGATCACGGAGCGCCTCGCCAATGCCGTCCACGCGAATCTGACCTCGCTCATTAATCAACGGCTCGCGATCTGGTCGCGCCTCCTGCTCCTTTGGCTCAGCGGGCGGCGTACCGCCGCGTCGCGCAATCAGTGACGCGATCCAAATCATGCCGAGCAGGAAGATCAGCGCGGCAAGGGTGCTTCCTGCAAAGAGGCTGCCTTGAATCTGAAGGCGCTGCCAGAAGAGGTCGCCTGCGCCGAGCGACGCAAACCAGCGCGCATCAGTGAGTAGACCGATGATCGGGCCACCGATAAAAAAGAGCCCGATGAGAATCGGGAAGGAGAGTGAGCGCAGGCTCAGCTTTGGTCGCGTGAAGTTGGTGCCGCCGCCAGATGTGGGGCGGCGAGCGCGGGGGCGTGAAGGTGGCGGCGTACCCTCTTCGGCGCCGTCCACGCTGGCGTTGTCCGCGGCTGGGCTCTCGCCGCCACTTCGTCGGCGCTCGAGCTCCTCAAGGAAGTCCTTGAACGGATCTGTCACGTCGTCTCCTCCGTGTTGCCACCCTTACGGCCGATGCGCCACCTCAACGGCTCGCGCAAACGCATCGAGCGCCGCCTCAGCGACCTTCGACCCACTCATCGTAGCGACTCGGATCGGATCCCACTTCGCCGCCACCTGGAGTGCGAGGGGGCGGCGCCACGGCTCGCTCGACTGCGCCGCCTCGCCAACGAGTCGCAACTTGAGGCAGGAGCGCCCCTCCTCTACGGCGAGGAGGTCGCCGAGGCCGTTCGTCATTAAGGCGCCATAGCGTTCGAGGGGTGCGATTGGCGGTGGCCCAGCGAGTGGTGCCACTTCGCGGCAGCTCACCACGCCGTCACCATCTTGTACCCAGAAAAGAGCGATCCACCAGCCATCAGGCATAGTGCTCGGCTGCGCAGCTCCGGCGCGGATCTCCCCCTCCGCGCGCCCCTCAATCACGATCGGTCGCACCTTCAGGAAACTTGTCCCTGGGAGCGGCAGCCGCTCCGTCGTGTTCTCCACTCCGTTGCTCACTCCCACTCAATCGTTGCGGGCGGCTTGGAGGTGATGTCATAGACGACGCGCGTGACGTTCGGCACTTCGTTCACGATGCGCGAAGAAATTTTCGCCATTAGGTCATACGGGAGGCGCGCCCAATCGGCGGTCATCCCGTCTTCACTCGTCACCGCGCGAATCGCCAAAACGTTTCCGTACGTACGGCCATCACCCATCACACCAACGGAGTGCAGCGGCGTCAACACGGCGAACGACTGCCAGATGCTGCGATACAGCCCCGCCGCCTTGATCTCATCAATGACGATCCAGTCCGCTTCGCGCAGTGTGTCGAGTCGCTCACGCGTCACCTCGCCAAGGATGCGAATTGCAAGGCCTGGGCCTGGGAAGGGCTGGCGCAAGATGACGCTCTCAGGAAGTCCGAGTTGAAGGCCAACGGCGCGCACTTCGTCTTTGAAGAGTGCGCGGAGCGGCTCAACGAGTTCAAACTTCAGGTCATCAGGGAGGCCGCCCACGTTGTGGTGCGTCTTGATCTTCTGCGCCGACTTCGTCTCCTTTGAGGTGGACTCAATCACATCCGGATAGAGCGTCCCTTGCGCAAGGAACTTGAAGTCGCCCGCTCGAGCCGACTCCTCTTCAAAGACGCGAATGAATTCTCGGCCGATAATCTTCCGCTTCTCTTCAGGATCTACCACCCCTTCAAGCGCATGCTGGAATCGCTCCTGCGCCTCAACCATGATGATCTTCATGCCGAGCTGTTCGGCGAAGACTTCGCGCAGGATCTCCGACTCGCGCTTGCGCATCAACCCGTGATCGACGTAGACGCAGGTGAGTCGATCGCCAATCGCCTTATGGACGAGCGCCGCCGCAACGGCAGAGTCAACGCCGCCAGAGAGCGCACAGAGGACGCGATCGGTTGGGCCAACCTGCATCTTGATCGCCGCAACCGCATCCTCAGCGAGTCGCCCTGGCGTCCAGGTCGCCTTCGCCTTGGCGATCCCGAGCACGAAGTTCTGCAGCAGCCGCTTCCCGCTCGGGGTGTGCACCACCTCCGGATGGAATTGGATCCCCCAGAGGTTGCGCGCGGTGTCAGCGAGCGCGGCGAACGGCGTGGAGTCGGTCGTAGCAAGCGGTACAAATCCTGGTGGCGCATCAATGATCGAGTCGCCGTGACTCATCCAAACGCGCTCTGCACCCGACGCGCCGAGTCCGGCAAAGAGTGGGCTTGTCGCCCCGCTGATACTGATGTCGGCGGGGCCGTACTCGCGACGGGTTGACGGACCAACGCGCCCGCCGAGCTGTTGCGCCATCAGTTGCACGCCGTAGCAGACGCCAAGGATCGGCACGCCAGCGCTCCAGAGGGCGGCGTCTGGCTTTGGCCCCGCGTCGTCATAGACCGAGAAGGGACTGCCGCTCAGGATGATGCCGGCCGGCTTGCGCGCCAGGATCTCGCTGATGGGAAGATCAAATGGCACGAGCGCCGCATACACATTCATCTCACGAACGCGGCGTGTGATCAGTTGCGCAAACTGGCTCCCAAAATCTAAGACGAGGATGCCGCCCGTCTCAACTCCGGCTGCGTGCACGCTCGCCGTAGCGCCAGCTTCAGCGGCCACGCTGCCAGCTCTTCCCTTCGGTCGCTGCGGCCGGCGCGTAGATCACCTCTACATCACGGAATGCGGCGAGCGTCTGGACACCGAGTGCGGCGGCAGATTGGCGCACCGCACCAACAAGGTTCTCGCTTCCGTCGGTGACGCGCGACGGCCCGTTGAGGATCTGCTCCATGCTTCCGGCGATCCCCACCTCAATGCGCGTGCCGCGTGGCAGCGTTGGCGACGAGGCGGCCATCCCCCAGTTAAATCCGCCGCCTGGCGCTTCAGTTGATCTCGCAAGCGGCGAACCGATCATCACCGCATCCGCACCAACGGCGAGCGCCTTGGCGATCTCGCCACCCTTACGAATCCCGCCGTCGGCCACCACTGGCACGTAGCGGCCGGTCGCCTTCATGTAGGCATCGCGTGCACCTGCAACGTCGCTCACCGCGGTCACCTGCGGCACACCGATGCCGAGCACTTCGCGCGTGGTGCAGGCGTTCCCGGGCCCAACGCCAACGAAGATCGCCGCAGCCCCCTGCTCCATCAGCGAATATGCCGCCTCGGCGTTGGTGGTGTTTCCCACCGCAACAGGGATGCTGCTTCGCTTCACAAAGTCGGCGAGCTCCAACGGTGCGTAGCCAGTGGCAATGTGTCGCGCCGATGAGACCTGACTCTGGATCACCAGAAGATCTGCGCCACCCTTAATGATTGCTTCGCCAAACTTACCGATCGCCTGCGGCGTTGCCGCGATCATTGCGGGCGACCCTGTGGCGTGAATCTCTGCGATGCGCTGCGCAATCAGCACCTCCTTCACCGGTTCCGCGTAGAGCCTGGCGAAGAGTTCTTGGACATCACCTTTTGCTGCGGCACTAATCGCGGCGAAGTGTGGCGTTGGATCGTCATAACGGAACCAGAGCCCCTCAAGGTTGATACAGGCCAAGCTGCCGAGCTTGTGCAGCAGACCAGCCGTTGCGGGCGATACGACCGCGTCCATTGCTGACGCGATGATCGGCACGGCGAGTGGGATACCACAAAAGTTCTGTGAAAGGTCAACGTCAGATGGATCTGTGGTGTCGGTGCCTGGGGCAAGCGAGATGTCATCGAACCCGTAAGCGGGCCGGAGGTTGTCGACCTTGGAGGTGAGTTGGGGCACCATTGAGGAAGTGTAGCGGCGAGCCGCGTTAGCGCTTGGCGGAGAGTGCGACGTGAACGATCTGGGCGATCTCTGCGGCGAGTGCCCCCTGCTCCGCGCTCGCGTCGAGTACGCGCCAGCGAGCAGGCTCAGCGGCGGCGAGGCTGCGGAAGCCCGTTGCCACACGCTCATGGAAGGCGGCGTCAAAGCCCTCTTCAAAGCGTGTGCGGTTACTGCCTGACTTTCGGGCGAGGCCACGCTCTGCGGAGAGATCAAGGAGGAGCGTCAGGTCTGGCGTGCGCCCAGCGGTGGCGAAACGAATCATGCCGCGCAACTCCTCTACTGGGAGGCCGCTTCCGTAACCCTGATAGGCGAGTGTTGAATCGGCGAATCGGTCGGCGATCACCACGGCACCGCGCGCTAGCGCTGGCTCAATCACGTCGGCAACGAGTTGCGCGCGCGAGGCGTTGAAGAGGAGCGCATCCGCACGTGGGTCTACTGGAACGGCGCCGCCTTCGCCGAGGAGGATGGCGCGGATCTTCTCACCCGCCGGCGTGCCGCCAGGCTCGCGCACGGTGACAACCTCACGCCCAGCGGTGCGCAGCTGCTCGGCGAGCAGCGCGATCTGTGTTGACTTACCCGAGCCGTCAGGCCCCTCAAAGCTGATGAACATGCTGCTACCTGCCTCGTTACTAGCGGCGACGGCGCGGCGTGCTCGAGGCGCGCCCTGGCGGCTCAAGGCGCACGCGACGGTGCGGATCGCGGCCACGCGAACTGCTGGTGATGTTCGCCTCGCCGGCGAGTTGATGCTGTAGTCGGCGGATGAAGGCGCTCTGCGGTGCGAGCTCAACCGGATGAGCCGTACGCAACACCTCCTCCACGCCGTTCGCCGCCTCACGCAGCGCCATCTCACGCGGATCATCAGGGAGGTCATAGAGGGCCAGTAGCGCGCGCTCCATCTGCGCCGCCGCGTTCGACTTCAACACATGAATCGGCACACCGCGACGCTCCGCTTCAACCAACGGCGCACCGCGCTGCTTGAACTCGTTACGAATTGTCATCACCGCGTCCGCATCTTCTGGGCCGCGCGCCGTGCTCGCGGGAAGTCCAAGCTCACGAATCGCAACTTCAAGCTTCTTTCGGGAGATTCCGTGCGCGTAGATGCGCAACTCGGGGAGCGCACTTTCGCTCCGCTCTTCGTCGTCTGCACCTGGTGCGTCGTCCCATGCTGCGGGGATACTGCCGCCGTCTGCGGTACGCGCAGCGGGTTCGTTGTCCATTTGTGAGACCGCGCTTGCCATGCTCACGCCGTTCACCCATCCGCGCGTTGGACGCCAACTCCCTGAAGCTGGTGGCCCGCCAAGCACTGGCATCACTGGGGCTGCAGTTCCGCCCGGAATCGTCGCCGCTGGATTTCGCATGTCATAGAGCTGTGCGCCACGGCGTGAACGGTCACGATGCTTCCGCCAGCCTCCCTGTCCTTCGTCGCGGCTATCACGATTATCACGCCGGTCACGGCGATCATCTTGTGGTGTCAGACCGCCGAAACGGCGCTGCTCAATACCAGGAAGGGCTCCTGGGCGAATCCGCTGCTGGGTGCGATGCACGCCAGCCTCGTCGCGCCAACGCTCCTCTGGCGCAACGGCGTCGCCGCGCAGTAGCGCATCAACAGTTGCCGCAACATCTTCATGTACCAGGATGTGATCGCGGTCAATGATCTCTACCACCACGTCAAACGTTGGCGGTGCCTTCCGCTCTAGGACGCTCTTCTGCGTGCGCCGTCGGCGCGCTTCGTCGTCGCCAAGTGTCACGCTCTGAATCCCGCCGATCAGGTCGGTGAGCGTTGGGTTCAACATCAGGTTGTCCAGGCTGTTGCCGTGCGCCGTACCGATCAACTGCACACCACGTTCAGCAATGGTTCGCGCCGCGATCGCTTCGGCCTCGGTGCCGATCTCGTCAATGACGATCACCTCTGGCATGTGATTCTCAACCGCCTCGATCATCACCAGGTGTTGTCGCTCTGGCGAGCTCACCTGCATCCTGCGCGCCTTCCCAATCGCTGGGTGCGGGATGTCGCCGTCACCGGCGATCTCGTTTGACGTATCCACCACCACCACGCGCTTAGAGAATTCAGAAGCGAGGACGCGCGCCGCTTCGCGCAACATCGTGGTCTTCCCTACACCAGGTCGTCCCATGATCAAGATCGACTTCCCTGACTCAATATGGTCGCGCAAGATCTCAATGGTGCCGAAGACAGAACGCCCAACGCGACAGGTGAGACCAACCACGCGTTCAGATCGATTCCTAATCGCCGAGATGCGGTGCAGTGTGCGCTCAATGCCGGCGCGATTGTCGCCGCCGAAGTCACCGATCCGCGAGATTACCCACGACAAATCCTCTTCGGTGACCTCGCGCTCGAGCAGCGTCACATCACCAGAGGTGAGGCGCGCCTCTGGTCGTCGACCAAGGTCCATGACGATCTCAAGGAGTCCGTCGCGACCAGCGGCCAACTCTTCACGCGTGGAGAGGTCGCGAACGCTCGCAATGATTTCGCCAGGGAGGCAGTCGAGGAGAAGATCGAGATTGTCAACGATCGCCTCTTCCTGCACGACCGTGGGCTCCAGCGCTGCGCTGACTCCGTCGTGAGGGATCTCGGCAAGACTCATTGACGCCATCCTAGCGTGGCAACCGAGTAAACGGCTCGGTAATACTCGGTCCGGCTCTCCCCTAGTCCGCCCGGGTTCGAACGTGAGATCAGCCCGCCGCGGGGAGCATCCCTGTGGCGGTCACGCGCGCTCGTGCATCACGCACGGCGAGGCGCAGGTCGCCGATCGGCGTAAATCCCTGCGCCGTGAGCGCCGCGCCGAGTCCCCCCTCATAGCTGCGCACCACCGCGAGGACACCGTTCTCCACCGTGCCAACACGCGCCGCCCGTTTTCCGATCTCGACGAGGCCCGCCTGAATGAGTTGCGCCGCGTCCATGCCAGGGAGGAGGCTGATGCGCAGTGCATGTGGGTGCTCCTCGCCTGCCTCACGCGCCACGCCGAGATGAATCCACGCATCGATTTCGCCCGCGGCACCCTCCACCACAAAGGCGCTCTGCTCCGCCAGTCGGAGGAGCGGCGTGATGCTCGCGCGCGGCGCCCACATTCCACCGGCGGCGCGCTCCCACTCCCGTGCGTCAATCAGTTCCATCCGCGAGACGGCGGGTGGTGTCGTAGTTGACATCAACTGCGCAATGCGAAGTGCATCACTCGGCTGGGCTAAACGAAGTGCAACGAGCGCGGCGCGCGCAGGGCTTGGCACGTTCCGTGCGCCACCTTTCAGGAGGAAGAGTGTCTCCCGCGCATACGGCTGAAATCCGGCGCCTCCCAAAAGCGTCAGGGTTGCCACATCTTCTGCGCAGGCAGCATGCAGGCGCACAACTCCGTGTCGGCCCGCTTCACGTACAACACGAGTGAGAAGTCGCGCACGTGCCACATCGTCTACCGCATCAAGTTCAACAATCGTCCAGTCGCCGCGGTCGTCGCGCTCCACGCGCGCAAGTCCATCGGCAAATGCGCCGCGCTGGTGAATCCAGATGGAGTCAGAGGAGCGGATCAGGCTGAGCGGCATGCGAAATAGTTGGTAGAGGCTCAGCGCCGCGGGACCAATCGGCAGGCCGAGCGAGCGCATCTCGCCGCTCTCCTCCTGCAGTGCGCGCTGTGCGCGCCGTGAGATCTCTACGAGTGCTGTGAGGTCGGTGATACGTGCGAGTCGGACGCGCGGAGCACCATCAGCGCTCGGTGACACGGATCACCCGCGACGCGTCGCCGCCGCCTGCTCCACGAGCCAGCGGTGCAGACGTGTTTCGCCGGCGATCTCCGGATGGAAGGAGATCCCCACTACGTTCCCCTGTCGTGCCGCAACGATCTCGCCCCCCTCAAGTTGCGCCACCACGTTCGCCGCAGGGCCAACCCGTAGGATCTCCGGCGCACGAATAAAGACGGCACGAAGCGTTGTGGGGCCGCCACTCGCCTTCAGGCTCTGCATCTTCAGCTCCGTCTCAAATGAGTCGAGCTGGCGACCGAACGCGTTGCGTCGCACCTCCATATCAAGAAGTGAGAGGACGGGTTCGTCACCATCAGTAATCTTGGTCGCGAGCAGGATTGCGCCAGCGCAGGTGCCTAGGATTGGTGCGCCGCGTGTTGCAAGCGCCTTGATCGGTGCAACGAGACCCCAACGCGTGTAGAGCTTGCGCATCGCCGTGCTCTCACCGCCCGGAAGGATCAGGCCATCCACGCCATCAAGATCTGCAGGGAGGCGGATCTCTCGGCCAACAGCACCGACCGCATCAAGTGTGTCGAGGTGTTCGCGGAAGTCGCCCTGCACCGCCATCACGCCGATGACTGGCTGCCGTTTACGACGCAACGCGCCGGCCATCAGTTACCAGCCGCGAGAGGAGAGTCGCTCCGCATCTGGGATCGTGCGCATCTCAATCCCCTTCATCGCCTCATCAAGTCCCGCGGAGACTTCGGCCAAGATCGCAGGGTTCGCCCAGTGCGTTGTTGCCTGCACGATTGCGACCGCCGTCTCCGCCGGGCGCTTTGACTTGAAGATGCCTGATCCAACAAAGACGCCGTCTGCGCCGAGCCACATGGAGAGCGCCGCGTCGGCCGGCGTTGCAATACCGCCAGCAACAAAATTCACCACTGGGAGTCGCCCCGCCTTCACGGTGAGCTTCACAAGTTCGTATGGGACACGCATCTCCTTGGCGGCGGCGCGGAGGCGCTTCTCGCTCTGCCCCTTCAGCGCCTCAATTTGCTCCTTGACCGTCCTAATGTGGCGCACCGCCTCAACAATGTTCCCTGTGCCGGCTTCGCCCTTGGTGCGCATCATCGCCGCGCCTTCGCTGATGCGACGGAGCGCTTCGCCAAGATCCTTGCAGCCACAGACAAACGGGATCCTGAAATCATGCTTGTTGATATGGAATCGGTCATCTGCTGGCGTCAGCACTTCAGACTCGTCGATATAGTCAACGTTCAGCGCCTCTAGGATCTGCGCCTCCACGTGATGACCGATGCGAGCCTTCGCCATGACGGGGAGGGAGGTGACCGCCTGGATTCCCTTGATCATGTCGGGGTCACTCATGCGCGCCACGCCGCCATCGCGTCGAATATCGGAGGGGACGCGCTCAAGCGCCATGACCGCCACGGCGCCCGCCTCTTCGGCGACCTTCGCCTCAGCCGGCGTCACCACATCCATGATCACGCCGCCCTTGAGCATCTGCGCGAGGCCGCGCTTCGTCGCCCAGGTGGACTTGGCAACCTTTGTCTTGGCTGGTGCAGTGCGCTTTCCCATGCAGTGATTCTCGCATACCATCCGCGCATGAGCGAGACGCCAGCGCCAGCGGAGGGGGACCAGGAGGGTCGGGTTGACGACCTTGCCGTAGGGCGGCGAGAGGTCGCACGGCTCACCGCGGGGAGCCGCGGCCAGATCGCCAGCATTAACGTCTCGCACCCTGGTGGTGTTCCGAAGCGACCGATTGACCGCACCGTCATTACAACGCGTGGGTTGATTGGTGATGGTCAGCGCACCAAGGAGCCCGTGCACGGTGGGCCAGAGAAGGCAGTCTGCCTGTTTGGCGTAGAGCAGATTCGACGCGTCAACGCAGATGGTCATCACCTCTACCCGGGTGCCATTGGCGAAAATCTGACGGTGAGCGGGCTTGACCTTGGTGGCCTAGCGAGTGGCGACGAGCTTCGCATCGGCGACCCTGCGACCGGGCCGATCATCCAGTTGAGTGATCCCGCCGCCCCCTGCAAGAACATCGCGGGGAGCTTCGAAGATTGGCGGATCGCTCGGGTCAGCCATAAGGTTCGCCCCGAGGACAGCCGCTGGTACGCACGAGTGCTGCGCGAGGGGCCCGTGGTTTCGGGCGACCCGATTGAACTGCTCAGCGCGGCTGATACGATCGGGCAATGAGCAGCGAGGTCCTCGTCTTAAATCAAGACTACGAGCCGTTGAACGTCTCGTCCCTCCCCCGCGCCTTCCGACTGGTCCTTGGTGGCAAGGCGGAGATCCTCGCCGAGGGTGAACCGATCCGCAGCGCTTCGCGCAGTTGGACCGCGCCATCCGTTGTGCGACTTCGACACCGCGTCCGCCGTCCACGTCCACGCGCCAAGCTGAGCCGTAAAGAGATCTTCGCGCGCGACAAGCACGCCTGCCAATACTGTGGTCGCGCTGGCGTCTCACTCACCATTGATCACATTGTCCCGAAGAGTCGCGGTGGCGACTCATGGTCGTGGGAGAACCTGGTGACCGCCTGCATGTCGTGCAATCACCGTAAGGGCGATCGACTCCCAGAGGCGGCTGGGCTGCAGCTGCGCCGTCGTCCGTATGAGCCGCGATGCGATGTCTACGCGATCTTCCTCCCCTACCTCCGCCACGATGCATATTCCGCGTGGCGCGACTTCCTCTTCATTGGAGAGGGCGCGGCGGCGAGCGGCGCGTGAGCCACGAGGCGGCACTTCGCGCCGCCGTTCCAGAAGATGTGGCAGGACTCATGGGTGAGCTCCGCGCGGCAGGCTTTGCGGCATACGTTGTTGGCGGCGCGGTACGAGACACGCTTGCTGGTCGAACCCCAGCCGACTGGGACCTAGCGACAGACGCCACACCTGACCAGCTGCGCAGCGCCTTTCCTGACGCGCAGTACGAGAACCGATTCGGCACCGTAGGGATCCCAACGTCAGAGGGAGTGCGTGAGGTCACCACCTTCCGCGCCGATGGACCGAGTAGTGACGCACGTCGACCCGATGCGATCACTTTCCTTGGGGCAATCGAGGGTGACCTTGCGCGACGCGACTTCACCATCAATGCCATGGCGTTCGGCGCCCCCTCAGGTGCGCACGGCGATCCGGTTGCTTCTGGGACCCTTACTGATCCGTTCGGTGGCGCGGCAGACCTTGCCGCCGGGGTACTTCGTGCCGTAGGTGATGCAGGCGAGCGATTCCAGGAGGACGCGCTGCGCATGCTGCGCGCCGTGCGCTTCGCGACGCGCTTCAGCTTGACGATCGAATCAGCGACAGCGGCTGCGATACGCCGTGACGCCGCGCTCGTCACCACGCTCTCTGGTGAGCGGATCGGCGCGGAGATCGAGGGGATCCTCGCCGCAGAGAACCCCGCGCCCGGCCTGCACGCGCTCCACGAGCTCGGCCTCACCGCGCAGATTGCGCCAGAACTGCGCGCCGCATGGGTCGCTGAACTCCCTGCACGCGTCGCTGCAGTTGGTCGCGCCGGAAGCCAAGATGCGCCTGATCCGATCGGCAGGCTTGCCGAGCTGCTCGCAGTCCTTACAGATGACGCGGTGGTGGAGAAGATCCTGACCGCATGGCGGAGGCCGCGCGCCACACTGCATGCAGTGGCCGCACTCCGTGCAGCTGATCGTAGCGCCGCAGCTGCCGAGCGCGGCGAGGCTGATGCTGCGTCGTATCGCATCGCCACCGCGGCGCAGAGTGGTGACCCGCGCGATGCCGCTCGCCAACTACGTCGCCGCATTGCAGCGGGTCGCGCCACTCCAGCCGCCGCAACACTCCTTGCACTTTGTGAGCGTGCCGATGAGCAGCAGCTCCCCGCTCTCGTAGGTGACCTCGCCGCTGACGGAGCGGAGATCATCGCAGCGATCAACGAGCAGCCTGGTGCCTGGGTGAAGCCGCTTCTTGAAGAGCTGCTGCAGCAAGTTGCACACGGGAAGTTGGAGAACCGCAGTGACGCACTCGTCGCCGCTGCGAAGCAGTTCCACGAGAAGAAGCGATAGCACCTCAGCGCGGCGCTAGAATCCACGCATGACAGAGCCTGGCGCAACGATTCTTCTCACTGGAGGGGCTGGCTATGTTGGCGCTGCAACCGCGGACGCGCTGCTTGCCGCCGGCTATCAGGTTGTGGTGCTAGATGACTT
>Ga0209768_10000545_pt1 | contig 25226 bp, 21 predicted proteins | sample LauGreSBDMM110SD_3_FD_187564 | JGI IMG/M metagenome (GOLD analysis project Ga0209768, IMG submission 187564) | Freshwater lake microbial communities from Lake Michigan, USA - Sp13.BD.MM110.SD (SPAdes) (version 2) | ecosystem: Environmental > Aquatic > Freshwater > Lake | place: Lake Michigan... | reverse complement strand
AGCCCTGAATGGCCAAAATTTTCATCGATGGCGAAGCTGGAACCACCGGACTCTTGATCCGTGAGCGTCTGTTGGCCATGCCTGAAGTACAGCTTGTGAGTATTGCGCCCGAAAAACGCAAAGACCCTGAAGCCAAGCGTGAACTCATGACCCAAGTCGATTTGGCCATTTTGTGCCTGCACGATGATGCTGCCCGAGATTCAGTGGCCATGGTGGACGCCTTATCTGGTCACAAACCGCGAATCATTGATGCCTCCACAGCGCACCGCGTAGACGACCGCTGGGTCTTTGGGTTCCCTGAAATGCGCCCGGGACAGCGAGAGGCTGTGGTCAATGCGCAACGTGTCAGCAACCCCGGTTGCTATGCCTCTGGTGCCATTGCCATCTTGGCGCCCTTGGTCAGTGCAGGCATTCTGCCCCCAGACTTTCCAGTAGCCCTGCCCTCAGTAAGTGGTTACTCCGGTGGCGGCAGAGCCTTGATTGAAGACTTTGAAGCAGGTCGTGCGCCTTTGCATGAAGCCTATGCCTTGGGTCTTCAGCACAAGCATGTGCCAGAAATCATGAAGTACAGCGGCCTGACTCGGCGGCCCATTTTCTTGCCGGCTGTTGGTAATTTCAGGCAAGGTATGTTGGTGGAGTTGCCCTTGTTTTTGGACGACTTGCCGGGCAAGCCCAAAGTATCTGACGTTCATGAAGCGCTGCGTACGCACTATGCAAAAAGTCAAAACGAAGGCGGTTGGGTGAGCGTGGTGCAGGCAGAAGAAAACGGCAAGCTAAGCGCAGCAGGCAACAACGACTCGAACAAACTTGAAATTCGCGTGTTTGGCAACGAGACTCACAGACACGCGGTGGTGGTTTCTCGCCTAGATAACCTGGGCAAAGGCGCCAGCGGCGCCGCTGTCCAAAACCTCAAGCTGATGCTGGGCTTGCCATAAGCGTCGATATTTAGCTCAGCCAGCGCGCCCCAAAGTGCCGTGCTAGTTGTCGAAGTCTTCGTCGGATGCGCCAGATAGTTTCACCACTTTGCGGACGACTTCTGAAGAAAAGCCGCGAGTGAGTAAAAAGCGGTAATGTTTAGCGCGCGCATTGGCGTCAACAGCCGGTGATCCAAACTTGCGCTGCCAAACGGCTTGAGCTCGCGCAAATTCAGAGTCCTTTAAATCGAGCATGGCTTGCGCTACGGCTGCTGGCTCCAAGCCCTTGGCTTGGAGCTCTTGTTTGATTCGGCCATTGCCCAACTTGGGGGCGCGGTGATTGACGACGGACTCTAGAACACGAGTTTCATCGATGAAACCCTTGGCATGCAAATCGTCTAAAACTTGTGCAAGCTCACCTGGCACTTCTTCGTGAGGCGACAGTTTGCGAACCAGCTCAGCCCGTGAGTGTTCGCGCTGCGACAAAAGCTGCAGCGCACGTCCTTTGAGGGAAAACTTAAACCCAGGCTGAGCCATTGATCAAGGAGCGCAACTGTTAAAGAGAGTTTGAGCGATGCGCACTTAGGCCGCGTTAACCGCTTCGGCCAACAAAGGAATGCCCAAAGACTCACGAACTTTGTTTTCGATTTCTGCTGCCAGTTCTGCGTTTTCGCGCAGGAATTCACGGGCGTTGTCGCGGCCTTGGCCAATTTTTTCGCCGTTGTAGGCATACCAGGCGCCCGATTTGTCGATGATTTTGGCTTCAACGCCCATGTCGATGATCTCGCCATGGCGGCTGATGCCCTCGCCAAACAAAATATCGAACTCGGCTGTTTTGAAGGGCGGTGCCACTTTGTTTTTAACCACCTTGACCTTGGTCTCGTTGCCAATGGCCTCGTCGCCGCGCTTGATGGTGCCGGTGCGGCGAATGTCTAAGCGAACAGACGCGTAGAACTTGAGTGCATTGCCGCCGGTGGTGGTTTCGGGGGAGCCGAACATGACGCCAATCTTCATGCGGATTTGGTTGATGAAAATAACCATGCAATTGGTTTTCTTGATGGTGGCGGTGAGCTTGCGCAAAGCTTGGCTCATGAGGCGGGCTTGCAGGCCAGGCAGTGAGTCGCCCATGTCGCCTTCGAGCTCGGCTTTGGGGGTGAGCGCGGCCACAGAGTCAATGACGACCAAATCGACGGCGCCTGAGCGGACCAAGCTGTCGACAATTTCAAGGGCTTGCTCGCCGGTGTCGGGTTGGCTGATGAGCAGGTCTTGCAGGTTGACGCCCAGTTTTTGGGCGTATTGGATGTCCAGGGCATGCTCGGCATCGACGAAGGCGCATTGGCCGCCTACTTTTTGCATTTCGGCAATCACTTGCAAGGTGAGAGTGGTTTTGCCAGAGGACTCTGGGCCGTATATTTCAACGACGCGGCCGCGAGGCAAACCGCCAACGCCTAAAGCAATGTCCAGACCCAAAGAGCCGGTAGACACCACTTGGATGTCTTCGATGACTTCGCCTTCGCCCAAACGCATGATGGTGCCTTTGCCGAATTGTTTTTCAATTTGGGCCAGGGCTGCTTGCAGGGCTTTGGTTCTGTCGCTGTTTTGCTCGCTCATGAAAATCTCCTTGAGAATCAACGGGTTAAAAAGTTTGCATTCAGAATGTTGATCAAAGACTGGATGCTTGAACAGTACTGTAAACGCATTGTCTCAGCCAGTAAATAGATTTTTTAGTCAGTTTGCTTTACTATTAGCAAATGCCAGTCAATGACAGTTCAGCGCCGAATTTAGAGCCAAGAGATGCGCTGACGGCCGCTTTGGACGATCGCTGGCGTGAGACCCATTTGGGTCGCCTACTAGGTCATGCAATGCGCAGATTTGATGCTCGCGTTTTGAGCCTGATGGCCAACAACGACCAAGTGCCATTGGCCCTGTCCAACTTGGCGGCCAGAGATCAAATCAGTGCAGCCCACATTCACATCACGCGCCATTTGTCGCTGCAGGGTTCAAGGCTGACAGAACTGGCGCATGCAGCAGGCATGAGCAAGCAAGCCATGGGCAATTTGGTGAACCAATGCGAAGCATGGGGCTTGGTCAAAAGAGAAAGTGACTCAAGAGATGCCAGGGCCAGGCAGGTCGTTTTTACGCCAGCAGGCTTGGCATGGTTGGCCGCATTTCAAATGGCTGTTGCACAGGCGGAAGAAGAGTTCAAGGCTTCTGTGGGCAACGAAGTTGCAACGGTCGTTGCGCTTGGATTGGAAGCCTATTGCATGTGAGGCGTTTGCCAGATGGCAAGGCGCACGAAAGCAAACTAAGCACCTGAAGAAAGATTCGACTGCAAAGACCCAGAGTCGCCTAAAATTTGTGCCAGACCCTCACAGGGCCTCGCAAAGCCGTTCAATGGCAAAAGCAGGAGACGAAGATGCGTATTTTGATTGCAGAAGACGATCAGGTATTGGCCGATGGCTTGTTGAGAACCTTGCGCAGCAGTGGTGCCGCAGTGGACCATGTGGCCAGCGGTACAGAGGCCGATGCGGCCCTCATGACCAACAGCGAATTTGATTTGCTCATTTTGGATTTGGGCTTGCCCAAAATGCACGGCCTAGAGGTGTTGAAAAAGTTGCGCTCACGGGGCTCTACGCTACCCGTTCTGATTCTGACCGCAGCCGACAGCGTGGAAGAGCGCGTCAAAGGCTTGGACTACGGCGCAGACGATTACATGGCCAAGCCCTTTAGCTTGCAAGAGCTTGAAGCGCGCGTGCGAGCACTGACACGCCGTGGCATGGGTGGGGCCAGTTCACAAATCAAACATGGGCCATTGATCTATGACCAATCTGGCCGTGTGGCCACCATTGACGGCAAGATGGTCGAGCTCTCGGCGCGAGAATTGGGCTTGCTTGAAGTCTTGCTGCAGCGCGCGGGACGTTTGGTCAGCAAAGACCAATTGGTCGAGCGATTGTGCGAGTGGGGTGAAGAGGTGAGCAACAATGCCATTGAGGTTTACATTCATCGCCTGCGCAAAAAAATTGAAAAGGGTCCTATTCGCATTGCAACTGTGCGGGGACTGGGTTATTGCCTTGAAAAAATTCCAGGATAACGGTGCCGTGAACACCGTGGGTGAATGAGCCGTAAAAATTGGCAAGTGTCTTTTTTTCGCCGCGAGCAACGCTCGTTGTTTGGCGAAATTTTGGATTGGATGCTCACCCCACTTCTGTTGTTGTGGCCGGTGAGTTTGGCGCTCACTTGGTTGGTGGCGCAGGGGCTTGCCAACAAACCGTTTGACCGCGCTTTGGTTTACAACGTCCAAGCGCTTGCGCAGTTGGTCAAGCTAAGCCCCGATCAACAACGCATTCAATTTAACTTACCCCAGCCTGCCAGCGAATTGCTGCGCGCCGATGATGCCGACTTGGTGTACTACCAAGTCATTGGACCCAAAGGCGAGCTGCTTGGTGGCGATCGCGATTTGCCGCAACCTCAAGATGAGGAAAAACTGAGCAGCTACGATGTCAAAATTCGCGACGATGAAATGCGCAGCCTCGAGGTTCGGGTGGCCTACACCTGGGTTCAGTTAACTTCTGAAAAATCGACCTCAGAATTAGGTTCTGTCCTTGTTCAAGTGGCTGAAACCCGAGAGAAAAGATCAGTCTTGGCCACTGAAATTATCAAAGGTGTCATGCTGCCTCAGTTTGCAATTTTGCCGCTGGCTGTTTTGCTGGTTTGGTTGGCCTTGGTCCGCGGCATCAAGCCGCTGTCGGAATTGGAAGAGCGCATACGCGCTAGAAAATCAGATGACCTGAGTCCTTTGGATGAAAAAGCCGTGCCATTGGAAGTGGCCCCCCTGGTGTCCTCAGTGAATGATTTGCTGCGTCGATTAAAGGACTCGATAAGCACTCAAAAAAGATTTTTAGCCGACGCGGCCCACCAATTGAAAACACCCCTTGCCGGTTTGCGCATGCAAGCTGACTTGGCGCAAAGAAAAGAAGCTGGAGAAGAAGAGTTAAAACAGTCACTGCAACAAATTGGTCGTGCGAGTGTGCAAGCCACGCACACCGTCAATCAACTGTTGTCGCTGGCTCGGGCAGAGGGCGCTGGGTCCATAGACTTGCAATCGTGTGACATGGCGGCCTTGATCAGCGAGGTGCTCAATGACTCATTGCCACACGCCATGGAAAAGGGGCTGGACCTGGGATATGACGGCGTCGACACGGCTAAAAAACGGCGCTTTTTGACCTTGCAAGGCAACCCGACGCTGCTCAAAGAGATGATTCGAAATTTGGTTGACAACGCCATTCATTACACCCCCAGCACCCCCGAGCGAATAGGCGTCATTACAGTGCGCCTTTTGTTAGACCCCTACAGTCAAGCCTTGGCCGTGCAAGTGGAAGACAACGGCCCTGGCATCAGCGCGGCCGAAAGAGAGCGGGTGTTTGAACCCTTTTATCGAGCCTTAGGAACCAATGTAGATGGCTCTGGCTTGGGCCTGCCCATTGTGCGAGAAATTGCAAAGCGCCATGGCGCCACTGTGACGGTTGAAATGGCACACCCCGGGCAGACGCCCCCTGGCGCTTGTTTCACCATTCGCTTTTCGCGCTAACTTTGAACTAAGAGCAAAAAAGACTTTAGCCTTTGAACAAGTTCAACTGAAGCCGTTCACGCTCGATCACCACGGAGACATCTTGGTCGGCCGCAACCCTTTGAACGTGCGCCCACAATAAAGCGTAAGTGCTAGGGTTGATGCCGGCGATAGAACCCCATCGAGTGAGCGTCAGCGCATAGGCATCCAAGGGCCCGAGGTGATCGCCCGATAACCATGCAGAAGGTGCTTTGGTGCTCACGAAACTTTCCAATTCAGTCAGCAAGCCTTTGTAAGTCTGCGTGTTGAACGCTTTCAGGTTGGCTTGAACGTCTGCTTGGTCGCTGAACTTTTGCGGCATGAAGATGTGCGTGAAGGTGGGATGAACCGTGTTGTTCATCCAGGCCAAAGTTTCAATGGCCTTGGCCCGAGCCATGGGCGATGTTGGCAAAAACTGCGCGGCAGGAAACTTTTGATCGAGGTGCAAAACGATGGCCAAAATCTGTGTGACCACCTGTCCATCGTCAACCAGCACCGGAACCTGACCGCGAGGATTGATGGCCTGATAGTCGGCTTCGTGTTGCTCACCTTTGTGCAACTTGACCATGACGGGCTCGTATTCGGCGCCTGCCCGTTGCAACATGCAATGGGGCACAAATGAACAAGCACCTGGTGAAAAATAAAGTTTCAAGCTCATGAGATTTTCCTTGTGATGACGACATTGTCGGGCTGGATCTGTTGCAAATTGCGAGAGGGTTCACGCGCACTTTCAGGCGCGAAACCCCAAGCTTCAAAGAGGCCTTCGCGCCAACCATACACCAGCGCATTTGACAGCATCAAGGCCAGAATCAGCCAGCGCAGCTTCAAGTGTTTCATTTTGGCCGAACACTCACTTCTGCGCTACTGACTTTCACTCGACCTTCGGGCGTGTCAATTTGCATAGCGCCTTGATCGTCCACGCCAGCACACAAACCGAACAGCCCATCGCTGGTGGTGACGTCCAAACCGCAAAGTGCGTCGCGCGCATTGAAGCGTTGTTGTAAGGGGCTGAAGCCGTTTGCTTCAAAGCTTTTCAAAGCGTCTAGCAAAGGCTTCACAACGCGCTCTAAAGCCAGGGGCGCGCTGACACCTTGCCAAAACTCAGAAAGAGCCGCAGGAGGCGTTCGGAGGTCTTTGTTGGCGGGCAGTTGGATGTTCAAGCCGATGCCGATCACGGCATAGCTTTGGTCGCCTTGGCTGGCGGCCTCAATCAAGATGCCGCCGAGCTTTTTTTGATGGCACCACAAGTCATTGGGCCATTTGAGTTGGATGTCCGCACCAAGCGACTCAGCCAAGCTGAGCCCGACAGCCAGCGAAAGACCGGACCAATTGCTGGGGTAGTAGGGCAAGCCGATGGAAAAAGTGAGCGCATGCCCTGGCTCGCCAACCCAAGTTCGCCCTTGACGCCCACGACCTGCCGATTGGCGCTCTGCAAGCAACAAAATAGGATCGTGGCGGCCTTGTCGGGCGCGCCGCATCAGCTCGCTGTTGCTGGAATCAATTTCGGGCAGGATCTCGATGCTGAACCCTGGCCATTGCGGTACCACGGACTGCCAGATGGCTTCCGCAGGCCAGCGTTGATGGGGAGCCCCAGCGTTCAAGGTCACCTCAATTCAGTTCAGTACCGATCAGGCCGCTTTTTTCTTCACGGTCTTCAGCTCTTTTTTGAGCTTCTTGATTTTCTTTTCAATCTTTTTGATTTGGCTGGGAATCTTGGGTGTGGCGGGTCTGCGTTTGGGGGCCAGCAAAGTTTTGCGGCAATTGGCACTGCCACACCAGCAAGGGTATTCCGCCTTCAGTTGAGGGGTGTAGGGCTCGTCAATGATCAAGCCATAGTCGTAATTGAGCTCTTCACCCGCCTTGATGTTGCGCAGGGCCTTGATGTAGATGCGGTCATTTTCTTCATCGGCTTCGCAGTTGGGGTTGCAGCTGTGATTGATCCACCTTGAGGAGTTGCCGCCGTGCAAAGCGTCAATGACCCTGTCTTCGTTCACATGGAAATAGAAGGTGTGGTTGGGGTCTGCGGGGTCGTGTGGGTGGCGGTCTTGCGCTTCATCCCAGCTGATGATCTCACCCACATACTCATACAAGGTCTCGCCTTCTGCAATGTCGATGAGTGCAAATACACCTTTGCCGTGCACACCAGAGCGACGCACCTGCACCCGACGGCCTGCCGCAGAAGAGGTCAATGACTTGACCTTGGCAGCGGGCTTTAAATTTGATTTTGTCGACAGATGAGTTTTTTTGACCACGGCGTGAAAAATTTGTTATTGTGAAAACATGTGGGCGCGCGTGTGCGCGTGCCCGTGTGTGTACACGTGCGCATGCGCGCACGCGAGACCGGATTGTATGAGATGAAAACATTGGTAATTGCAGAGAAGCCTTCAGTGGCTCAAGACATCGTGCGTGCTTTGACGCCGATTGCAGGTAAATTTGAAAAGCACGAGGACCACTTTGAGAGTGAAACCTATGTGGTCACCAGTGCTGTGGGCCACTTGGTGGAAATTCAGGCGCCCGAGAAGTTTGACGTGAAACGCGGCAAGTGGAGCTTTGCCCATTTACCCGTCATTCCGCCCTACTTCGACTTAAAGCCTGTCGATAAAACCAAAACGCGTTTGAATGCGGTGGTCAAACAGGCCAAGCGCAAAGATGTGGATGCATTGATCAACGCCTGTGACGCTGGCCGTGAGGGCGAACTCATTTTTCGCCTGATTGAGCAATACGCTGGCTCGCAAAAGGCGGGACAAACCATTCCATTGGGCAAACCCGTAAAGCGCTTGTGGCTTCAAAGCATGACGCCGCAGGCCATACGCGATGGGTTCGACAAACTTCGCACCAACCAACAAATGCAGGGCTTGGCAGATGCGGCCCGAAGCCGCTCTGAGGCCGATTGGTTGGTGGGCATCAATGGCACCCGCGCCATGACAGCGTTCAATTCGCGCGATGGCGGTTTCTTTTTAACCACTGTGGGCCGAGTGCAGACGCCGACACTGGCCGTGGTAGTGGAGCGAGAAGAACAAATTCGCAAATTCATCAGCCGCGACTATTGGGAAGTGCACGCGCAGCTTGATGCGGCGGCGGGTACCTATCCTGGTAAATGGTTCAGCTCAACGTGGAAAAAAGACGCTGAAGACGGCGAGTTAAAAGCCGATCGCGTGTGGACAGCCGCAGAGGCTGATGCCATTGTGCAAGCCGTTAAGGGTGTCAAAGCAAGCGTGAAGGAAGAAGCCAAGCCGACCACACAGGCCAGCCCCTTGTTGTTTGATTTAACGTCATTGCAGCGCGAAGCCAACGGCAAATTTGGTTTTTCTGCCAAAACCACTTTGTCGCTGGCGCAGTCTTTGTACGAGCGCCACAAAGCCCTCACCTACCCGCGTACTGATTCACGGGCTTTGCCAGAGGACTACTTGCCTGTGGCCAAGGACACCTTCAACATGCTGGCAGACAGTGGCATGAAGCATTTGGCCCCGCATGCCCTCACGGCCCTGAACAATGGCTATATCAAGCCCAGCAAGCGAATTTTTGACAATGCCAAGGTCAGCGATCACTTTGCGATCATTCCCACCTTGCAGGCGCCTTCTGGTTTGTCTGACGCGGAACAAAAACTGTATGACTTGGTGGTGCGTCGTTTTATGGCGGTGTTTTTTCCAAGTGCTGAATACATGGTGACCACGCGCATCAGCACCGCGGCAGGGCACAGCTTCAAAACCGAAGGCAAGGTCTTGGTCAAGCCCGGTTGGCTGGCCATCTATGGCAAAGAAGCGGCCGACGAAGTGGACGATGCCAAAGAAGGCGACAAAGGCCAAAACTTGGTGGCCGTGGCACCTGGTGAGCAAGTGGGCGTAGGTTCAGTCGAAAGCAAACCGCTCAAAACACGTCCGCCCGCACGCTATTCAGAAGCCACGCTGCTGGGCGCCATGGAAGGCGCTGGCAAAATGGTGGACGATGACGAGTTGCGCGAAGCCATGCAAGAAAAAGGTTTGGGCACGCCTGCTACGCGCGCCGCCATCATTGAGGGATTGATCAACGAAAAATACATTTTGCGCGATGGCCGCGAAATGATTCCCACGGCCAAAGCTTTTCAACTGATGACTTTATTGCGCGGTTTGGGTGTGGAAGAGTTGTCTAAGCCGGAACTTACGGGCGAATGGGAATACAAGCTTTCGCAAATGGAGCATGGCAAGTTAAGCCGCGAAGACTTCATGCAACAAATTGCCGATATGACGGAGCACATCGTCAAGAAGGCCAAAGAATACGACCGCGACACCATCCCAGGTGACTACGCCACCTTGACGACGCCATGCCCAACTTGCGGCGGCATTGTGAAAGAGAACTATCGACGTTATGCCTGTGTCGGTAAGGATGCTGCTGTCGATGACACCGCAGCAGAAGGCTGCGGCTTCTCGTTTGGTAAAACACCGGCGGGCCGCACCTTTGAGCAAGCTGAGGTTGAGCAATTCTTGCGCGATAAAAAGATTGGTCCTCTCGAAGGCTTCCGCTCCAAAGCTGGCTGGCCATTCACTTCTGAAATTGCCCTGAAGTACAACGAAGAAGAGAAAAACTGGAAGCTCGAGTTTGATTTTGGCAACGACAAAAAGAACGAAGAGACAGGCGAGATTGTTGATTTTGCCGGCAGTGAATCATTGGGGGTATGCCCCAAATGTGGCGGCGCTGTACATGAACATGGCAGCAACTATGTGTGCGAAAAATCAGTGCCGACGGAAGGTCAGCCCACACCCACCTGCAATTTCAAGAGCGGCAAAATTGTGCTGCAACAAGTGGTGGAGAGCGAGCAGATCGTCAAGCTGTTGAGCGCAGGCAAAACAGACTTGTTAGAAAAGTTTGTGAGCAATCGCACACGCCGCGCCTTCAAGGCGTTTTTATCGTGGAATGCCGAAGAAGATAAAGTGGTTTTTGAGTTTGAGCCACGCAAGAGCAAGTTTCCGCCACGCAAAACACCCGCAAAGTTTGCGGCAGGCGCTAAAACGGTTGCAGGCAAAACGGCCGCCAAGTCGGCCAAAGCACCGGCTAAAAAAGCGGCTCCCAAGAAAACAGCCGCGGTCAAAACACCGCGCAAGGCCGCAGTGGGCACCCTCACGCCTAGCGCAGATTTGGCCGCCGTGATTGGCGCCGACAAAGTGGCGCGCACAGAAGTGGTAAAGAAGTTGTGGGACTACATCAAGGCGCAAGGCCTTCAAGACCCTACCAACAAACGCGCCATCAATGCCGATGCCAAACTCAAACCGGTGTTTGGCAAAGACCAAATCACGATGTTTGAGTTGGCAGGTTTGATTGGCAAACACTTGTCATAAAAAAACCCAGCCAAAAATGGTTGGGCTTTTTGACTTTTACTCGTCAGACGTGAATTTGGCGCAATGACAATTATTTGGAAATAACGCGAACCATTTCCAAGCACTTGTTGGAGTAGCCCCACTCGTTGTCATACCAGCTGATAATTTTGACGAAGGTGCTGTCTAAAGCCAAGCCTGCATCAGCATCAAATACGCTGGTGCAAGGCTCGCCGCGGAAATCACTGGCCACCACTTTGTCTTCGGTATAGCCCAATACGCCTTTCAAGGCGCCTTGTGATTGTGCTTTCATCTCTGCGCAAATTTCAGCGTAAGTGGCCTCTTTGTTGAGTTCAACTGTGAGGTCAACCACGGACACATCGGATGTGGGCACGCGGAAAGACATGCCGGTGAGCTTTTTGTTCAACGCAGGAATGACCACACCCACAGCCTTGGCAGCGCCCGTGCTGGAAGGAATGATGTTTTCCAAAATGCCGCGGCCGCCGCGCCAGTCTTTGTTGCTAGGACTGTCCACGGTTTTCTGGGTGGCTGTTGCGGCGTGAACGGTGGTCATCAAACCGCGTTTGATACCCCACTTGTCGTTCAAGACTTTGGCCACGGGTGCCAAGCAGTTGGTGGTGCAAGAAGCGTTTGACACAATGGCTTGGCCGGCATACGTGGCGTGGTTCACGCCAAACACAAACATGGGCGTGTCGTCTTTGGATGGGGCAGACATCAGCACTTTTTTAGCGCCAGCGGCCAAGTGTTTTTCGGCAGAGGCTTTGTTCAAGAACAAACCTGTGGCTTCGATCACGATGTCGGCGCCGACTTCATGCCACTTCAGGGCAGAAGGATCGCGCTCTTGTGTCAAACGAATCTTGCGGCCGTTCACAATCAGGTTGTTGCCTTGGACAGACACCTCGCCTTTGAAGCGGCCATGCACGCTATCGTACTTCAACATGTAAGCCAAGTAGTCGGGCTCGAGCAAGTCGTTGATGCCAACCACTTCAATGTCAGAAAAATTTTGAACGGCTGCACGAAATACCATGCGGCCGATTCGGCCAAATCCGTTGATACCTACTTTGATCGCCATGATCTATTTCCTTTAAAGTTAATTTTGAAACTGTATCTGTGCAGAGAGTTATTTTTTCTCCAATGCCGCTTGCACAGTTTCGGCCACGTTTTCTGCCGTGAAGCCAAAGTGTTTGAAGAGCACGGGTGCAGGAGCAGACTCACCGTAAGTGTCGATGCCGACCACAGCGGCAACGCCATATTTCCACCAGCCATCGGTGCTGCCCATTTCAACCGCCACACGTGGCAAGCCGGCTGGCAAGACTTCAGACTTGTAGCTGCTGGTTTGTCGATCGAAGGTGGTAGTGCTGGGCATGGACACCACGCGAACGCCAATTTTCTTTTGTGCCAACAACTCTTGTGCTTTCAAAGCCAATTGCACTTCAGAGCCTGTGGCAATGATCACCGCCTTGGTTTTTTTGATGCCAACGCGTGAGGGTTCGGACAACACATATGCACCGCGGCTGATGTCACCTAAGTCAGACTTGGGCGAGTATGGCAAGTTCTGCCGCGACAACAACAAGGCTGTAGGGCGGTCTTTGTTTTCCAAAGCCACGGTCCAAGCGACTGTGGTTTCGGCTGTGTCAGCAGGACGCCAAACATCGAGGCCAGGGATTAAACGCAAGCTGGCAGCGTGTTCAACGGACTGGTGTGTGGGGCCGTCTTCGCCCAAACCAATAGAGTCGTGTGTGAACACATGGATCACGCGTTGCCTCATGAGCGCTGCCATGCGAATGGCGTTGCGAGAGTAGTCGCTGAACGTGAGGAAGGTGCCGCCGTAAGGAATGAAACCGCCATGCAATGTCACGCCATTCATGATGGCAGCCATGCCAAATTCGCGCACACCGTAGTTGATGTGACGGCCCATTTGGCCTTTGTCGTTTTTCACGACATCGCCCGCCAAGTTGATGCGCAATGCCGGTGTGGAAGACGTGTTGGTGAGGTTGGAGCCCGTGAGGTCGGCAGAGCCGCCGAGCATTTCGGGTAACGCGGCCGTAAATGCTTCCAAAGCCAATTGGCTGGCTTTGCGGCTGGCCACCGTTTCTGCTTTGGTGTGTGCTGCAATGACAGCATCTACAGCAGTTTGTGCAAAGTTCTTGGGCAACTCACCTTTCATACGGCGCAGAAATTCTTTGGCCAATGTAGGGTGAGCTGCTTTGTAAGCAGCAAAACTTTTGTTCCACGCGGCTTCGCGCGCTGCGCCATTTTGTTTGGCATCCCAGTGGGCGTAAACATCTTTGGGAATGACAAAAGGCTCATGAGCCCAACCCAATGCTGCGCGTGTGAGTTTAATTTCTTCAGCGCCCAAAGGCTCGCCATGTGCTTTGGCGGTGTTGGCGCGGTTGGGGCTGCCTTTGCCGATCGCTGTTTTGCAAACAATGAGTGTGGGCTTGTCAGGACTGTTCTTTGCATCTGCAATGGCTTTGGCAACAGCCGCGGCATCGTGACCATTCACAGCGTCAATCACGTTCCAGCCGTAAGCGGCAAAACGTTGCGGTGTGTTGTCAATGAACCAAGGGGCCACTTGGCCATCAATCGAAATGCCATTGTCGTCGTACAACGCAATTAATTTGTTCAGTTTCCAAGCGCCCGCCAATGCGCAAGCCTCATGGCTGATGCCTTCCATCAAGCAACCATCGCCCATGAACACAAAGGTGTGGTGATCGACGATGCTGTGTCCAGGTTGGTTGAACTCTGCGGCTAACAACTTTTCAGCCAAGGCCATGCCCACCGCATTGGTGATGCCTTGTCCCAAAGGACCCGTGGTGGTTTCAACGCCAGGCGTGATGCCCACTTCAGGGTGACCCGCGGTTTTGCTGTGCAACTGACGGAAGTTTTTCAACTCCCCGATGGGCAAGGGGTAGCCCGTCAGGTGCAGCAACGCATAAATGAGCATTGAGCCGTGGCCGTTGGACAAAACGAAGCGATCGCGATTGGCCCAATGCGGGTTTTTAGGGTTGTGCTGCAAGTGCTCGCCCCACAAAGCCACGGCCATGTCGGCCATGCCCATGGGCGCGCCTGGGTGACCCGAGTTGGCTTGTTGAACAGCATCCATGGCCAGGGCACGAATTGCGTTGGCCATTTGTTGAGCTGCGGGTTGAGTGATTGCCATGGGGGCTCCAAAAAAAGTCGGGTTAAATTGACAAGTAAGCCAGATATTTTACTGCCCATGAGCTTGCGTAACCCCGGCAGCGTGGCAACATAGCGGCATGCGTTTGAACACCTTGGAATCAAATTTAGAAGCTGACGCGCCCCACCAAGCGGTGAACACCTCGCCTCCGGGCTTGGCCAGTGCCATGGTTTTGGCTGCCGGTCGCGGTGAGCGCATGCGACCCTTAACCGATACCACCCCCAAACCCATGCTTGCGGTGCACGGGAAACCATTGATGCAGTGGCACATGGAAGCATTGGCCAGCGCTGGACACCATGATCAATTGATTAACACGGCATGGCTAGGCCCGGAAATTGAGGCTCATTTTGGATCGAATCCCGACTTGCCAAATGGCGGCAAGGTGCGTTTGCGCTACTCACATGAGGGCAAAGAGTTTGGCTATGCCCTTGAAACGGCGGGCGGTATTGTCAGGGCCTTGCCCTTCTTGGCGCCCATTTTTTGGGTGGTAGCTGGCGACATTTACGCGCCTAAGTTTGATTTTTCATCGCCCGTTTCAAAGGAGTTTTTTCGAAGTGACAAATTGGCCCACATTTGGATGGTCCCCAATCCCGCGCACAATCCAAGGGGAGATTTTGGCCTGTCCCCTGAGGGCTTGGCTTTGAACTTACCGAAAACGGCCAACTTGTTCACTTTCAGCACATTTGCCTTGTACAAAAAAGAGTTCTTCGCCTCTGCCTTGACGGGCATGCCAGAAGGCAATCCACAAGGCAAGGCGGCACCCTTGGCGCCCTTGTTGCGTGCAGCCATGGACCGTGGCTTGGTGAGCGCCAGTCTTTACACGGGTGCTTGGACGGATGTCGGCACCCCTGAGCGCTTGATGGACTTGAACCACCCACCTGCCACGCCTTAAACTCTTTGAACGTTTCTAGGATGACCCAACAACATGACATTTGATTCAAACTTGTATGCAAATCGCCGTGCTCAATTGGCCGCCAAGATGGCAGTGCAAGCTCCCAACAGCATTGCCATTGTTCCCACCGCGCCAGAGCGACAACGCAATCGCGACAGTGATTTTTTGTTCAGACATGACAGCTATTTTTATTATCTAACGGGCTTTACCGAGCCCAATGCTTGGTTGGTTTTAAGCTCAGATGGCCACGCCACTGTGTTTTGTCAGCCCAAAGATTTAGAACGCGAAATTTGGGATGGTGTTCGCTTGGGCCCTGAAGCGGCGCCTTCTCAATTGGGCATTCACAACGCATGGGCGGTGTCAGCCTTAGACGCTAAATTGCCCGCGTTGCTTGAAAACAAGTCGGTCGTTTGGTATCCCTTTGCAACGCACAAAGACTTGTCTGCGCGCATTGAAACAGGCCTCAATGCAGTTCGTTCGCGTGTGCGATACGGCGCACTGTGCCCAGAGCAGCAACGCGATGTGTGCGGTATTTTGGATGAAATGCGTTTGGTCAAAGGCGCGCATGAACTGGGCATCATGCGCCGAGCCGCTCAAATCAGTTCGGGCGCGCACATTCGCGCAATGAAAAGATCAGCAAGCATGCTCAGAGCAGGTCAAGACGTGCGTGAATACCATCTTGATGCCGAACTGCTTCACGAATTCCGTCAACACGGCTCTCAATATCCCGCTTACGGATCTATTGTGGCCGGGGGTGCCAATGCGTGTGTGTTGCACTACCGCGCTGATGCAGCGCCTATTTTGAGCGGGGATTTAGTTTTGATTGATGCGGGTTGTGAACTCGACGGCTATGCCAGTGACATTACACGCACGTTCCCCGCAAACGGCAAATTCAGCTCGGCGCAGCGAGAACTTTATGACTTGGTGTTGGCCTCACAAGAGGCCGCCATTGCTGCCACGCATGAAGGCGCTCGCTTTGTAGAGCCGCACGAAGCAGCGGTCAAGGTGTTGGCGCAAGGCATGCTTGATGTAGGTCTTTTAGATGCCAATAAAGTTGGCAATGTGCAGGATGTCATTGCCAATCGAAGTTATCTCCAGTTTTACATGCACCGAACCGGCCATTGGCTTGGCATGGATGTGCATGACTGCGGTAGTTACGTAGAGCCTTCGGAGGTTGGCACATTCAGTGAGCGCAAAGACCCCTTGAGCGGGGAGCTTATCAAGGACCGGCCCAGTCGCATTTTGCGACCAGGCATGGTCTTGACCATTGAGCCTGGCATTTATGTCAGGCCTGCCCCAGGCGTGCCAGAGCGATTCCATAACATTGGCATTCGCATTGAAGACGATGCTGTAGTGACCGCACAAGGCTGCGAATTGATCTCGCGCGGCGTACCTGTGAAAGCCGATGAAATTGAAGCACTCATGCGTGCTTGAATCAGAAATCGCAACTCACAAATCGACTCATTTTTGCCTTTAAGTTAAAACACAGCAGACTTTGTCTGCGGTTCTCCACTAGCAGACCTCCTTATTGGGGAGTCTAGAATCAGACCCAGCAGAACGCCAGATGCTTCACACATTGAAGCCGGTGGCTACTGCTTCCAAGGAGACCGAAAATGACCCAAGACAATGCCGAAGAGCGCCGCGCTCAGTTGCGCCGCGCCGCCCTCGAATATCACGAATTTCCCACCCCCGGCAAAATCTCCATCGCGGCCACCAAGCAATTGGTGAATCAGCACGACTTGGCGTTGGCCTATTCGCCTGGTGTGGCGGCGCCGTGCGAAGAAATTGTCAAAGATCCCAACGCGGCATTCAAATACACCAGCCGTGGAAATTTGGTTGGCGTGATCACCAACGGAACTGCTGTGTTAGGTTTGGGTGACATTGGCCCTCTGGCTGGCAAACCCGTGATGGAGGGAAAGGCGGTTCTCTTCAAAAAATTCTCAGGCATTGATGTGTTTGACATTGAAATCAATGAAAAGGATCCAGAAAAGTTGGTCGAGATCATTGCCGCCCTGGAGCCCACATTTGGGGGCATCAATTTAGAAGACATCAAGGCGCCAGATTGTTTTTATGTTGAACGCAAATTGCGCGAACGCATGAAAATTCCCGTTTTTCACGACGATCAGCACGGCACAGCCATCACTGTCGGTGCAGCCATTTTGAACGGTTTGAAGGTGGTGGGCAAAGACGTCAATAAAGTGAAATTAGTCACCTCAGGAGCTGGCGCTGCAGCTTTGGCCTGCCTAGGCTTGTTGGTCAAACTGGGCATCCCGCGAGAAAATATTTGGGTCACCGATTTAGCGGGCTTGGTCTACGAAGGCCGCACCGAGTTGATGGACGAAGACAAAATTCAGTTTTCGCAAAAAACATCGCAACGTACCTTGGCAGAAGCCATAGAGGGCGCCGATGTGTTCTTGGGCTTGTCCGCTGGCGGTGTGTTGAAACAAGACATGGTGAAAAAAATGGCTGCCAAGCCTTTGATTTTTGCCTTGGCCAATCCCAACCCCGAAATCTTGCCTGAAGAGGTCAAAGCGGTTCGCGATGACGCCATCATGGCCACGGGGCGTACCGACTACCCCAACCAAGTCAACAATGTTTTGTGCTTCCCCTACATTTTTCGAGGGGCCCTAGACAGTGGCGCAACCACCATCACGCAAGAGATGGAAATTGCCGCGGTGTATGCCATTGCTGAATTGGCGCAAGCTGAGCAAAGTGAAGTGGTGGCTGCGGCGTACGCTGGCGAGCCCTTGGTTTTTGGTCCTGAGTATTTAATTCCCAAACCCTTCGATCCGCGTTTGATGATCAAAATTGCGCCCGCGGTTGCGCAAGCGGCGGCTGACAGCGGCGTGGCGCTTAGGCCGATCGCTGACATGGAAGCCTATCGTGAGCGGCTGCAAAACTTTGTGTATGCGTCCGGCACCACCATGAAGCCCATTTACACGGCGGCCAAACGGGGCTTGAAAAAGCGCGTGGCCTACAGCGAGGGTGAAGAGGAGCGCGTTTTGCGTGCAGCGCAAATTGTGAGTGACGAAGGTTTGGCGCGTCCCACCTTGATTGGCCGCCCGGCGGTCATTGCTGAAAGAATTCAAAAATTTGGTCTGCGATTGAAAGAGGGCCTTGATTACGAGGTTGTCAATGTGGAGGATGACCACCGCTATCGTGACTTCTGGCAAACGTATCACCGCATGACAGAGCGCAAGGGCATCACGGTCCAAATGGCAAAGATAGAAATGCGTCGCCGTTTGTCCTTGATTGGCGCGATGCTGCTGCACAAGGGCGATGTAGACGGCCTTATTTGTGGCACCTGGGGAACCAATGCCACTCACTTGCCTTACGTGGAGCAGGTGATCGGAAAGCGGCCAGGCGTGAATACGTTTGCTTGCATGAACGGTTTGCTGTTACCCAATCGCCAAGTCTTTTTGGTCGACACGCATGTCAATTACGACCCAACGGCAGAACAGTTGGCGGAAATTACGGTCATGGCCGCCCACGAAATGAAGCGCTTTGGCATTCACCCTAAGGTTGCCTTGTTATCTCACTCGAACTTTGGCACCTCCAATGAGCCAAGCGCTGTGAAAATGCGTGACACCTTGGCCTTGCTGCAGAAAAATTCGCCTTGGTTGGAGGTGGATGGCGAAATGCATGGTGACATTGCCTTGGATGGCGAAGCACGCGCCCTGCAAATGCCCAATGGCACGTTGCATGGCGATGCGAACCTCCTGGTCTGTCCCAATATCGATGCGGCCAATATTTCCTATAACCTGTTGAAAACAGCGGCGGGCGGCAATATTGCCGTCGGCCCCGTTCTTTTGGGCGCAGCCAAACCGGTTCACATCCTGACCCCCAGCGCAACTGTGCGCCGAATCGTAAATATGACAGCCCTGACGGTTGCTGACGCTAACGCCGTTCGATAGCACTCTCCAGGAAATCCCCCTTTTATTGGGGAAAGTACTTGCATTTTTTAGCGCATTGCGGCACACTAGATGCTTCGAATTTGCGGGTTTACCCGTGGGTTTTGAAGGTTTAAAGTGGGTGTGCCGCTTGGTTTCACAGGAATGAAATGCGCTCTAAAACGCTTAACTTTGCTGCGATATCCGTCTGTTTGGTTCTTTTGTTTGCGCTTTGCACAAATTTTGTGCAAGCCAAATCGCTTGCCGAAGCAGTTGTAGTTGCCCCCGTTGCTTTACAGGACTTGCCCAAAGAGGGCCAAGAAACCTATCTACTCATCCGCCAGGGTGGGCCGTTTCGGTACGAAAAAGATGGTGTTGTTTTTGGCAATCGGGAGTGGCAATTGAAAGCGGTCGTTGCAACTGTTTGAAGTAATTCTAAAGATGAGTGCTTGCAAGCGAGCATTCGGTATATGTCAATCAAAAGCCTAAAAGGCTGGTTTTTAAAATTAGAGAGTGAGAACGGCGATGGACAAGCCAATTCGACAGGACCAAGAAACACCTTTGAAGGGTGTGCGGACGAACATCGTCCAGTCGATTCGTGCATTTCGCGTGAGCGGCCTGCAAGAAGCGGCAAATGGTTTGGGACAACACTTTTTGTATGCCAATTTGTCGAAGGCACAAAGCAAACAAGATGTGCTCGATTTGATCGCAGCACAGTTCACCTTGCCTTCACACTTTGGCAAGAACTTTGATGCCTTGTATGACAGCATGACCGATCCACTGCACAAGTCTGGCCCTCAGCCTGGCTTTATCGTGGTCTTGGAGCACATTCCTGCTAATTTAAAGTTTGACAAAGAAGCCCGTGAACAGTTGCTTGATATTTTCCGCGACACGGCTGATTATTGGGGTGACCGCAAAGTGCCATTTCGTTGCTTCTATTCTTTTTCTGTTGCCCGCGCTGCTACGGCGGGTGCCGAGAAACTGGCAGATGCTGCCCCCGAGTTGGATGCTGATGGTGTTGAGATGTTGGCCGAGGAAGGTGAAAAAATGCCAACCGACAAGCTGGTGGATGTTTCACCTCTGGCGCTTCGCATGAGCAGCCCCTTCAATGCAGGCTATTGGCTCGCAGCAGCCTAATCGGCCCTCGTACGCTGATCCGCAAACGCAGTTCTGCAAACTGAGTTAAAAGCGCAATGGCTTTAACGCCAGTGCGCTTTTTTTCATTGAACGTCAAGAATTCAAGGCCATGGCCAGCTGAATGTACTCCACAACCGGAACTTCTTCTGCACGCCGCTGTACGTCAAAAGGGCCCTCAAAATTTCGCTCAATTAACCAAGCACCCAGGGTATGCCTTAGCAACTTGCGTCGTTGACTGAAGGCCACTTGAACCATTTTTTCCAAGAGCTTGACGTCGATGTTGGCAGGCTCATCGCGCGGAACCATGCGCACGATTGCGCTGTCAACGCGCGGCGGCGGATGAAAGCTTTCAGGTGGCACGAACAGCACATTTTCCATTTCATATCGCCACTGCAACATGACAGACAAACGGCCATAGTCTGACGTTGCAGGAGAGGCCACCATACGGTCAACAACTTCTTTTTGTAACATGAAATGTTGATCTTCAATGGCGCTGACATGCGTTAGCAAGTGAAACAAAATAGGCGTGGAAATGTTGTAAGGCAAGTTGCCCACGACTCTTAGTTTTTGACCAGCCGCCAGTGCCGTGAAGTCAACGCGCAACACATCCGACTCCAACACGGTGAGCAATTTGTGCAGGCGAAGACGCATCGCCAAGTCTCGGTCTAGCTCAATGACGGTCAGATGCCCCAGGCGCTCAACCAAGGGTTGCGTGAGTGCCGCCAAGCCAGGGCCAATTTCAACCATGGCTTGACCAGCTTGGGGATGTATTGCATTCACGATAGCATCAATGATACCGCCGTCGGAAAGAAAGTGTTGACCGAAACGTTTCCGTGGAATGTGCTTCATTGGGGAGGGTTGCGCAATTCAATATAAGCGCGGCCGCGTAATTCCTCAACCCATGCTGAATAAAGTTCTTCTATTTTCTTTTCGCGCAATTGTGTACGAACCATTTCACGTTGCTCACGAATTGACAATGGCACCTCACGACGCTCAAGCAATTGAATGAGGTGCGCGCCAAATCGCGAAATCAGCGGGTCAGAAATTTGCCCAGGTCGCAGTCGCGCCAAAACCTCTTCAAATTCTGGGACAAACTGACCGGGACTTGCCCAACCTAAATCTCCACCTGCAGATGCGCTGCCGTCTTGAGAAAACTGGCGGGCTAAATCTGAAAAGTCAGCACCCGCTTGAACTCGTTGTTTGTAGGCGAGCAAGCGGCTGCGTGCAACTGTTTCGGACAAGTCCCTCCCGGTTCGTAACAAAATATGGCGAGCACGAGTTTGCACAATCAGGGTGATGCTCAGTTCACTTTGTTTTTTGTCCAGCACCTTCAAGATATGAAAACCAGCGCCTGACCGAACAGGCTCTGAGACATCGCCTTTGTTCAAGTTTTGTGTACTGTCAATAAAGAGAGTGGGGTAGCGGTCGGTAGGGCGCAAACCCATTTCGCCGCCATTGGCGCCTTTGTCAGCGGCTTCAGAGTAGGCTTGCGCCAATGCCGCAAAGCTCTCACCACGTTTGACACGTTGGACAATTTGTTGCGCCTTGATCTTTAACTCGGTGGCCTCTTGTTCAGAACTATTTTCTGGCACAGCAATCAAAATCGTGGCCAAGTTGATGTCAATTGGGTAGCTGGCCATGGGCTTGCCCGTTTGCTGACTTTGAATGTACTGCGCAACATCGGCGTCGGAAATACGTGCTCTGTTGTCAACGTCTCGTTCACGCAAACGGTTAATCATCAATTGGTTGCGCAGTTGATCCCGAAATGCAGACACGCTCAATCCTTCCAAAGCAACTCGTTTGTAAAGGTCTTCTTTGGAGACTTGATTTTGACGTGCGATATTGGATTCTGTTTGATCGACTTCTGCGTCATCAATGCGAATACCATTGTCGCGAGCTTGTTGCAGTTGGGCTTTCTCATTGATCAATTGATCAAGGGCCTGCTGGGTCAAAACTTGCGCACTGGGTGCTGTGGCACCCGGCTGTAATTGCTTTTCCAAACGCAACTTCAAATTTTGAACTTCGTTGTTGGTGATCGGTTCTGAATTCACAACGACAACAATGTAGTCAACTGGTCGTGATTTTAAATTGCTCTGGGCCTGAACCAGACCCGGCCAAATGAGAGGGCCTAAACAAGTTGCGGCGATGCCTATGCTCAGGACCAATTGAAATAAACGCGTGCTTGCAGGAGGAGCGCTTAAGTTCGAATGGCGCAGGGCTGAATTCGGTGCAAAAAACTTAGTCATATGTAGTGAATCTGGTGGTGGGCGCTAAATCTTCGCGGAGATATTGGTAACGGGGTATATTGTCGCGCAATGTTTTCAAAGGACTAGAGCCGACTCGGGCCAATCCCACAAATTCAAGTTGAAAAAGAATCCGACTGCGTGAAGCGCTTGTCGTGCTTTGAAGGCGCTCATAAACGACGCGACCCAGCCAGCAACCTGAGTCGTATTCAAATCCTAGCAAAGTATCGACCATTTTGCGATCCTTCAAGCTGAAGTTCATGCGGCCGACGCTGTACCAGCGATCGGCGCCCAAACCTTGTCCAGGATCCAGAACCTGATGGTTACCGGCGGCGTGGTCATTTTTGACAAAGGAAAAGTCACGCAAAGGCCATTGCCAGCCCACATCGATTTGCTCGCTTTGATCACGCGCCAAGCGGTAGGCTGTATTGAAAACACGATAGGGCGTTGGATTAAAACGGGTCGTCAGTGTGGTGCGTGTCATGCGGTGGGTTTGAGCATCAAACTGCAAGCTTGAATCGAAGGCCCAGCGATTGTCCCAGCGTAGACCCGCACCTATCAAAATATCACTAAAGCCAGAGGACACGGGTAGCTCTCCTGGTAGCCTCACCAGTTGATCGGAGAATCGATATCTTTGAGCAAAACCAAAACGCGCCAGTTCCGCTCCCGTGTTGCTATCAAAAAACCGACTGTTCATTCCCAATGTCAACAAGTTGTTGTCTGCAATTCGGTCGTGACCCACATACGGATTTTCGGAGTAGACCGTGGTGAGGTTAAAGTCTGTTGCGCCAGTGTCGTAGCTTGGCAGGTGGCTTTGATCTTTGTAGGGTGTTCTAACAAAGAAGGCCCTGGGCTCAAGGGTTTGTCTCAGCATTCGACCCAAAACTGAGGCATCCCGCTCGTAGACAAGGCCCGTGTCCAAACTGAAAGTCGGTAACAAGCGGTTAACTTCCATTTGATTGTTAGCAAGAGGTGAGTCCAACTGGTAGCGAGTCGCGTGGAGTTGTATTTTTGGAATTACAAATCCCCAAGGTTTGTGCCAAGGTCGGCTGACTTGGGCTGCTGCAAAGCTGCGTTGACCATTGCGCAAAATAGATCGCGTGCCACCGGGTATTCGGCTGAAGTCGGCCTCAAAGCGGGTGGTGTCGGCGGTGGCGTCCACATCAAAGCCGTTCAGATCCCATGTGTTGTACCGTGCCAATATTTGAGGCGAACGATCATAGGGCGGCGTAATAGGTGAGCTAATGTCTTGCAAGGTTTGAAATTTCAAGACGTGCGTCATCAAGGATAGATCACCTTGAGCCCAGTAAAGGCTACCAGAGGCAGGCAGCAGACGTTGTGTCAGGGTTAAACCGGCCCGAGGAAAATCCCGCCAGTAGTTGTCGTCGCTGACTCGGTTTAAATTCAAATTAACGCCCAACCGTCCCAGCGTGTTGTTGCCGGTTTCAATGCCGCCGATGTGTTGCGACGATAGACCCCACCGAGATTGCTGTCGGAGTTTGTCGTTGGGCATCAAGTTGAAACGTGTTTGACCTTGGCTGTCAGGCTCTAGGTAGCGAAACTCAGAATCAAACCCCACGCCGCGTTTGCTCATGACCGTGGTGGTCAGTGTGGCATCGCGATTGGGCGCAATGTTCCAATAATAAGGCGAAGAGAGCTCAATGCCGCTGACGGTGTCAAGGCCAACCAGAGGCGATAGCAAGCCCGACTGTCTTGTGCTGTTCAGCGGGAAAGTCAGTGAGGGTGCAGCCAAGATAGGTACATCTTTAAAGCGAAGTTGCAGGTCCTTGGCTTGAATGGTGTCTTCTTCTTCATTCACCTGAAGACTGGCTGCTTTGAGCACCCATTCAGGCAGCCAGCTAGGGCCTGGCAAGCGCGCGCAGGTGGTGTAGGTTGCATTGCGAATGATGGCGCGCTGCTGATCGATGAACTCAATTTCAGAAGCCTTGCCATGGCCCCCACCTTTGAGCAAGGTGTAGTCAGCTTGCGAAAATTTGCCTTTGAAAGCGTCTGCCTGCAAGATCAATGAACTGCCTTGGAAGGAGTTTCCTTGTCGATTAATCTTGACGCCGCCGATGGCTTTCAAGGTATCTTGAGACTGGTCGTATTCAATGCTCTCAGCCTTCACAGTGAGGCCTTGCTTGCGCAGCATAGCGTCGCCCTCGATGACCATGTCCAGGTCGGGGCGGGCGTCGATGCGCTTGCCCGAAATAAACAAAGGTGATTGCTTGCGCTCGACTTCGGAAATTTTCTCTTCTAGGCGAATGCTGTTTTGCAGAACGACAACAGGGCCGGTGGTCGGGCGACTGGGCTCTGAGGGCCCCTTGGCTGGACCTGCAACTTGTCCCAAGACTGGGGTGAGCCCAAGTAACATACAAGCCAATGGCAGAGCTTGTACAAGCTTGAGCGTCTGAAATGTGAGGCGTGTCTTCAAAGGGCTATCGTCCAGGTTGACGGGAGTTTGTAGAATGGATTATCCATGAGTGCCGCCCAACATGACCCAATAACGCGGTCGGGTGGCATGGCTTGACTTTTACGACTGGAATGAGAACTTGAATTTTGATCAAATTTCGACGTCGAATGTGACTTGGGCCGACGCAGAGCGCCAGTTGGCTTGCGGTGCATGGCTAAGGGCTTTGGCGCAAACCCATGGCCTTGTGCCATCCAGTTTAAGAATTGCATCTGCCGACGCCAGTTTCAGGCGTTATTTGCGCGTTGACACGCAGGCGGGCGCCAGTCTGATTGTGATGGACGCACCGCCCGACAAAGAAAACTGTGAACCTTTTGTCAAGGTTGCCAAACTGATGCAGTTGGCAGGGCTTAAAGCGCCCGAGGTTTTGGCATGGCAGGACGCGCAAGGCTTCATGCTGCTCACAGATTTGGGCGACCAAACCATGATGTCCGCCATTGACGTCAAAAACCCGCAGGCCAACCACGCGCTTTACATGCAGGCTGTCGATGCCTTGATTGCGTGGCAGTTGTCTTCACAATCAGGCGTCTTGCCGCACTATGACGAAGCGTTGCTGAACCGAGAGCTGAGCTTGTTTCCAGACT
>Ga0209768_10000538_pt1 | contig 25406 bp, 25 predicted proteins | sample LauGreSBDMM110SD_3_FD_187564 | JGI IMG/M metagenome (GOLD analysis project Ga0209768, IMG submission 187564) | Freshwater lake microbial communities from Lake Michigan, USA - Sp13.BD.MM110.SD (SPAdes) (version 2) | ecosystem: Environmental > Aquatic > Freshwater > Lake | place: Lake Michigan... | reverse complement strand
GCGATGCTGCAAGACTTTTTAACGGCGGCTGCCGCTGCCAAACAACCATAATTCGTCAGGGAAAATCATGCAAAACAAACCACCCACACCCAAACCTTTGCGCCCATTGCCGGCTTTCATTTTTGCCAGCCGCTGGTTACAACTGCCTCTGTATTTAGGGCTAATTGCGGCGCAAGGTGTTTACGTTTACCACTTCTGGGTCGAGCTAGTTCATCTTATAGAAGCGGCTTTTGGTAGCCAAACCGCACTCCAATCATTGGTAACCAGCATGGGCTACCAAGCCGATGCACCTCTCACGGCTCTCAATGAAACGCTCATCATGCTGGTAGTCTTAGCATTGATTGATGTGGTGATGATTTCTAACCTACTGATTATGGTGATCGTGGGTGGCTACGAAACTTTTGTTAGTCGTATGGACTTAGAAGGCCACCGCGATCAGCCCGAGTGGCTAGACCACGTGAATGCGTCGGTATTGAAAGTCAAACTTGGAACAGCCATCATTGGTATCAGCTCTATCCATTTGCTCAAGACCTTTATCAACGCCGCCAACTACGACACCAAAGTGCTGCTTTTTCAAACCCTAATTCACATTACTTTCTTACTCAGCGCCCTGGCAATAGCCTATACCGACAGAATTTTAATTTCGACCCAAGCGATGAAAAAATGAGTCCGGGTACTCGCGAAAATATAAGGGTTAACCCTTTATCTTCAAATAGAAACCAAACATTGCAATTTTGTAATCTTCGGATACAAAGCCCCTTTTTTTGACGCCTCCAAAAACCCTACTGTTGTGTCAATTATTTACATCGTAATCAAAATCTATTATCGTTCGTGAGGTTCTATTGAAAACCAAACAACTTTTAGGAGATACGTATGCAGTTAAAAATGAATTGGCTCAAATCAATTGCCAGCCCGGCCATCGCCTTAGGCTTGCTTTTTGGTGTCAGCCAAGCATCAGCGAGCGCAGGGGCGGTCCTCAAGCCTGAGGATTTTGTAGGAATATCTTTTTGGCTCATTTCGATGGCCCTCATTGCATCCACCGTATTCTTCTTCCTAGAGCGCGACCGCGTGTCTGCGAAGTGGAAAACATCGTTGACCGTTTCAGGACTGGTCACTTTGGTAGCTGCCGTTCACTATTTCTACATGCGTGAAGTCTGGGTCACAACCGGCTCAACACCGACCGTATTTAGGTACATCGACTGGCTCATTACTGTGCCACTTTTGATGATCGAGTTTTACCTGATTCTGTCAGCTATTACCAAAGTCCCCGTTGGCGTGTTTTGGCGCCTCATGATCGGAACTTTAGTTATGTTGGTGGGTGGATACCTCGGTGAAGCCGGCTACATGGCTGTTATGCCTGCATTCATCATCGGTATGGTGGGCTGGGCTTACATTCTTTATGAAATCTTCATGGGCGAAGCCAGCAAGATTAACGCCAACAGCGCGCCTGCTTCCGTTCAATCGGCATTCAACACCATGCGTTTGATTGTTACGATTGGTTGGGCCATCTACCCATTGGGCTACTTCTTTGGATACTTGACAGGCAGCAACCCCGCAGATAGTGCAAATGCTCTCAACATCATTTACAACTTGGCTGACGTGTTGAACAAGATTGCATTTGGCTTGATCATCTGGACCGTTGCGGTCAAAGAGTCTGAAGGTCATTCGCACAAATAATTAGCGCGTTTGGTTTGAACCTTCTTCACTTATGCAAGTGAAGAAGGTTCTTTTATTAGGCCATGTCGTATTTGTACTTGGCTTGTTCAAACGGAGCCGCTTGTTATGTCGACGCCTCGTTTAGATTGTTCAGAATTGACAGACGTCAAACTCGCTTCATTGCTTGAAGATGTTCAAGCAAGAATGCTTTATGCAACGCGTTGCACTCAGGAGTTGGCCTCCACTCCAGCACACAATGTTTCTTTAGCGGTTGCTTACCACTTGCGCTCCGGCGGGCAGCAAGTTCGGGCTAAGCTGGCTTTATCTGCCGCTTTTGCTTTAGGCCTTGAAGATTCTGACGCGGTATGTCTTGCTGCCTGTGCAGAACTTTTACACAATGCCTCTCTTGTACACGACGACCTTCAGGACGGCGATTTGTTCCGTCGCGGTCAGCCCTCACTGTGGTCTAAATATGGCAAGAACTTTGCTATCTGCTGTGGGGACTTGCTTTTATCTGCCTCTTACGGCGTCTTATGCCAGCTCTCCCGGCCTGACAAGCTACCTGCCGTTTTAGACATGGTGCACCAGCGAACCAGCCGCGCTATTGCTGGGCAGTGCGCCGACTTGAGCGCCTTAGATTCGCACTCAGACTTCGTCGACCAATACATTGCCATCGCCAAGGCCAAGTCAGGCGCCCTCTTGGGCTTGCCGCTTGAGCTTGGATTGCTAGTCGCGGGGTATCCCGATTCCATTGCGGTTGCCAAGTCTGCCGCCGATCATTTTGCGGTGGGTTATCAAATCATTGATGATTTACAAGACCATGCCGCGGATTCAAAGCGCGCATCCCATCAGCAGCAACAGGTCCCACCACCTGCACTGAACATTGTTTTACTGCTTGAGCAACAATCGGGACATGATGACCCTTTTGCTCAAGCCTCTGCTCTTGCAATAGATCATCTCAAGCAGTGTGAAGACTATGCATTGCAGTTACCCCATCACTCTGGCCTTTTGTTGATCTCCTACTGCACAAAAATGCGCACGACGTTGAATGACACTATTGCACAATTCGAAACTTATTAATGCACGCAATTGTCATTGGCGCAGGGTTTGGCGGGATAGCAGCGGCCCTTCGATTACGCGCTAAGGGCTATCAGGTTACGCTGATCGATCGATGTTCCCAGCTCGGAGGACGTGCTCAAGTTTTTGAGCGTGATGGGTTTAGACATGACGCTGGCCCTACCGTCATCACTGCCCCTTTTCTTTTTGAAGAGATCTTTTCACTGTTTGGTGAGAAGTTCTCCGACCACGTCACTCTGGTCCCTCTGACACCTTGGTACCGATTCGTATTTTCTGATGGGGAAAAGTTCGATTACGGCGGAACGCTTGAAGAAACCCTGGCTGAAATTAGGCGCATTGAACCCAAGGACTGCGACGGCTATCAACAACTATTGAAGCACTCCCAGCGAATCTTCGATGTCGGGTTTACGCAACTATCCGCCCAACCGTTCCACAAATTTATCACCATGGTGCGGCAAATCCCGCAGCTTTTAGGTTTGCGCTCCTATGAAACCGTATGGCAAATGGTTTCGCGATTTTTGATCAACCCAAAGTTGCGCCAAGCTTTCTCGATTCAGCCCCTGCTTGTGGGTGGCAACCCCTTTGATACAACCAGTATTTATGGTTTGATTCACTATCTAGAACGTGCGTATGGTGTCCATTTTGCGATGGGCGGTACGGGCGCAATTACCAAGGCTTTCGAAGAACTCATGGGTCGACAGGGCATTGATATCCAACGCGGCCAAACGGTTAAGTCTCTTAAGATCACAAAGGGAATAGCCCACGCAGTGGTTCTTGAGGATGGCCGCACGCTCAATGCGGATGTTATCGTTTCAAACGCCGATGCAGCGCATCTCTATGGCGAGATGGTATCTCCTACGGATCGCTCGATTGCATCTGCGGTGAAACTTGCAAGCGCGCAATTTTCAATGGGCCTGTATGTTTTTTATTTTGGGACCAAGCGAACCTACCCAGATGTCGCGCACCACACCATATGGATGGGCGAACGCTACCGCGAACTACTTGCCGACATCTTTGACCACAAAACACTTTCCGATGATTTTTCCTTGTATCTCCATCGCCCCACGGCGACAGACCCCAGTTTTGCACCTGCCGGATGCGATAGTTTTTATGTGCTGTGCCCAGTACCTAACTTGCAAGGGAAGGTGGATTGGGATGTGCAAGGTCCTATGCTACAAAGCCGGATTATTGCGGCACTCAGCAAAACGATTCTTCCAGATTTAGAGTCAACGATCACGGCTGAGTTCTCGATGAATCCCAAGGACTTTAAGAACGACTATCTGAGCCAACATGGCGCAGGATTTTCAATTTCTCCCTTGTTTCGCCAATCGGCATGGTTCAGATTTCACAATCAGGCCGAAGGAATTAAAAATCTTTATTTGGTGGGTGCAGGTACCCATCCCGGTGCAGGCTTACCAGGTGTTTTATGTTCAGCAAAAGTGATCGACTCTCTCATTGAACGTGTATCCGATGCGTGAGTCCTCTTTATTGGACGCCAATGCAGTGCTCGCGGCCAAAGGGAAAAGTTTCCACTGGGCGCGTCACTTTCTCGGCAAAAATCATGCGCAACGCGCTACCCGCCTCTACCGTCTTTGCCGTTACATCGACGATATCGCGGATGAGAATCAAGGCATACCTCAGGCGCTTTCTGCACTCAATGAAATCAAGACAGCGTTTGCTACCGGTATATCTTCGGATCCCATCATCAAGGACGGTTTGCTTTTGCTAGAAGAATGCAAGATTGATCCAGCCATCCTCATAGAGCTGGTGATGGGTATTGAATCCGATCTCACCACCGTACGAATTGCAGACGAAGATGCCCTATTACGTTACTGTTACCAAGTTGCGGGTACGGTTGGGTTAATGATGTGTAAGGCACTAGAGACGGATAAAAAATTGGCATTTGCACATGCCATTGATTTGGGTATGGCCATGCAACTTACCAATATCTGCAGGGATGTCGCTGCTGACGCTGCGCTAGGAAGGCGTTACTTGCCGTCAAGTGTTGTAGGTGACTTGTCGCCTGAAGAGATCCTCAACCCCTCTCTGTCAATCCGAAAACTTATCCAAAATTGCTTGAATGATTTATTAGCTTTGGCCGATCGTTACTACCAAAGCGGCGAACAAGGCCTCGTCTATCTTCCGCCCGCGGCTCGGGCGGGTGTTTTACTCTCTGCGCGCCTTTACCGTGCAATTGGCGATGAGTTACAGCACAATGGGCTTAATTTCTGGCAAGGCCGGGCCGTCGTGGGTTGGAGAAAAAAAAGTATGCTTTCCATTCTTTCTTTGTGTGAGATTCCCTTTCAAAGAAAGTACTGGCGTTTTCCGGACAACCATGATTCAGCATTGCACGCCCCACTGTTAAACGCGCCACGACCCACTACTTGGCATTTTTTAGACCATGCCAGCTGATGCCGACCTGCTTGTTATCGGCGGTGGCTGTGCGGGTCTTAGCCTTGCAGCGCAGTTAGGCTCATACAAAGACCGCGCCCCGCGAACAGTCGTTTTAGAGCAACGCAGCACCTATCAAAATGATAGGACTTGGTGCTTTTGGGGGGACGACACCACCCCGTATGCACATCTGGCAGACCACCAATGGGGCGAATTGCAGCTCATCAACGGGGAACAGCAGGTGTTGATTGATTGCAACCACACCCCTTACCGTATGCTTAAAAGTAGCACCTTTTACGACTCGGTGTTGACGGGGTTGGCTCACAATCCCTTGTTCTCTATTCAATTGAATGCTGCCGTAGTAACCGAGCCCATTTTTCGGGATGGGCTCTGGCATGTTGAGACTTCACAGGGCGCATTGGCGGCTACGATGGTTGTAGACACACGTCCCGCTGTTTCCTCATCTGAACTTGAAGCGGTCTTATGGCAGTCTTTTTATGGCCATGAAGTTTTGACCAACGAGCCCTGCTTTGACCCTGCGTGTGCAGAGTTAATGGATTTTTCTGCGCCCAACCCCATGCAGATTGGTTTTACCTATACCCTGCCTATCTCAACAACGCGGGCGCTCATCGAGTTCACTACTTTTTCAGCTGAGCGCTTGACCGCAGCCGATCTTGAAAAAGCCTTGATGCAATCTATTGCTAAAAAAGTGGGTGGTAAGCCGTACAAAATTGTGCATTCTGAATACGGCCTGTTGCCTATGGGTATCACCCATCGCGGTGCCAATTCAACGCCCAAGGACCCGAGTTATATTGTTTCTGGCCTGCATGCAAGCGCAGGCAGACCCTCTACGGGGTATGCGTTCCAACGCATACAGAATTGGGCAGCCCAATGCGCAGCGAGTATCGTCGCAGGCGGACCTGCGAAAGCACAGACTAAAGATCCGTATTTTTTAAGCCAAATGGATCGGATCTTTCTCAACGTACTTCGTGATAATCCACGCCATGGGCCCGCTCTTTTTACGCGTTTTTTTTCTAAAGCAAAGAGCGAACAAGTCATTCGATTTTTGAGTGATAAGGCGCACCTCAGCGATTACGTTGCCATCATTCGCGCTATGCCTACCGCACCCTTTATCAAACAGCTTTTTAGTGGCAAGCCCTTGCTATGAAGCCGCTACAACTTCAAAGTGTGTGTTTTATTGGCGTAGCCATTGCTGCGCTTTTTTTATCTTTGCTTTTGCCGCCGCTTGATTTACACCTACTGCTTCTGTTAGTTATGGTTCTTGTAGCTGTATTGGGTGTTCCGCACGGCGCGTTAGATCCAATTTTTGCCAAAAAGCTCTATCAACTCAGCAGCACATTGCGTTGGACGGTGTTCCTTGCTTGTTACATTCTTCTTGCTTGTGTTGTGGTTTTGGCCTGGTGGTATGCGCCTGCTATTTTTTTATGGGTGTTCTTAATTTTGTCAGTTATCCATTTTTCCGGTGATCTGCGGCAAGGGACATCGCCACTCGCTCAAGTTTTGTACGGGGGCGCAAGCATCGTGCTTCCTGGTGCACTCCACCAAGAAGAGCTTGGACATTTATTTACTCTGTTAATCGGTGACGCTCGCGGCCATAGCTTGGCTTTTACTTTGCATATCCTGGCATGGCCGTGGCTTACGGGCTTGGCGCTGGAATCGCTGCGAATCTTTAAAGCAGGCCGCCAAACCGTTTTAGAAATGGGGGCGGTGACAGCCATCGCCACACTGCTTTCGCCACTGATTGCATTTACTATTTTTTTCTGCTTTATGCACAGTGCAAGACACATCGTTCGCACCCAAATTTACACAGCTGCGTCCATGCGCGTTTTGGTGGCTGTCGCAGCAGGGCCGCTCCTCGGTGTAGTCGTCTTGGGCGGTGCTGCGTGGGTATTTTTTCCGCCGTCGGAGATGGACTCCCGGGTTATTCAATTTGTTTTTGTTGGCCTCGCTGCCTTAACTGTGCCGCATATGTGCTTAGTCGAGCGCTTACGCTGGGCGCGGTGGCATCAAAACTGATCAGGGTTTTTGCCCTTGAAGGGCGCATAAAAAGCCTGAATAGTCACCATATCCGCTTCAATATTGCCAGTCGGCTCAAACACCGGGCCCAATCCGCTTTCCTTGCGTGCATAGTCCATGTAGGCCATCACGATGGGAACGTTGGCGCCTAAGGCAATGTAATAAAACCCAGTTTTCCAATACCGCGCTTTGCTTCGGGTACCTTCGGGGGGCACGATCAATTGCACAGGCCCGTCAGCATTTTGGATCGCGGTAATGGACGCTTCCACCACATTGTTGGAGCTTTCGCGCTGAATAGGAATGCCACCCAACCAAAGCATCACGCCACGAAAAGGGGCTTTAAAAAGCGACTGCTTGCCCATCCAATACACATTTAAACGCAGCGCAAAAGCAACCATCAAGGTGTAAGGCAAATCCCAGTTGCTGGTATGAGGCGCTGCAATCAATACGCTTTTGCGCCCATTGGCCGGTAACTGCCCATGAATTTTCCAGCCGGTGGCTTTTAAAAATCCGATAGAGAACCACCGCAAAAACGTATTGACCCCTGGGGTATCAAAAATCGTACGGTGCATCAGATTCGCTTCACTGGCGCGTGGTCTGCGTCAACTTTGTGCGCGGGGTCCACATGGGTCATCAAATTAAGAACGCGGTGTCGCTGCATCACCGCTTGACGCGCTGCAACAGCGATGTTGTGACCCTCTTCGACGGTGAGATTGGCATCGACTTCGATATGGGCATCGGCTATCACCATATCGCCCATTTTGCGGGTACGAACGTCGTGGACGCCAGCAACACCCGGCGTCTCCATCAGCGTTTGGTGAATCGCCTGCACCTCTTCTTCATCGATCGCCCGGTCCATCAAATCATGCAGCGCATCCCAACCAAAACTCCATCCCATTTTTCCCACCATGAGGCCCACAATCAAGGCTGCAATAGGATCAAGCAAGGGATACCCGAGCAGGTTTCCCACCAAGCCCAAACCGACCACCAAACTCGATGCGGCGTCAGAGCGCGCATGCCACGCATTCGCAACCAACATGCTGGACTTGACTTGTTTGGCCACGCGCAACATATAACGAAACAGCAGTTCTTTTGCCGCCAGGGCGCCAAAGGCAACCCACAAAGCAGAAATATGCGCGGTCGCAATCGTCTCGGGTGTTTCCAGTTTGCTCACTGCAGACCAGACCATGCCCACCCCCACGCTGAGCAGCAACAAGCCCAAGACCAACGAAGCCGCATTTTCAAAACGGTGGTGACCATAGGGATGGTCGATATCCGCATCCTTTTGGCTATGGTGGCCTGCAAAAAGAACGACAAAGTCGGCCACCAGATCGGACAAGGAATGGATTCCGTCGGCGATCAGCCCCTGTGATTTTGCAAAAATTCCAACAACGATTTGGGTCGCTGAAAGCACCACGTTGACCCACACACTGACCCAGGTGCTTCGGGCGGCTGCAGATGCGCGTTGCTGGGGGGTGTGGGTGCTATGTTCGGACGCGTCGTCCACTTCGCTGAAGTTCATGCAGCAGCGCTTAAGTGCTTGCCCGCAATGCCGGCAAGCTCAAACATCGTGACCTGTGGTTTGCCGAAAACCGCTAAGAGTTTGGCATCGGCGTTGATCGCCCGTTTGTTGGTACTGTCTTGTAAACCGTTGGCCTTGATGTAATCCCAGAGTTTTTTAATCACTTGGGTTCTTGCAACCGCCTCTGCCCCAATTACCGCGGCCAATGCCGCGCTGGGCACCAGACCTGCGGCGGTACTGACCTTGCGCGGGGCTTTGGGCTCAGCCGCAGCCGTGGATTTTTTAGCCGCTGCTTTTTTCGCTGTCGCTTTCACTGCGCCTTTAGCGGGGGCTTTAGGCGCAGTTTTACCAGCAGCCGTTTTTCGAGGCGGGAATTTACTTGGGGCAAATTCGAAGCTGACTTTCCCGGCCTCCGGGTCCCAGGCCAGCATGGCCTTGAAAGCCCGCCGCGTGCGCATGCTGACAAACTTATCCAGCAAATCGGTTTTTCCGGTGGCCAGCAATTTTTCCATTTGCTCGCGCGCAATGGGTTGCTGCAAAATGATTTGTCCGCTTTTGAAATCACAACTCGGCGTGGGTTGCGATAAGGTTGGAACGGTGCGATCACACACATAGTTTTTGCCATGTTCAAACACGGAGCCGCCGCATTTGGGACACACGCCGAGCGCTGTTTTGGCTGAGAAGTCAATGATTTCACCCGACTCTTCGCCTGCCTTGTCGTCGCCAAAGTCGAATTCGAGTTTGAAGTTTTTGGTCTCTTCATCAAACTTGATCACCATCTCGGCCGTGAAAGGCCAGCCCGCTTTGGAACGAAAGCCATCCAAGGGGCCAATCTTTTTATCCGTTAAAAACTGCTCCACCTCGGCTAATTCAAAGGTGCGCCCCGCCGGTGTTTTTCCAAATGAAAATCCACACCCTTCTGCTGCCGCACTTTTACCAGTGCAGGTGTAACGACGGTAGTTTTCTTTCACAATGCCGCCGCAGTTGGGGCAGGGCGCAGCAAGCGTTGCGTAGTCGCCCGGAATGGTGTCTCGGTCGTACTCTTTGGCTTTTTTCACCAAGCGCTCCGTCATGGCGGCAATCTCGGCCATGAACACTTCGCGTTTGAGTTTGCCCTGTTCCATAAGCGCCAGCTTGTACTCCCACTCGCCGGTGAGTTCGGCCTTAGATAACTCTTCGGCACCCAAACCGCGTAATAGCGTCATCAACTGAAAAGCCTTGGCCGTGGGGATCAATTCACGCCCTTCACGCAGCATGTACTTTTCAGCGATCAAGCCTTCAATGATGCTGGAGCGGGTCGCTGGTGTGCCCAATCCTTTTTCTTGCATCGCTTCACGCAACTCATCGTCTTCTACCGTTTTGCCTGCGCCTTCCATGGCGCCAAGCAAAGTCGCTTCTGAATAGCGGGCAGGGGGCCGGGTTTTTAAACCCTTGGGGTCAACGGCTTCGGTACGTACTTTTTCATTGGGTGCCACTGGCACCAGGCTTTGGCCTTTGTCGCCGTCTTTTGCATCTTCCACTTCGTTGGCCGCTTCTTTGCCATAGATCGCCAGCCATCCTGGGTTAACCAATACCTTGCCTTCCGTTTTGAAAGCGTAGCTGCTGGCGCCTTGTGACACGGTACTCACTCGGGTAGTAACTTGGTATTGGGCGCTTGGGAAAAATACCGCCATGAAACGACGTACGACCAAGTCATACACTTTTTGCTCGGCGTCAGAAAGACCGCTGGGCGCTTGCAAAGTAGGGATGATGGCGAAGTGATCACTCACCTTGCTGTTGTCAAAAACCCGCTTAGTGGGTTTGAGGTAGTTGTTGTTAAGGGCGATGCGTGCAAACGGCGCCAAGTGGCGCATCTCGCTGTCGGCCAACATCTCTAAGGTCTGTTTAACCACCGGCACATAGTCTTCAGGCAAAGCGCGCGAATCAGTTCTGGGGTAAGTCAGCGCTTTGTGGCGTTCGTACAAACTTTGCGCAATCTGCAAAGTGGTTTTTGCAGAGTAGCCAAATTTTCCATTGGCCTCACGTTGCAAAGACGTTAAATCAAACAACAAAGGAGATGCTTGGGTGGTGGGCTTGCTTTCTTCGGTCACGGTCGCGTTTTGGCCGCGCGCGGCACCTGCAATCGCTTGCGCTTGTTCTAAGCTCCAAACGCGGTCGGCTTTTTTCTCCGCATCGTCTGCGTCTTTTTTATGCAGCGGGTCAAACCATTTGGCGGCGTACTCTCCGGCAACAGCAGCAAAGGTGGCGTGAATTTCAAAATAGTCGCGGCTGATGAACTTGCGAATCTGCTCTTCGCGCTCGACCACCACTGACAGGGTCGGCGTTTGCACCCGGCCCACCGTCGTTAGAAAAAATCCGCCGTCGCGCGAGTTAAACGCTGTCATGGCACGTGTGCCGTTGATACCGACCAGCCAGTCGGCCTCGGAGCGGCACCGCGCCGCATCGGCCAAGGGTTGCATCTGGGCGTTGGTTCGCAAAGCACCAAAGCCATCACGAATCGCTTGGGGTGTCATCGATTGCAACCAGAGTCGGCTGACAGGTTTTCCAAGCGGCTTGGCACCGCCTGCATACTGTTCAATCAATCTAAAAATGAGTTCGCCTTCGCGCCCTGCGTCACAGGCGTTCACTAATTTGTCAACGTCTTTGCGCTTGGCTAGCTTGACGACGGCGTTCAGACGGGTTTTTGTTTTGTCGACAGGCTTTAAATCAAAGTGCGGGGGTATCACGGGGAGGTTGGCAAAACTCCATTTGCCGCGTTTGACATCGAAGGCCTCGGGCGCTTGGATCTCAACCAAGTGACCCACGGCGCTTGAGACGACGTAGGTGTCGCTTTCAAAATACTCATCGTGTTTTTCAAACTTGCCTGCCAAGGGCGTTAGTGCGCGCACGATATCTTGGGCGACCGACGGCTTTTCTGCAATCACCAATGTTTTACCAACAACTTCGTTTTTCATTTGTCTACAATCCAGTTTCTCGCGCACGCACAGGCGCGCACACCCACGGGCACGCACACACGCACCCATACGATTCACCATACCAAATTTTTTCAGTGTCTAAAAAATCAGTCATTTCATCGAGCAGTCGCCGCATTCAGGCGCGGCGTTCCGGGGTCCATGGTAGAGGTGTCTTTGCCATCCAAGATATCGCTGAAGGCGAAACCATTATCGAGTACCGCGGGGAAGTCATCACTTGGAAGGAAGCCCAAGACCGCCATCCCCATGATCCAGAGAACCCCAACCATACCTTTTATTTCCATATTGACGAAACCCGCGTCATTGACGGCTTGTACCAAGGCAACTCGGCGAAGTGGATCAACCACTCCTGTGACGCCAATTGTGAGGCCGATGAAGTGGGTGGGCGTATTTTCATTAAAGCCTTGCGCAATATCAAAGCCGGTGAAGAGTTGAACTACGACTATGGCCTCATTATTGATGAGCGCTACACGCCCAAACTCAAGGCGGAATACCCTTGTTGGTGTGGCGCAAAAAAATGCAGGGGCACCTTGCTGGCTCCGAAGTGCGGTAAAAAATAGCTTTTCCCATGGCAAACCCCTCAGAGTCCTTGATTCATTGGCCGTCTGAGGCTATTTGGGAAGCAGTTTCGCCGCATTTTTCAAGCTTTACGGTGGAGGTGTTGCCCGAGTTGGGCTCCACCAACACCGAGCTGATGCGTCGATTTCGCTTGGGGCAAACCGATCCGGTTTTATTGGTTGCCGAACGCCAAACCGCAGGTCGAGGTCGCTTGGGGCGTCAGTGGCACAGTGATTTTGAAAAGACCGACTCCCTCACGTTTTCCATCGGCATGGTCTTAGCGCCCCAAGATTGGTCTGGTTTATCTTTGGCAGCGGGGTTGAGCGTTGCGCAAAGTCTGCATCCTGCGATTGGTTTGAAGTGGCCCAATGATTTATGGTTCGATCAGCGCAAGCTCGGCGGCATCTTGATTGAGACCGCTACTGCAGGCGCACTGCGCTATGCCGTCATCGGTGTAGGTTTGAATATCCGCCTCCCACATCACAACGATCTGCGAACTGCGCCTGCAGGTTTAGAAGAAGTTTTACCTGGTACGAAAGCTCCAGACGCCTTGCTGCATATTGCCCCAGCTTTAATTCAAGCTGTGAGGTTGTTTGAACAATTCGGCTTTGCACCTTTACGCGACGCTTTTCATACGCGGGACGTTTTCTTTGGCAAAGAAGTGGTGTGCAGTGACGGGACTACGGGCCTTGCGCGCGGCGTAGACGCTTTTGGGGCCTTGTTGGTGCAAACCCCGCAAGGGGTTCAAAAAATCAATACCGCAGAGGTCAGCGTTCGCCCTGCAGCTAATCCTCAACTCGGCTAAATCGCACTGTAAAGCACGCCCCCGGGGGGCTTTGGCCGGGTCGGCTGTCTTCAACGGTAACCACCGCACGGTGCTGCCGCGCAATCTCTAAAACAATGGGCAAGCCTAAACCTGAACCATCGGCCTCTGTTCCCAAAGCGCGGTAAAACGGTTGAAAAACCAATTCTCGTTCCGCAGCGGGAACACCGGGCCCGGTATCTTCAACTTGCAAAACCAGTACCTTGCTAAACGGGTCGACCAAAACGCGGACCGTGATCATGGCTTGCTGGTTTGGCAACGCTAAGGTGTAGTTGATCGCGTTGTCTACGAGGTTGCGAATCATCTCCTTCAACAAGGTGGGGTTGCCTTGCATCACGATGTTTTCGCTCGCCGGTTGTGCGCCTTCGTAACCCATGTCAATGTGCTTGTCCATTGCACGCGGCAGGCAGTCTTTCACCACGTCAATGGTCAGTCTTGCGAGGTCACAGGCTTGGTGCGCCATCACAGCGGCACTGCTTTCGGCCCGCGCCAACGCCAATAACTGGTTAACCGTGTGGGTTGCGCGAATGCTAGATCTTCCAATGTGTCGCAACGATTGTTTGAGTTCTTCGGCGCTTGCGCCCTCTCGCTGTGCCAAGTCCGCCTGCATACGTAGTCCAGCTAAGGGTGTTTTCAGTTGGTGGGCTGCATCTGCCAAAAAGCGTTTTTGGGTTGCAATGGAATCTTTCAATCGCATCAGCAAATCGTTCACAGAAGAAACCAAAGGCGCCACTTCCAATGGAACCGCCTCTACACCCAAGGGACTTAAATCATCTGGGTTACGGGCCCGAATACGCTCTTCCAAACGGTTCAACGGTTTAATCGCTTGCGCTAGGGCCAGCCATACCAACAGCACCGCCAGCGGCAACACCACAAACTGCGGCAGCATCACGCCTTTGACAATCTCAGTTGCCAAAACAGAGCGTTTATCCAAAGTTTCAGCGACTTGCACCAACGCGGGTGCGCTGTTGGGTACTTCGAGCTTGACCCACATGTAAGCCACTTTGAGGTCGGTTCCGCGAAACTCAATATCACGAATACGGATTTCACCGACGGGGGTTTTGTCGTCGTCAGGCGGCAGGGGTAATTCCTTTTCACCGCTGAGGTATTCCCCTTTGAGTCCCAAGACTTGGTAATACACCGTATCTAAATCATCGGCTCTTAAGAGTTCTCTCGCGGGCAGGGGGAGTACGAATTGTGCGGCGTTGTGTTGGACCGTTATCAACTGCGCCAGCGCGCCGACGTTGTATTCCAACGCTCGGTCAAAAGGCTTGCCAGCAATCCCCTGAGCAACCAGCCACGTCAATACCAAACTCACCGGCCAGAGTAAGAGGATGGGTGTGAGCATCCAATCCAGAATCTCGCCAAACAGCGAGCGCTGTTCGCTCTGGAAAATCTTCATTCTTCTACGCTTGGATTTTTTCGAGGCAATAGCCCAAGCCACGCACTGTTGCGATACGTATGGGGCCTTTTTCTATCTTCTTGCGCAGGCGGTGGATGTAAACCTCGATCGCGTTATTACTCACCTCTTCGCCCCACTCGCACAAGCGCTCCACCAGTTGGTCTTTACTCACCAAGCGGCCGGTTCGCTGAAGTAAAACTTCTAAGAGTCCCAGCTCACGGGCTGAGAGCTCGACCATTTTTCCGTCAATGGTGGCAACGCGCCCGGCTTGGTCATAGACTAACGGGCCGTGTTTGATATTGCTGCTGTTAGCACCCATACCGCGGCGCACCAAAGCGCGAGCACGTGCTTCTAGCTCTTGCAAGCTAAACGGTTTTGCCATGTAGTCGTCAGCGCCATAGTCCAGCCCCTTGACGCGTTCTTCAACACTGTCAGCTGCCGTCAAAATCAAAACGGGAAGTGAGGAGCCCCGCGCACGGAGTTTTTTCAGCACTTCGAGTCCGTGCATTTTGGGCAAACCCAAATCCAAAATCAGCAAATCAAATTCAGTGTTGGTCATGAGGGCGGCATCGGCCTCGCTGCCACTGGCCACATGGTCCACCGCTGCGCCTGCGCCGCGCAGTGCGCGCAACAAGCCATCGGCTAAAACCTGGTCGTCTTCGGCGATCAAGATACGCATGTCTGTCTCCTCGCGCTGTGCGCTTTGGTTTTTTAGAATTTAACCAGCTACTTAGGCTGAGACTATTCTAGACCCGCATTTTGTTTAGTATTTTTAGTTGTTGGGCTCAATCCCGAAGTTCCGCTTGAATCCCATAAAGACCAAAAAAAGGGCCGAATCCTGTGCAATACAGAATTCAGCCCTCTCTAACCTAATCAGCTTTTTAAACTACCCAATTTATTGGGGTCAGTTCACGTCAGCTGGCTTGTGGTGTGAAAAGAATCCTTTACATCGCTGCAGGTGCAGCAGCTTTCTTAGCTTTCACTTTGGCATGGGTGACTTTTTTAACTTCAGCTTTTTTAGTCGCTGTTGCAGTGGCTGCGGGAGCTGTGGTTTTAGCCTTTGCAGCTGGCGTCACTGGTTTGGCTGCGTCTTGAGCGAATGCGCCAAAGGCGGAGATAACTAAAGCAGTAGCGCTAAGACCCATTGTGTTGACCGAGATTTTGTAAAGGTCTGTAAAGCCAATTCGACATCACACTAGTGTCGAAACTGCTTTCTCCATTCTGTCGGTGCAATTCCGAATTGACGTCTAAAGTGCAATCGAAGTGACTCAGGTGAACCGAAGCCGCTTCGTTCAGCTACGACATCGATTGATCCACTGGTTGATTCCAAAAGACGCTGGGCATAAGCCAAACGTTCTGCCAACACCCAAGACACAAAGCCCATCCCTGTGAGCTGCTTGAACTGGCGGGTAAAGGTCCGCCTGCTCATCAGTGCTCGTTCAGCTAGAGAATCCACAGAGTGATCTAATTGAATGTTTTCACGCATCCAGTCAAATAGTTCAGATAGACGAGAATCCGCCAGTGTTTTCGGTATCGGTTGCTCGATGAATTGTGCCTGCCCACCCCGACGGTGCGGCGGAACTACCAAACGTCGCGCGACACTATTGGCTACTTGCGAGCCATGCATTTGGCGCAATAGATAAAGGCAACAGTCGATTCCAGCCGCCGTTCCAGCGGAGGTGACGATGCCGTGATCTTCAACATAGAGCACATCAGCGTCAAGTCGGACTTGCGGGTAGCGTTCGGCAAATTCTTTCGCATAGGCCCAGTGCGTCGTCGCATCTCGCCCGTCCAGCAAACCAGCTTCGGCAAGTACGTACGCTCCTAAGCACAAACCAACGATCTTTGCACCCCGCGCATATGCTGCACTTAAGGCCTTCAATAACGCCTTGGGAGGTTTTTCCGCGATGTCTCGCCAACTTGGAACAATGATGATATCGGCCGTTTTGAGTGCCGACAGTCCATAACGTACGGCTATGTCAAACCCGCCAGACGTACAAATCCTTCCCGACTCCGCCACACAAACCTTGAAGTCGAACTCTGGGCAGCTAGGGTGGCTCTCTCCAAACACAACACACGGCACAGCTAGGTGAAACGGGCTGATTCGATCAAACGCAACCACCGAGATCGACGTAGGCGGGGTGGGGTTTGTAGCCATATTGGCTCAATCTTAACGAAAAATGGCATTTGCGCCACTTACTTTTTTGATCACCCCCCGACAAAATATAAAAATCAAAAACAACCATTTGGGTGCTCCATGACAGATGCGCAAACGATTTATCCAACGCTTCCCCTTGTAGAGGAAATACTGCTTCCATGGCAGGAACGCATCGGCGTTGATTTCGACGGATATAGAAATCATATCTATCGCATGCTCCACTGCTGTTTCGCCCTGGCTCCGTGCAGCGAGCAAGATCGCCATAAGCTCATGATTGCAGCCTGTCACCATGACATTGGCTTGTGGTCCGACCATACGGTCGATTACTTGCCGCCCTCCATACGTGAGGCGGTAACGTACCTCGAGGCCCACCAATTAAGTTCTTGGGTGGAAGAGGTCACCTTACTCATTGACCTTCACCATAAAGTACGCGCAATAACGGGTGAGGTTGCTACAAAATATCCGCTTCTTGAGGTCTTTAGACGGGCTGATCTGGCTGACTTTTCGCTCGGACTCCTCCTTGGCGGCGTACCAAGAAAGTTCTTTCGAATTGTTAAGCGACAATTTCCAAACGCTGGCTTTCACAAGATGCTGATGAAAGCGGCTGGCGGATGGTTCGCAAAGCATCCTCTTTCACCACCACCTTTCATGAAGTGGTGAATCTGAGGTTTTTATCGGATTGAAATTGCTGTTTTCAGAACTGTTTAATGCTTGAGGGGTTCGGCCGGTTCTTTTCAGAGTTTAGGTTCCCGGCCTGTGTAAGCCCCTGCATACGCCTCCAAGCCCAAAGAAATCACAGTCGCCACATCCGCTCCCACTTCTTGGCGAAATTCTGCTTCGGTCTGTGACACGGCTTGCTCAAACGCTTGGAGCCAAGCCAGCCCTATTTCGGTGAACACAATGCGCCGTGCGCGGGCATCACTCAGATCGGCCGTACGTTGCACCAAGCCCCAGGCCTCGCACTGGGTGACCAAGTCGCCCATGGCTTGTTTGGTCATGCCTGCACTTTGTGCAAGATCGATCAAACGGGAGCCTTCCAGACTGAGATGCCGAGTGATGTGAATGTGCGCAGCGCTTACTTGAGCGCGTGCCGCCAGGTTGGACAAGGCCAAAGGGACATCCACGTTGTGGGCCATGAGGTAGAGCACCCGTTCGTCAAAGCGACGCATGGCGTGGCCAAGCAAACGGCCCAAATGCGCCTGTCGCCAGTCTTGGTGTGTCGTCGGAATGCGATTAATTAACATCAGACAATAGTAATGCAAACTGACTAAAAAATCTATTTACTTGTTTTAACAACCGCGTTTAAACTACTGTTCAAGCATCCAGCATGTGTTTAACAGCAGTGCCGAAATGCCCCACTTAACCCTCAAGGAGATTTTCATGGACGCACCCGTAAAAAACGCCGCTGCTAGCAGCGAAAAGGCCAAAGCATTGCAAGTGGCCCTGGCTCAGATCGAAAAACAATTCGGCAAGGGCACCATCATGCGCCTAGGCGAAGGCGAAGTGATTGAAGACATCCAAGTGGTTTCTACTGGCTCTTTGGGCTTGGACATTGCCTTGGGCGTAGGCGGCCTGCCTAGGGGCCGCGTGGTCGAAATTTATGGCCCAGAGTCTTCCGGCAAAACCACCCTTACCTTGCAAGTGATTGCTGAAATGCAAAAGGTCGGTGGGCAATGCGCTTTTGTCGACGCGGAACACGCGCTTGATATCCAATACGCCCAAAAGCTCGGCGTCAATTTGCAAGACCTGTTGATTAGCCAGCCCGATACCGGCGAGCAAGCGCTTGAAATTGTGGATAGCTTGGTCCGCTCAGGCGCAGTGGATTTGATCGTGATTGACTCGGTTGCCGCGTTAACCCCGAAGGCCGAACTGGAAGGTGAAATGGGCGACTCTTTGCCCGGTCTGCAAGCGCGATTGATGAGCCAGGCCTTGCGCAAGCTCACAGCCCACATCAAGAAAACCAACTGCATGGTTATCTTTATCAACCAAATTCGTATGAAAATTGGTGTGATGTTTGGTTCGCCTGAAACCACCACAGGCGGCAATGCCCTGAAGTTTTATGCGTCTGTGCGCTTAGACATTCGCCGCACCGGCACCATCAAACGCGGCGACGAAGCCATTGGTAACGAGACCAAAGTCAAGGTGGTCAAAAACAAAGTGGCGCCACCCTTTAAAACCGCTGAGTTTGATATTTTGTTTGGCGAAGGTATCAGTCGCCACGGAGAAATTATTGATATGGGAGTGAACGCCCAAATCATTGAAAAGTCGGGTGCTTGGTATGCCTATCAAGGCGAGAAAATTGGCCAAGGCCGAGACAACGCACGCGAATTCCTGCGCGAAAACGCTGGACTCTCCATAGAAATTGAGAATAAGGTTCGCGAATCTGTCGGCATTCCTGTGCTTCCAGGCGCAGTCACGCCAGCCGTTGCCGAAGTCCCCAAAACCAAAGCCTCCAAAAAAGGCGAGGCAGCGTAAGCCACTGCGCTGTATGGCACCCTCCAAACCCTCTTCACTTTCACTGACCGGGCGCGCTTTGCGACTGCTCAGTGCGCGAGAACATTCGCGCGCTGAGCTAGAACGCAAACTCGCTCGATTTGAAGAAGTGCCAGGGTCTTTGGCGGAAGTATTAGACAAACTCGAGGCCAAAGACTTTATCAATGCGCAGCGGGTTGTCGACTCAGTGGTCTACCGCCGAAGCGCCAAACTCGGTGTCGGACGTATTCGCCAAGAACTCCAAGCCAAAGGCTTGGATGCTGAGCCCATTGCGCAAGCGGTGGTTCTTCTCAAAACCACCGAAACAGCCCGCGCACAAGAAGTCTGGCGAAAGAAATTTGGGTCGACAGCCACTAACTCCCATGAGCGCGCCAAGCAGGCGCGCTTCCTAGCGGGCAGGGGCTTTAGTGGCGAAGCGATTGCGCGGGTGGTGGCTGGCGCTTTTGATCCAGACGACACATAAAACCCCCATCACAAGCCCAGCATCAGTTCCAAGTTTTGGACCGCAGCGCCGCTGGCACCTTTGCCCAAATTGTCCAGCCGCGCCACCAAAACCGCATGGGCAAATCCGTCTTGGGCTGCGTCGTTGGCAAAAACCCGCAACTCCATTTTGTTCGTATCGGCCAATGCGACGGCATCGAGCTTTAAGTCTGGAGTGACTGGCTCCACTGTGACCCATTGGCTGTGCGCGTAATGCGCTTGTAAAACCGCTTGCAGATCTTGTGCGCTTGGCTTTCCAGGGATTTGGTCTAAATGCAGCGGCAGTTGAACCAACATGCCTTGGGGGAAATTGCCAACAGACGGAACAAACAGCGGTCTACGCGTCAAGCCGCTGCAGTGCATGATCTCTGGAATGTGCTTGTGCTTAAGCCCGAGCGCATACAACTCCATGGCGGGGGCTTCCCCCTTTTCATAGGCCTCTATCATCGGACGACCGCCACCGGAGTACCCGCTGATCGAGGGCAAGCACACCGGAAAATCTGCAGGTAAAACGCCTGAATCAATCAAAGGACGCAACAGCGCAATCGCGCCAGTAGCGTAGCAACCCGGGTTGGCCACCCGACGGGCCTGCGCGATCGCCTCTTTTTGGCCGGCGGCCAATTCAGGAAATCCATAGACCCAGCCGGGTGCGGTACGGTGCGCGGTTGAAGCATCAATGATGCGCGGGCCCGGCCTGCCTGTGGCGCGTTCCAAGTCATTCACCATGGCCACCGACTCCAGTGCCGCTTCATCATGCAAACACAAGATGACCACATCCGCCTGGCTAAACAAGTCTCGCTTGGCCTGGTTGTCTTTTCTAAAAGCAGGATCAATGCGCAGCAACTCAACTTGCGCCATCGCACTCAATCGTTCGCGAATTTGCAAGCCCGTCGTTCCCGCTTCTCCGTCAATAAAGATTTTTTTCATGGCTGCCATGGTAATAAAGATATCGCGCTTGCGTAAGTCCGAGGCAAGATTGGTGCGCCGCAACATGATACAGTCCTGCGTTCACACGTTCAGGGCCATGCGCCTAAGCAACCCCCGAGTTGCTGCATGGGAAAAGTTGTTCCGTCTCAGAGAGAAAAATCATGAAGATTCACGAATACCAAGGCAAGGAAATCTTGCGAAACGCCGGCATCCCCGTGCCGCGCGGCATCCCCGCATTCACGGTCCAAGAGGCGGTTGAAGCCGCCCAAAAACTCGGCGGCCCCGTGTGGGTCGTGAAGGCGCAGATTCATGCCGGTGGGCGTGGCAAGGGAGGCGGCGTGAAGCTCGCCCGCTCGATTGACGAAGTCAAGAGCTTGGCCACAGAGATTTTGGGGATGCAGCTCATCACCCACCAAACCGGGCCACTAGGCCAAAAAGTTCGCCGCCTGCTGATTGAAGACGGTGCCGACATCAAAAAAGAGTATTACGTCTCCGCAGTCACCGACCGCGCCACCCAACGTGTGGCGATGATCGTCTCCAGTGAAGGAGGCATGGACATTGAAGGCGTCGCCCACGACACCCCCGAGAAAATCATCACTGAAATTGTCGATCCCGCCCTCGGACTCACCGATAGCCAAGCCAAGAAACTCAGTGAAGCCATCGGAGTACCTGCAGCCTCAACCGCACAGGCGGTGGATGTTCTGCAAAAGCTCTACAAGACCTATATGGACACAGATGCCAGCTTGGTCGAAATCAACCCCTTGATTTTGGAAGGCAATGGCAACATCAAAGCCTTGGATGCCAAGTTCAATTTTGATGCCAACGCTTTGTTCCGCCACCCCGATATCGTGGCCTTTCGCGACCTTGACGAAGAAGACGCGGCTGAGGTTGAGGCCAGCAAATTCGACCTCGCCTACATTAGCCTAGACGGCAATATCGGCTGCTTGGTCAACGGTGCGGGCTTGGCCATGGCCACCATGGACACCATCAAGCTGTTTGGCGCCGAGCCAGCCAACTTCCTTGATGTGGGTGGTGGCGCAACGCCAGAAAAAGTAACCGAAGCTTTCAAAATCATGTTGAAAAACCCCAAGGTCAAAGCGATTTTGGTCAACATCTTTGGCGGCATCATGAAATGCGACACGATTGCCACCGGCGTGATTACCGCTTGCAAAGCAGTGAACTTATCCGTGCCTTTGGTGGTTCGGATGAAGGGCACCAATGAAGAAATGGGCAAAAAAATGTTAGCCGAATCAGGCCTTCCCATCATCAGCGCCGACACCATGGCTGAAGCTGCCCAAAAAGTGGTGGCCGCAGTAAACGCCCACGCCTAGACCAGAAAGAAAAGCCATGTCGATCTATATCAACAAAGACACCAAAGTCATCACCCAAGGCATTACCGGTAAAACCGGTCAGTTCCACACCGAGAAGTGCCAAGAGTACGCCAACGGTAAAAACTGTTTCGTAGCGGGCGTCAACCCGAAAAAGGCGGGCGAGTCGATTTTTAACATTCCAATTTACGCCTCCGTTAAAGAAGCAGCCCACGAAACGGGCGCAACGGTTTCGGTTATTTACGTTCCACCTGCTGGCGCTGCCGCTGCGATTTGGGAAGCCGTTGAAGCCGATCTGGACTTGGCCATTTGCATTACAGAGGGCATTCCAGTGCGTGACATGCTCGAAGTGCGCAACCGCATGCGGGCCAAAGAGGCCGCTGGCGGCAAGAAAACCTTACTACTCGGCCCCAACTGCCCTGGCTTGATTACCCCCGATGAAATCAAAATCGGCATCATGCCCGGCCACATTCATCGCAAAGGCCGTATCGGCGTCGTTTCTCGCTCAGGTACATTGACCTATGAGGCCGTCGCCCAGCTCACTGAAATCGGCTTAGGCCAGTCCAGCGCCGTTGGCATTGGTGGTGACCCGATCAACGGCTTGAAGCACATCGATGTGATGAAGGCTTTTAACGACGATCCAGACACCGACGCCGTCATCATGATTGGTGAAATCGGCGGGCCCGATGAAGCCGAAGCCGCCCGTTGGTGCAAACTCAATATGAAAAAGCCCATTGTTGGCTTTATTGCGGGCGTCACCGCCCCCGCAGGCAAGCGCATGGGCCACGCAGGCGCTTTGATTTCTGGCGGCGCAGACACGGCTGATGCCAAGCTGGCTGTGATGGAAGAGTGCGGCTTCAAAGTCACGCGCAATCCCTCAGAAATGGCGAAATTGCTAAAAGCAATGTTGTAAATACAATAGCTGCTGTATCGCCCCTCGCGCCAAGGTCGCAAAACCTGAGCCGATGGGCCGCAAAAGTGCCTTGACTTGGCGTTGGCGCTGCACTGATTGGTTGGGTCGCTGGCGAAACTATTAGCAACGACACCTCTTTGCACGACTATGTTCTAAGCCATGCATGGATGCACACCGCAGGTCCTATTGCGGGAGCCGCCTTGGTATTGGGCTTGGGGGCTTGGGGACATGGCTTCAAAACCGCTCTACCAAGTCCGATTAGCACAGAGCAAAATCGATGTGATACCGTTAGGCTCTTATTAAAAAGTGGAGGTGTGTATGAAGCGTTCTGTACAGAAAGGGTTCACCCTGATTGAACTGATGATCGTGGTAGCGATCATCGGCATCTTGGCAGCCATCGCCCTGCCGCGTTACCAAGATTACACCGCCCGCGCACAAGTGACTGGGGCGCTCGCAGAAATCTCGGCGGGCAAAACGCCCATCGAAGAAAAAATGGCGGTGGGTTTAACCGCTGTCATTCAATCCTCTGGCGACACCGCTGGAACGGGCGCATCTCAACTCAACTTACCTGACAACACATCGCGCTGCACTTATTTGGTTGCTAATGCAAAAACCGATGGCGCAGCAGGCGTTCTTTGTACCTTGGCGGGAACACCACAAATCAGCGGTAAATTAATTTTGCTCAAACGCAACGCGGGTACCGTAGGTGATTGGGTCTGTACGTCAGATGCCGCCCAAAAACTCCTTCCAGCGGGTTGTACCAACGCCGCAACGGGTGACGTCAAATTACCCTAATCGCAGCCCTCCTTTTTGCCCTGCCGTGGCTTAACCCGTTTGCAGCCGGGCCCACGCCGGCGGTCAGCCCTTGGTTATTTAGCTGGGCGTGCGCCTCCGGAGTTTTGCTTTGGTGGTGCTTTGTTCCGCACCTTCAACGCAACGACAAACTCACCAACGCGGCCAACTATGCGTGGCTTGGCGCGGCAGGTATCAGCGCAATCCTCGGCTTTCTTCAGTTTTTCAACCTTGAGGGCCCGTTTTCTCCTCTGATAAATCAAACCGGTCTGGGCGAAGCGTTCGGCAATCTACGCCAACGCAACCAATACTCAACGCTGTGCGCTATCGGTTTAGCGGTTTTGGGAACCATGGCTACGTCACGCCACTGGGTGCGTGCCCGCCCCTTCACCGCAGTGGCTGCCGCCCTCTTAGGGGCGGCTATGGCTATGAGCGGTTCTCGCACTGGTTTGCTAGAGCTGGCGTTTTTGCTCATCCTCGCATGGCGCTGGCGCGGCGCCCGGGTCTGGACGCTGGCTATCGCCTTGGTGGCGTATGCCATCGCTGCGCACTACTTCCCTCGCTGGGCGGATGTGGATGTCTCTGTTTTTGCGCGTTTACATGACACCAGCGACATGTGTGCCAGCCGACTGAGTCTGTGGGGCAATGTGTTGCAGCTCATTGCCCAAAAGCCATTTTTAGGCTGGGGCTGGGGCGAATTAGATTTCGCACACTTCATGACGCTCTACGCCAACCCGCCTTTCACAGGCTTGCGGTTTTGTGCTGTCTTGGACAACGCGCACAACCTGCCTTTACAGCTCGCCGTTGAACTCGGTATCCCAATCGCTTTGGCCGCTTGCTATGGACTTTTTATTTGGATACGGCACAAAAGGCCTTGGCAAGAACTTGATTCGAACCGCCGCATCGCCTGGTCCATCCTCGGCGTGATCGGAATTCACAGCCTATTGGAATACCCACTGTGGTACGGCCCATTTCAAATCGCTGTGCTGATGTCTCTTTGGATGTTGCGCACGCCTAAGCCCGTCACAGATACACCCAATCGCCTGCATGTGGTGCTCGTGGCTTTCAGTGGCATCGCCATGGCAGCCATCGTTGGCTTTACCTCTTGGAGTTACTGGCGCGTAAGCCAGCTCTATATCGAGCCAGAAGCGCGCGCCACGGCTTACCGTACCAACACCTTAGAAAAAATGAAGGACACCCTTCTGTTTCAAAACCAAGTGCGTTTTGCACAACTGGCCATCACGCCTTTGGACACAGAGAACGCACAAGAAATGTTTGCGCTATCGCAAGCGGTTCTTCACTTCTCCCCCGAACCCTTGGTGATCATCAAAGCCATCGAAAGCGCCAAGCTCTTGGGCCGCAAAGAGGATGTGCTTTCGTATTCGCAGCGCTTTGAAGCGGCTTTCCCGCTCGAATATGCGACGTGGTCTCAAGGGCGTTGACAGACATCAACCCACGTTCCTTGCGTTATTTCTGCCAATAGCGCAACGCTGATACGCACTGCACTGTTAACGGAGCCTGCGGCCGGCAAGACCTCATCAAAGTCTTTCAGCGACTGGTCTAGGAATATGGGCAATGGCGTTGCCAAACCAAAAGGGCACACGCCGCCTACAGGATGACCGGTCAACGTCTCTACTTCGCTCAAAGCCAACATCTTGCCTTTGCCAAAAACGGTTTTAAATTTTTGGTTTTCGATACGCGCATCGCCACTCGCAACCAACAAAACTTCGCGTCCATCGCCAAGCCGAAAAGCTAGCGTTTTGGCAATGCGACCAGGCTCTACGTTATGCGCAAGAGCGGCCAATGCCACTGTAGAGGTGTTGACTTCTAGCTCTAGGATGGTGAGCGCTAGGCCTCTGGCGTCAAAAAAATGGCGA
>Ga0209768_10000535_pt1 | contig 25532 bp, 13 predicted proteins | sample LauGreSBDMM110SD_3_FD_187564 | JGI IMG/M metagenome (GOLD analysis project Ga0209768, IMG submission 187564) | Freshwater lake microbial communities from Lake Michigan, USA - Sp13.BD.MM110.SD (SPAdes) (version 2) | ecosystem: Environmental > Aquatic > Freshwater > Lake | place: Lake Michigan... | reverse complement strand
ATACGGGAGTGCGAGACAAGTGGCACCAGGGCGGTGCCGATCTACGGGAACAGACTGGTCAATGGGTACATGACGCAGATCATCCTTGAGATTAACTGTGCGCCAAGCTGGAAGTAAAAAAAACCCGCCAACCGAAGTCACCCAGTTGGCGGGTTTCAAGCTGCTATCCAGGAAGGAGTTCTGGACTGCTGGCAACTATTAGGATGATATCTCAAAGTGAGGGCCGTCAAGGAACGGCCTTTTGTTTTGCTTGCGGCGCTCGTCAACATAGAACATCTGCGCCTCTTCCATGGTGCCGCGCCATAGCCGGATGTCTTCCACGTTCCAGGCACAACCCCATCGCATCGGCACATTGGCTTCGATAGCCGCCTGCTTCATGGCATCAGCGATCTCATCGTACATATTCAATTCCCAGCAAACATCGCCATCAAGGTAGGCCACCAAGTCAACGGCCTTGCCTTCGATATGCTTGCTGGCCATCGTCTGGCTTTTACCGGCAGCAACAAGGGCCTTCTGCCGCTCGATGGTACGCAGGCCTTCAGTCACACCAAAGTCAACCTTGGTGATCTCAATGGCACGCTTGACTATTTTGACCAGGCGTTCATCCACACCGGCCAAAGCATCTAGGCTGCGCTTCGATAAAGCGAATGTCATTTCTCGACCCCTTTTACCTTTTCAAAAGTACGAAGGCCACCAAGGCCCAAGAGACCACCAAGAACGGTCATCAGAGAAGCCATATCAAATACAGGCAGCGCAGGCAAATCGAGGCCATAGACTGCGATGCCAAAGATCATGAGGGGTTGCAGCACAAAGTGATAGGCAAAAGCACTGCCGCACACCCAGCCAATGAATGGTCGCCATCCACCTTTGAACAGAGACCCGCTTGCGGCCTCTTCTTTGTTGACGGCGATCTGAGCCAGGGCAATTTCATGCGCGTGCTTTTCTGCCATGGTTGCAATCTCATGCGCCAGCTTCGCTCTTTCGCCAGCGTCAGGTATGAATTTGTTTAGCAGTCCAGTGATGGGGCCGACTAGAAGTTCAAGCATTTTTTTCTCCTTAGAATTTTCCCTGTAATCCAAACAGGAAGTTGATGGTCAGAAAAAGCAAAAAGAAACCAAGCGCGACTATCAAGACAATCATGATCCAATCAAACAGATTTTGAAGCTCTTGCGCTTTTTTTGCTTTGGCTTTTTCCACTTTCTTTTTTTCCTCTCTTCTTTGTCTCGCGCATTCAGCTTGGTACATGACCCAGTCATCCCAAAGCCCAGCGCGACCATGCCAGATCATCAGCTCTCTGAGATCATGCTCATGTTTCTTTAACTCTTCCAGGGCCAGGAATTCATCTAGCTCTGTGTTCTGCTTGCTGCCGGTACTCTTCTTTGTGACGGCAATCTGTAGATCTTCTTTGGCGCTGAAGTACGCCATCATCGCCTTGCCAGCGCTTGCGATTTCCCCGCCATTCTTGACGGCGGTCTTGATGATCGCAAAGGCTGCGTTTGCAGCGGCGAGTTCCGCCAGCATTAAGGTGGCCCAATGTGCGCCTGCAAGCCAAGCTTGGTTGAGATGCCCACCAAAATCAAACCAACCACAATCACCAGCAAGCCCCACAAACCTTTCTTGGTTAGATCAAGCTTGAGTTCACGCCAGAATTTTTCTTCTGCGTCAGCCGCCTTCATAAGTTTTTCATGGTACCTACGATGGCCAACGTGATCAGCACCTCCCTCTTCATCATGAGGGAAGGCTGAGTTGATTTTTTTTATTTCATCCAGGATCTCATCAAGTCGATCAGCGATCCTCTGATGCTCCGGTGAAAGGGCTCCCTGTTTCTCCATTTATTTAATCCCCTCACTTAGGCCTGGCTCTCTGTCCAAGATATGCGACCAGTTACGTTGAACGGGTTCGTACTTGAAACGGTTGATGGGTCTTCCGACAATTTCGCGACAACAGTCAGAACGTCAGGGCCGTCAGGGAACACGTTGTCCCCGCCCAGGATCGAGTTGCCCAAGGTCGAGATGTCAGGAAGAAGCTGCGTTGTAACAAAGGCTGAACGGTTGGCCGTACCCGTACCACCCTGCGCTCTGAAGTTGAAAATATCGATACCGCCAGAGATCAAGTCTTTGTTGGTGTGATAGATCAACTGCGAGAGCGATGGGTTTTGCACGCGCTTCCAATCAGTGTTCGTGATCAATCCATTCAAGCGCAGCGTGATGATGCAGTTGTGGGTTGACAGAATACCGACCGAAGACAAAATCAATTGCATACGGTTGATGATCTCGCGCTCACCAAGGTAGCCTGGTGTGTTGGTATCGACAGACGGTGCCAACCGAATACTGATCAACGGAATGTCATACACAACAGCTTGGCCAGTTGTAGACAGGGTGGCTGTGTAGTTGCTGACAGTAGCTGTTTCAGCGCTTGGGGCTTGATCAATCAAAATCAAGTTGCGAATAGCCTCAGTGTTAGACGCATTGGGGTTTCCGCGCCGAGTACGCAAGCTCACCTGGTACGGTTGGTTTGGTAATTCAAACCAGTAGTACGGTGGACGGGTGCGTGTGTAGCCTGGAATGTTGGCACCAGTGATAGCAACGTAGTTTGGAATTGAGTTGTACAAGAAGCTTGGTGTTCCTACGTTCAATGCGCGACCAATGTTGTACCAATTGTTTCTGAAGAAAATAAAGTAGTCATCGTTTTCTTCGGCGTTGGCTGCAACAGTTACCGTGTTCTGGCCAGTGAGCTGAACGTCTTGGCTGGATGCAGTGAACTGATACGCATTGTCGGCATCGAAGCCGCCATCCATAATCACCGAAGTACCCCAGTGGGCCAGCGCAGGCACATAGGTTGGCGTGCCAATGTTCTCGATTTCATATCGAGCAGGCACGTTACCAGAGCGCATATACGCTTCGTTCAATCGGTTGTTGTGGATGAACTCATGGACGTAGATCACCTTGCCGTACTGGTCTTTGAAACCAAAGCGAACCTTACCAGCGCCGTACCATGAGTAATCCATGTACGCCATCTGAATGCGGTTGTTGCGAAGGTAGAAGCCAGATGGGCCGGTGCCATCGCACTTGTCGAGGTTCCAGTCTTCCTGGTTGACTTTGACATCGATAACCTTTGTGACAACAACGCCGGTGTTTGACACGCCGCGATACGATGGAAGCACAGCCATACTGGTATCGCTGTTGATCTTTGTGACCAAGTAAGTCTGGCCTTTGACAACGATGCTGTCTCCAACATTTAGCTGCTTGCTGTACTTGGTGCCGGTGCCGGTAATCAAGCCACTTCTAAAGGTGACGGCTGAAACACCGCTGATCTGCGTGGTTGCATTGCGGCGGCAAGCTTTAATTTTCTGGCCATCGAACTCAAAGTACAAACCGTTCTGATCATCAAACAAACCGCAACGCAATGCGCTGTTGTTCCATTGGTGTACGTTGAACTCAGGAATTCCAGTTGGGCCGTTTGCGCCGTTTGTCGGCGTACCAAGCAAGGTGACGGTGAACGTGTAGTCATCGATGATCGATGCAACAGTGAATTCACCATTCCAATAATTGATCGGATCAACGGTGACTGAATTTCGCACAAGCACAGTCAAGCCAACAGCAAGGCGGTGAGCTGATCGTGTCTTAATTGTCGCGGTGGTTCCCGATGCAGAGTAATCATCGATCTGCGTGGACGGGCTGAAGTTCACAGCAAAAGAAACCTGGATGCCTTTACCAGACTGGTAGCGGAAATATCTGCGGGTCTGGCGGATCATTCGGCTGTCAGGGTTTTTCGATGGGATAAGCTCAACGCCGCCGTCATATGGGCGGTGAATTGCAAAGCCATCTGCACGCATCAAGAGCGATGTGCCAACAGTGAAGTTGCAATCAACCAATGCGGCGGGGGATGCTGTAAGCAGGGTAAGCGATCCAGATCCTGTGACGGCTTTAACGATGTTGCTGTATGTCACGCCAAGGTCTGTGTACCGGAAAGGAACCACGCCATCGCCTGCGTCTGTAATCGAAACTCGACCGGTGTTTGCAAGCGCTGCTGCTGCCGTATTGTGCAAAGCAAAAGTTGTGGAACTCAGGTTTCGCACATAGTAGATTTGACCATTGACAGTACCGGCTGGCGCTGTCGCTGCGTTCATCACAATCATCATTTCAGTCGATAGACCGTGAGCCACACCAGTGGTCAAAATTGATGTGCCTGTGTCAATTGAAGTAACGGTGACAACGACAGTCGTTGGTGCCTTGTAAAACGAAATTGCATCGCCCGTATTAAAGAACGAAGTGAAGTTCGTATTAGTTCCAACTACAGACATAGAGCCAGCGTCTACGCTGATCGTTCCGCCACCAATCACTTCGCCAGTGATGCTGTTGGTTGTAAGAGTATGCGTGCCGGTGCCGGTGCTGGTCAGGTTAATGTAGGTGCCGCTGATCGTTGCATCTTCAAAAGTAGCTGCAAGCCTAATCCAGTCACGGCTTACGCGAATGACATAGTAGGTTGTGCTGTCAACCAATCCGCCAACCGCAGTGCCGCTGGTACCATAGGTAACAGCTTGGCCGGAGACAAAGTAATGATCAGGAATGCGGATGGCATCTTGCTCATGCCAGACAGAAGACAATGGGCTAAAGTTGACCACACGCGCAGGGATTTGACCTGGCGCACCAAGAGTGAATTGGTTGTCATTGACGATGCCGTTGATTTGATAAACGCCGTCTGAAGATCCAATAGCAGTGGCATTCAGAGACTGAGTTCCTGTGCCTGCCTTGTACAAATCAACAGCAGTTGTTTTTACAAAAGTGCCGGTTCCACTGTACGGGTATGCAAAATAAACTCTTGTGCGCTCTGCGTTTACTGATGCGCCGTCATAGTTCAAATGCAAACTGAACTGGTTTGCGTTTTGCTTGTAGACGTAATAGTACGCGCCGCTTTGCAATGGTGCCACAGGCGTTGAGCTTACATATCGAACACGGTCGCCAGTCACAAAAGGATGTGCCGTGTAGTTGATGACCTGGCTGCTTGGCCAATCGCCAATTGTTTGAGGCACAGTTATTTCTGCACCGCTCGTTCCGCTAAAAGTGGTTGATAGCTGGAACTGATTCTGCGCTGAGTTCTGCACATAGTAGGTTGTGCCATTGACCAAAGGATCAATTGCCGTGCCACCGCTTGAGTTATAGAAAACGCTGTCTTTGTCATTGAGGCCGTGATTGGGCGCGACCAAAAAGTCTCCGCTGGCCACAATGGTTTTGTCTACCAGGTGGTTGTATACGGTAGCTACAGCATTACCAAAATCGCCAAAATCTACAGGGTCTGTAGAAAGACGATACTGGAACGAAACGCGATGGTCGTTTACGCGAATGATGCGATAAAACTCAGTCGATCCCATGCCGCTGATGTTGGTTGAGTTGTCGTAATACTGAACAACGTCACCGCTCTGGAAGCCATGGTTAGGGAACCACAAGCTGTTGCGGGTTGGGTCTGGAGAGACCTTGATCATGATGGCTGCGTTTACCGCTCCGCCGTCCAGATCCATAGTCGCGCCATTCACTTGTTGAGTGAAAGAAACCACAAGCCCGTTTGCCGAGACAGTCTTCGGATAAACAACTTGGCCACTGCCTGGCGTGTAGCTCATCAGCATACTGCTGTTGCTAAACACCGTGATGTTGGTGAACGTGGTGTAGCAGGCCATCAAGTGCTGAGATCCGCCGGAAGTAATTCCTGGGATTGCATCGATGAACGTAACGGTGTCGGCAGCGCCATCGCAAGTCGAAGCGCGGTAACCTTTTACAAAGCATGAGCGCACGCTGTCATAGGATGTGCCTGCGGTTGTCAAATCAACCTTGGTGGTGCCGCCTTCAGTCAACGTCAGGTAGATCTGGGTCGAGTTAACAACGCGCACATAGTACCAGCGGCTGTCTGTAAGGCCACCAATTACGCCGTTGCCTGGGCCGCAAAAATAAACGTATGGCTTGTTGTCAACCAGCCCGTGAGCCGATGTAAACGTGATGATGTCTGTGCCTGCATTTACGGCAATCGTGCTGTTTGCTCCAACACCGCCGACAAAGAAGAATGCCTCATCTGGCAACCAGTTCATTGGGTTTACAGAACCAAGGTTCCAGCTTCCGGTTTCTCCGGTCGGCTGGTTTTTAAGTGTGGGTTGTGTTTCGAAAAAGCTGTGGATGGTTGCGCCAACGCCACCGTAGTCAGTCATCTCGGCCAGCAGGCCGTTTGCTGGGTTACGGTTAAAGCCAAACAAGCGATAGCGATTTGGGTAGAAAGCATTGACAGCTTGAAGCTGATAAATGCCGTCATTGGTAATGCCGGTAGGCGTGCCTGTACTGTTGAATAAAACAACATCGCCATCAACCCAGCCGCCGCGAGGCAAATAGAAACTGTTGTGATCGCCTTCGCTTTGCTTCTTCATTGGAATGAAGATGCCGGTAGTGGTCGTAGTGGTCAGATCAAAATTAGCGCCAGAAGCAGTGATTGAGAAGTTGGCAGTGTTGGAGGTAAGGCCCTTCAAGTAATACGCATAAGGCGTAGCCTGGCCTTCAAACTGAGACTGCAATCCAGCGCTGGCACCAATCACGTTAAAGTTGGCCAGCGTTGTGTACATCACCAGGTAAGGCGTGTCTGCTGGATACGAAGTAATGTTGCCGTCAAACGTAACAACATCGGTCGTAGTGTTGATCGCGCTAGGCTTTAAGCCTGCTGCCAAGCATGACTTCATCATGCCAGCGTTGATGCCTTGGCCGGTCAAGTCAACACGGCTGATCGATGTGGGGCCACCAGAAGTCAGGTAGATTTTCTTTGGGTCTGCTGTAGTGCGAACCCAATATGCCTGTTCAGCAATGCCACCTGGGTTGGTGTTGCCTTGGCCAAGCAGCCACATGACTGGTTCGCCATCAGTAAATGGATGGTTCGTTGTGAACTCAAGCTCGTCAGTGACAGTGTTGAAGTTAACGGTTGCATCAGCGTCACCGCCGATGATCATGAACATACCTTTTTTGGGTGTCCAGTTGTAAGGCTGCACAGCGCCAATAGACCACTCGCTTGTATCAGCAGGGTGCGTGTCTGTTAGAGCGGTAACTGTTTCTTGCTTTTTGCGTGTGTTGCTTGTGGTTGTCAAAGCAGCGTTAAACGAAATGTTTTTGCTGCCAACACTGTTGCTCAAGAAAAAGCTGGTGCCGGTTGTAAAGTTGGTTGGGGTCTTTGTGGTGACCGTCAGGTTAGAAGGGATCGCGGCGTTGGTTGTGACTGCATTTAAGTCAGTCAATTGGAATTCTGTTCCCTGGTAAACGCTGGCTACAAACACCTGACTATAGGTGTCAAGGATAGATCCAGTGGCGTTCTGAGTTGACTTTGCGCGGTACTGGAATGTCGTTGTACTGGGGATCGAGGTAACAATAAACGCACCGTTTGCAGACACGCTGTTCGTGCCTTGCACAATGATCGGGTTGCCAACAGAAAGGCCGTGGTTCTGCTCTGTAGTCACGGCAATAGTTTGACTGCCATTGGTTCGCGTGATCGCAATAACGTCCAAATCGGCATCGCCATTTCGGCTGTAGAACGTAGGAATGTTTTTGACCAACTCCAGCGTTTCCCACTTGGTCGATTGCAGGCCGTATTCAAAGTCGGTGTCAATCAAGTTCTCCGGCGTTGAAACGCGAAGCTTGGAAACAGGATCGGTAAATGTAGGGTCAGGCACCATTGCTGCCGAATCAGATTCAATAAAGATCTGAAGTTCATCAGTGTTTGCCATGGTCGATGTGGCAATTGTCAGAACCAGTGTGGTGGTTTCTGCATCAACATCGATGGAGTATGAAGTTAAGCCAAGGTCTACGTTGTTGAACAAGTACATGACCACGTTGCGGGTCACGTTAGAGATCATCAGCAAGCGCTCACGGCCATGAATGCCATCGAGGACGATGGTCTTCGTAGCCTTGTTGAACGTGTATTTGTGAAGAAGTTTCTTGCTCATCTTTTAGCCTCCAAGTGCGATTGCATATGCCACGGCGTAAGGCGCGGATATGGTGATGTTTTCGTTTGCGCCAATATTTTGGCGAGTGATAAAAATGTCGGTGCCTGGGACAATTTTATTGATTAGGTAATCTGCAATAGCATCAGTGGATGTAATTTTAATAGCGCCTCCGCCTGCTGCTGCTGCCGCTTGAGATGCGCTTGTTGCTGATGCCGCCGCTGATGCTGCTGCCGAAGATTGCGATGTTGCTGCTGCCGTCTGAGAAGCCTGGGCCGCTGTTTGTGATGCCGTTGCTCCTGTTGCTGCTGCTTGAGCAACAGCCTGTGATGCAAGCGCAGCATCCTTTGCGGCCACTGCTGTTGTCTGTGCGCTCTGAGCTGCAATTGCACTTGTGTTAGCCGCAGCCGCAGAACCCGCAGCCGCTGTTGCACTGACACCGGCAGCAGCAGCATCAACCAAAAGCTGCCAGTTGCCGATCTGCGCGTTTGCAGACAGAGGGGTGGTGCCGGTCGCAGTGTGTGCAACCATGCAAATGTAGACGTTGAAGTTCGATGCATCTTTGACGATGTCGCGCTGGACATAGCCGTTGCCAGGTGTCCAGTTTCCTTGGAATTGGCCAAGCTCCTGGGCAACCGTCAGCTCACCAGCAGAATCAAAGCCAAGCACTTTGCTGGCGCGGTCTGCTGCGTTCTCGGTGAACTCTGTGTCGCCAATGACGTTGGTGGTCGAAAGTTTGATCGAGCGGTTTACGGCATCCTGGAGCTGCTGAATTTGGATGATGCTTTTATCCAGGGCATCGTTGATCACTTCTGGGTAAAAGCCGCCCTGGTTGGTCAGATCTGTTTCTTGCAGAGACAGCACGTTTGAAGTGATGACCAGGTTGTTGCCAGCGGCCAGGTTGCCGCCCACCAAGGTAATGCTTCCGCCTGGGTTGCTGTTTTGATCTGCGTTAAGGATCGCCGTGTAGTTAGTGTCAAGCGCCAGGACGGTTTCAGTGCTGGTCGCTACTTGTAGGCGCACAACTTTAAGGTCGTTCTTCGTGAAGACCTTGAATGAAAATGGAAAGGTAGAGGCCGCGCCACTACCGATGTACGGGCCAGCTTTCCTTAGTGTAGAACTGATCGTCATGAACGGCGCTCCTGGTATTTTGACTGTAGATTACAGGTCAGCATCATCGATACGGGTACCTTACTCATTTCTTTTTGCTATCCTCACTGGCTTTGCCGGTGATCAACCCTCGGACGTAATCGGCCCCAGATGTTGGGTTTATCTTATCGTTGGCCACATCAACAGCGTAGCCAACAGGCTTGCCAACAATCATCAGCGGAACGCCGGTTGCAAGAGATATCAGCGTCAGCACATCTCGGACGTTTTTGCCGGTGACATTTTTCTCTGGGTTGACCACATTGATACCGGCCTGGACAACGCCGACCGTTGAAGCTTCAAGCATTGAAACAGACGGGCTTGTTGACATCCGATCATCATATGGCTTGTCGTTCAGTGCATTGAAAGGCACCATGGCCGCAGTGCCAAATGGAACCAATGCGGTTGCGCCACGAACTTGCGACATGAAGAACCATTCGGCAAACTCATCGATGTAACCGTCATCGTCTTCATCATCCCACTGGCCACCAAGAGATCTGACAATTGCATCGGCCATCAGCATCGGCAAGCCAAAGCCAAGCAGATACGTCATAAACAGTTTGCCCTTGTTCCCGCGCCAGCCCAAGTCTCGGAAGATCTTGGTGTACTCACTGGCGTTGAGGTTGGCCAACATATTGAAGTAGCCGCCAAACTGGATCAGGGTTTTGTAGAACGGTGATCCTACCTGGAAGGCAGCAATGTCTTCAGCGGCCAGGCTGTCTTGCGTCAAACGCACCGTGGCATCCGCCCTGGCAACCGCCTCTTTTTGAGCAGCAGCATCTTTGACATCCGCGCCCAGCTCGGCCAGGGTCTGGTTGTATGTGGCCGTCCAGGTGGTCACATCGACCATGTTTTGGAATGCCTGCTGCAAGAAGTAGCCATGCTTGCCAGCCCAGCTTTGGATCTTGTCGTATCGGCTTGGGTTGAGCAGCAGCTCGTTCATGGTCTCTTGAAGATCAAAGACCTGGTTGTTCATGCGATCAGCCATGAATGGCGAAAGCTCTGCAACCTCATCCGCCACCTTGCTTGGTGCCTTTGTGTAGTCCCACAACGCGCTCTTGAGATAGGTGCCTTTGACCTGGGTCATTGCTGGGAACCATCCGGTCAACTGCTGCATAGCGTTGGTGATGTTTGCAAACATGATCGCAATGCCGGTGCGGTTACGCACGCCGCTCCAGAATTTATCGACCGGCTTAAACATACCTTCGGTTGATGTCTGCTGGCGTGCCGCCCTGTTCAGCCATGGCAGGATCATGTGTTCAATGGCACCAGGGTCGATGCGGTCGAGGTTGTTCTGAAATGATTTATTCCGAACAATCTTCAGCACATCCTTGATCACTGGCTGGATGTAAGCAAATCGAAGCACGCTGTCGATGTGCGTGGTCATCTTGCGGATATCAAGTTCAAGCGGCTTGTTGTACTCGACACGGCCTTTGGTGAAGCCCATGCCGGTGGTAGGCATAGACTGGCGGAAGTCGCCTTCCAGGTCTTCCATTTTTGCGTTTCGAGCCGCATCGCCTGACATCATTGGATCGATCTTGGCAGGCACATACCCGCCCTTGTACGCGCCAAATGCTGTTTGAATGCCTGTGTATTTGACCTCGTTGAAGTAGTAGCCAAAGATGTCCTTGTGCGCTTTCTGCGCCAGCGGTTTCATCTCTTCTGTCAGATCCCAGACAGCTTGCACAAAGTCCATATCGGCCTTCGTGATGTTGCCCTCATCAACCATGCGCTGCACAAAGGCATCCCATCGTGATGTGTTGAGCGCTCCGGTTGCCTCATCGATAGATCCCCAGCCACGGCCAAGCAGCAGCTTGCGGAAGTTGCTTTCGTTGCCGGTATGCAGCAATGCACCCAGCAGCTCGGCCTTGCCAATGCCGCCGTTTGCAGAACCAAACGTGTAGCCAAACTCTGTGGCCACAATTTTCTTTACCGGCAAATCAAGCTTGGATATCAGGTCTGCATATTGCCGAACAAAAATATTGCGCTGGCTGCGGTACTCTGTGATCGCATCACGCACCGGTCGCCAGATGTACTTTGTAAACGCGCCTGGGCCTTTGGGGCCATCAGTTGCATTTGCCCAATGCTCAACACGGCGCAGCAATGCCTTGCCTGTATTGAATGCTCTGGCCGCACGCTGTGATTTTGAAAGCGCTTCTAGTTCACCTGGCATTGTCGATGGCACACCAATCTGTTCTAGGCGAGTGTTCAGCTCACCGACAACCTCTTCAAGCTCAACAGCCTTGCCATCGATCATCAGCATTCTTTCGCGCTTGGCCTGGTGCCACATGGCATCGATCATGTCGCGAATGCTGCGGAATTCATTTAGCGTCAGCTCCTTGAACGGCTTGCCACCGGCAGATGCATTGATGATGATCGGCTCAAGCTCTTCATAAAGCGCCGGGTCATAGGCCCTGATCTTTTCGATGTACTGAGCTGGAGGTACGTCAGCCTTGCCTATGCCATAAGCTGCCAGGATAGACCTGGCTGCATTGACCAGATCCATGTTCCTGGTTTTGGAAATAGTCTTGTCTGCTTTGAACAGCTTGTTGAAAAACTCTAATGCTTTGGAGATCTCTTGGCGTGCTTCCATGGCCGATTTGGCCAACTGGTTTTGCACCAACTGCGATTGCTTCTGGCGCTGGGCTTCCGGCATATCACCCTTGCGAGATGCTTGTGCTGAAAGCTTTGCTGCCCGTGCTTCAGCCTGCGCGTACTCATGCGGTTTGATCATGCTGATTTGCTTGTCTTGCAGCAATTGCTCTGCGATCTGTTTGGCCGCTGCCGTCATCACCCTGACGGGGCTGGTAGCCTTGGCCAAGAAACGCAGCTCTACAGCCACAAACCTAGCCCGTGCCTCGTTGTGTACCGCCTCTTCGACACGCGCCTGCAATGCGGTTGCATCGACCATGTCGGAGTTTTCTTCCATCATCCTTTGATCGGTTCTGGCATCGATCTCATCTTTCATTGGCTTTGCATCCAATAGCGCATGAACCAATCGTTCCGCACTCTCGAACTCAAACATGGTTGCGACCAGCTCGGCATCGAGGCCTTCTTTGGCCAGCATCCCGTATTTGCCATAACCAAGCTTTTCAACGTCAACATTGTTGAGGGCGTTTTTGCTTTGCGGGAACAGCGCTTTGACGCTCTCAATTGACAGCTTGAAACCTTCAAGCGCCTGCACTTCGTTGCCGTCTTGATCGGTTGTTTTGCCGGTCTTCAAAAATTGAATTGCGCGATATACCGGAAGGTTGGCCACCTCTTCGGAGACCTCGGTCTTGATACGCTTGCGCTCTTCGTTTGCTTCAGCCTGGAAAGCTTTCATTGCTTTGCTGCGTGCATTGCTTAACCATTTAACCTGGCGCACGCTGGCCTTCTGCAAATCGATCACAGCCTCGTTGTGGGCCTCGTCTACCATTTGCTGATACGCAGCCCATGTTGCGTCATCCATGCCGCTCTGCTGCTGTGTCTGAAACATTGGCACCATATTGCGGATGCCTTCGGCCTGGTTGATTTGTTCTTCGCTGGCAACCATGCGATCCATCACGCTGCGGATCTCATCGGTCAGGATTGGAAGATCTTTGCCATTCTCTTTACGATACGCTTCATTGAGCTGATCGCGTATGTTGATGTAAACGTCTTTGAGCCAGCGGCTGAACGTGTTGAACAGCTTTTGCATCTTGGTGTTTGGTGCCTTGCCTTCGTAAAGGTAAAGCTCAAAGCTGTAGGCAAACTGCTCATGGTATTTGCGCTGCTCATCCAAAGACATCTTGTTCCATGTCTCAATGCTGTCAACACCAAACCAATCAAGCAGCGCCTGCACATCATCGACAATTTCTTTGGGCGCGTTGGGCTGGCTGGCAATGTCAGCGTAGACGGTCAAAAAGAAGTGGCCGGTCTCATGCAGGAATGTGGAATAGTCTGCGTCCTTGTTTAGGATGGTCATCAACCTGGTTGGGTCAAAGCCGCCACGCGCTGGCTGGTTGAGCATTCCGGCACCACGCTGCTGCGCTGCATCCATCGATGCCTGTTCGCTTTGCTGGCGCAGGGTGTCTGGTGTCTGAAGTTCTGGCGACAGCTCTTGGTTGCCTACGCGCCCATCTGTCCATGTGAACTCAGGCATAAGGCCTGTTTTCTGATCGGCAAAGATTGTGTCGGCCACTGTGGCCAAGGTGTTCTTTTCGCCGAATGGGCCAAAGTGCAACCAGCTATTTTGACCCCGTGTTTCGCTGGTGATCGCGGCAATTGCAGATCCTGTGTACAGGCGAACATGGGCCTGCCACGCATTCTCTTCGCCGTCTGCCCTAAAGCCTGCGCCTTCCATGCTGTGGCCAAATGCATCATGAACAGCTCGGAATAAATCGTTGGCCAAGACCCGCTTTGGCTGGCCATTGAACATCCAAGTCAGGCCGGTGTCGGCCAGCAAAGGATTGTCTGACGCAACAGTGCCAGAACCAAATCCAGACTCGGTCGCGTACACGCCCATGCGCTGGGTTGCCCGTAGTTCGCGAATTGCGTTCCATGGGTTTCCGGCATACGGGTCGTTTGTTTCGTCAAAGAAATAAAACTCATACCCAGCGTCAGCCAGCGCCTGATACTGCGCCATTGTTTGGGTCATTAAGTTTTGATACGCCTCGGCCACCACTGGGTTCAGTGGGTCGTGCTGCATCTCCTCATAGGCCTGGGCGATCCGCGCCGCCCTGGCTGGATCTACTCTGGCATATTCTGATTGCCGTCTAAGGTCGATGCCATTGGCTGCTGCATATTGCTCGGCAACCCTGACGATGCGGGGGTCTGGGCCTGTGGCATTGTCGATAACCGGCGAGCCCTCAAGCGGCGCAAGGCTTCCGCCTGAATAGCTTCCGCTTCGGTTTCCTGCCTGGAGTAAAAGTCCTCGATCTCCTGATCCTGATCCTGTTGTGCTGATTGAGGCAACACCGGTTGCAAGTTGTCTTGTGGCAAGTTCATTGTCTACCTCCTTTAAGGTTTGGGTAATAATTTCTGAGGCAACACCTTTATCCTTGGCCAGCGCAACCGCAGCGTTGGCGTAGTCTGGTGCTGCATCATCTTCATACCCAGTATCCGCATCTTCATCCTGCGTTTTTGCAGCGTCATACAGCCGCTTTTCTGGGTACCAAAGCAGCGCTTGCAAGTCTGACATTGTAAGGTTTGGGCGCTCTTGTTGCAATAGGGTCAACGCCTGCTGAAAAACCCCGCGAATGCGTGCGCGTTCTGGTGGGCCGGACGGGGCTTCTTTCTGGCCATCCAGGTACTTGGTCAGGGCATTGCCTGCTTTCCGCATCTCATCGCCAAAGCCAATCCTTACCTGGTCTTTTTTAGGCTGGCCAAGCAGCTCAATCAGGGCAGCATGGCCATCGACATCAGCCACGCCAATTGCGTTCATCAGCTTGCGATTTGCTGGCTTCATGCTGGCCTTTGTAATGGCCAGGGCAACAGCATCGATCTTGCCAACAGAAAGCTTCACCTTCAAGATTTTCTCGTAGGCTCTCTTGTCTGCCGGTGTCATCATCTTGATCAGGGCTTTGAGCTGATCTCGCTTGATCTTTACCTGGGCCGGTTTGCTTTCGACCAAGGTGCCAGTCCAGCGCCCCCAGGTACGCATCAACCAGCGATCCATGGTGAGCTGTTCAAAGTGGCCATATAGGTTTGCAAAGAACCCGTTGCCGATCTTTGGCCCAATTGCCGCAGCGCCATAAACCATGGTCGTTGCGTTCTCTCCTGAGACCTTGAAGCCGGTATATGCCTCGACCTCTTTGGCCGTGTGCATGGTAGTCATGAACTGCTCGACTGCCTGGATGCCATCACGGGCCACCAAGTCGTTGAACAATTGCATGGCGTTGTTGATCGCGATCTGAGCGGTACCGGCCTGGATGTCGGTTGGCATCACGCCGTTTTGTTTGTAATAGCTGTACGCGCCTTCTGCATATTGGAAGTTGGCGTTGACCTTCAAACCGTTGGATGTAGCAGCCAGCGCCCAGGTAAAAGCGAACTTAGCCATTGGATCTGTGGCGATCTCTGGATGTACCAGCGACAACACGCGCAGCGCTTTGGTGACTTTTTCGTTGTACCAGCCAACAGCGTTCTCGTTTGCCTTTAGCGCCTCGATGGCATCGGCCAAGGTGGTGCGTACCAGGTAACGCTCAACAGCAACCGTGAAATCGCTGAGATCTACTTTGGCTGCTTTTGCAGCAGCCAGCACACGCGCCTGGAGCGCAAGCTTGAACTCTCGATTTGTTGCAAATTGCTGTGTGCCTGCAAACTCAAAGCTTGCCGCGACATTGGATATTGCATCGATTTTTTCTGGAACTGCTCGGCCTGGTTGCTGAACTTTTCCGCGCTGGTTGAGGACATCTGTGCCAATTGCATACTTCACCTGGCTTTCATCAAACACACGATATTCCATGGCATCGCCGGATACGCCATTGCCAACATGGATCGCCCCGTCATAACCATAGCTCTTTGCGCTATCTACAAAATCAGCATCATCAAGCAACACATATGCATCCATGTAAAGCTCTGAAAGAGCCGCTGGATTTTTGTCAAGCAAATCCGCAACAGATTCGTATTCAAGAAAATTTTCTTGCCAGTTGCCGGTAGCTTCGATGCGGTCAGCGAATTTACGCGCAAATTTTTCTGCGGATAGCGGCCCCATTTTTTTGATCAGATCACTGAAGTCAACAAATGGATCGTTTGGGTTGTTGATGATCGGGTTCTTGATTGAAAGGTATGCAGGCACAACACGCGCTGAACCGCCAGGGTCGTTGTAGTCGTTTGGCTCTTCTGCGTATATGCTTGCGACATTGGCGCTGTCGGTAAAGGTCAGCGATGGCAGTTTTGATCTGATCGCGCCGGTTTGGGTTTCGCCATACTCACCACGAAACACCTTGATCGGAGCGCCGTTTGTGTCAGCTACTTGCGTGCCAGTTGACCATGTTTGAAATGATGGTGTGTCTACGTTTAAATCACCGCCGCTGGTAAACGTGTCTGCGGTATTCATCTGGCCAGCTTGCTGCTGACCAACGATCCGGTAGCCATAGTCTTTATAAAACTGGTCAGGGCTGATCTTGAGGCGGTTTGATTGGGTCAGTACGAAGTCACGCACAAAGTCTGCGTATTGGCTTGATACGGTGTCTGAATAAGCGCCAGTGGCTTTGATCTGGTTGTACACATCCTTGCGAATGGCGGAGACTTTTTCATTGATGGTCGCGTCTTTTGCTTCCATCTCGGCCATGATTTGTTGAGCCTCTTTCAACATACCAGCTTGGTTCTTTTGGAATTCGATTGCCTCCATCACGCTCATGCCATCCTGGTTGACGCGCACATGATCCCTTAGTGCATCGCCCACCTTGGTTCCTGCAACCTTGGCGGCATAAACGCCGGTCGGAATAACGACATCGCCGTCACCGGCAAACGCCTCTTTCATCTGCGCTTGCAAGCCGGTGCTTTCAGCAAACTGATCTAGCGTTACACCAGACTGGTTTAGTACCGTGTTGAGTTGGGCTGCATTGATAAAAATGTTTTCAACTGGCGTGCCTTGCGTTTGCGCTGCAATAAATTGCTGGTACTTGTCTGGGCTGCGTTCTTTCAGTTTGCTTTGTCCTGCAACAGTTGTCAGGTCATTGATGAACTGGACATTTTTTTGTGCTGCTTTGGCTTGTGATCTGACATCAATAAATCGAGCGCCGCCAGGAACGATGGCCAAGATGGCCATGCCTTTACCGACACTTTCAAAGGTACCAACCAAGCGATCCGCAATTTCAGCGCGACCCGCTTCGGTTGACATTTTCATTTCAAGTTCTTTTTCGCCAAACTTCCTTGCAAAATCTTCACCAAACGCAGCGACACCTTCTTGAAGTATTTCGGTTCCTGTTTCGCCAGCCCAAGCTTTGCCGTATGCCATAGCAAAATTTCTGTAAGCTGCGGCAAAGGTTGGCCTTGTCATGTTGGCCGCAAGTTTTTCTGATACCAGGTTAACAAGCTGGCGCTTTGCCACACTCTCGATAGGCCCCATTACAAACTTCAAAGCAACAGCCTCAAGACCGGCGTTAACCAGGCCAACGCCAGCAGACGCATATTGAGCTGTTTTCTTATCAATGCCAGCCTCAATCATGTCCATATAGGAATGACCGGCCTCCATGATGTATGCCTGCTGTATTGATTTGGTGCGATAGCCAACAAAAAAACCAGTCACAAAAGCGGTTGGCACAGTGGCAAGTTCTTCTGGGGCTAAAGCTTGAGGCCCCATTTGTCCAAGAATAGCAGCGCCAGTCACATAAGCCGTACCGGTTCCCAAGCCAAACACAAATGCATCTGGTGCGTTGTCTGCCATTTGGCCGAGTTGCGTTGCGGCCTCACCCCACCAGCCAAGCTTACCTTGCTTGCCAATAGCCATTCTCAGACGGTTGTACTCAATGATGTCTGCTTCTGATGCTTGACTAGATTGAGCGCGTTGGCCAATAACGCCCATCTTGTTTGTCATCGCGCCGCGCTCCCAACCTTTGCCGATGTCGCTCGGCATACTTTTCATGCTCTCAATAAACTGAGTGGTGGCTGAAAGGTTGGCCATATCATCGTGAGCCAGCTCTGCAAATTTAGGATCTCGCAACTGCTGTGCGGTAATTGGATCGACCATAGCAGCCGCACGCTGGCGCTCTGCTTTTTGACGCATCTGAGTAATCACATAGTCTGGTGTTTGCCCAATAAACTCTTCCGGCAAACCAAGGTCTTGAGCAGCTTTTTGTTTTGCCGCCGCATCGTTTGGGTTGACTTGCTGCGCCCTAGCCAAAATACCTTCAACAGTTTTTCTGCTGTTCTCAGCGTCCTGCGTCCATGACTTTTCAAACGGGTTTCCGCTTGTCGTGGTTATGGTGTTGCTTGGTGCAAATGAGCTAATGTCTTTTGATTTTGTCCATGCATTCTCAAAAGGATTTGGATCTGCCATGGGTTATTTCCTCTTCGCTTCAGCAGCATTTTTGGGTTGGCCAAATTTGACCCATGTCTCGGCAATTTCTTGTTGAGTTGGGCTTCTGCCGTTATTGACAGGATCTTTTTTGTACGCATCAATAATCAATGTTCTGACAGGTTCTGGAATAGATGTAAGTTTGATCACACCACCGTCAGAGTTCTTGGCACCAGGAACAATGACATAGGCATCTTTCATCAGCGCCTTATTTGAATTGACCTCAAACATAGAAACGGTTCTGTCAGTTCCCCACTCATCAATGCTTACTTGATCCATCATGATCCTGGTCATGATGCCATTTTTCTCTTCTCGGCTAAGTGTTCTTTTCAAGCGCTTTTGCTCTTGATCAACTGTTTGCTCAAGTTGTCCTAGAAGGAACAATCTGGCATTTTTTTCTTCGGTGGTTTTTGGGTTTACAAGCTTAGTCCAGTCGCTGACGTTTTGTCCTTTAATGACCGGCTGTCTGCCTTGGCCAAGGTTCATGATCGTCATGTCGAAATCAGTCTGATCAATAGCCACCGCAAAGTTCTTTTCTTCGGCAGTCTGGCCGCTCTTGATCATGGTCTGATGGCGCGAAACGTAGCTGAGAAACACCGATTCCGATAGTTGAGATCTGTATTTTTCGATCTTTCCTGGAGCCCACTCTTGAGAGTTTCTTTCCAAGAAAATTTGCGTGTCTGGGTTTGATCCTCGATCAGGGCCGTTCTGCAATGCAATTTTGTCGCCTGGCCTTAACTGAGACCACATGGCAGCAGGAACCTTTGTCCACGCGCCAGGCGCAGACAATGCAATGTCCGAAGATGTTTTTAACACGTTCTGATAGTTCTGCGTCCACGCAGCTTCGGCCTGCCCATGTCTCTGAGAGATGATGGCAATAGCTGCGTTACGCTCGTTGATGTCAGGGATTGTGTCTCTTGCGTGCTGGATCATTGATGCCAGGTTTGGCAAGCCAGTGTCAGCATCTAGCGCAACGCTAGATTTAGTTCCGCCTGTAGTCGATACACCCACACGGTTGGCCCATGATGTCCGGTATTTTGCTTTTTCTTCTTCTGGAAGATTCTTATAAAAAGAGCTGCTTAACAATGTGGTTTCATATCTTGCAAGGCGAACTTCATTAAACTTGGCAACGTCATATGTGCCGTCTGCTTTTTGCGCCGCTTTAAGCATTTCCTTCATTGCACCAACGCCTTGGTTGACGGCTGCATCAAATGCAGTAGCTCGCATTCCTTCCGGCAATTTAGCAATACCGGCATCGTCCCAATATTTTTTCTTGTAGATGTCAATGGCTTGCGCTTGCGTCAAGTTCATTACTTGCTGTTCGGTAAGACCGTTTGCCTGGCCATTGATGCCATACTTTGTTGGCCCTTTGCCTCCATCGTTAGCAACGAACTTTCCTCCGCCCTCAATCAAAAGCAACTGTGCAATGTTTGATTCAAACGTGGTGCCAGTAGCTGGGCCTGTTTTTACACCTGATGCGGCAGAGTTTTTTGCAGCCAAGCCTTGCGCCGCAAAGCCGCCATATATCGCTTCAGCATAAGAATTTGCGTTGTCTCTGGTAATGCCTTCCTTCAATGCATTTTTAAACGTGCCGTATTTTTCTTGGTTGATCTTGCCGTCTTTGAAGGCTTTCTCTAAATACGCATCAGCAGCAGCGTGCTGCCCTGCTGTGGCCATGTTTACAACAACGCCGGATGTCAGCGCTGTGCTGACTTCAAGCATCAGTTGTTGGCGCTGGTAACTGTCTGGAGCCCATCCTTCTTTGTTGGCAAATTTAGTAGCCGCCACAAGTGCTGCACCGGAGAATTTCTGATATTCATTCGGAGGGGTGTTTGGCAATAGCGGTAGCTGCGCTTCAGCCCAGTGCGTAGAAGCTTGCTGAACAAGTGTTCCTATCTCTGACTTTGCTTCGTTTTTTGAGTATTCACGCGACTGTGCAAGCGAATGCCTGGTCAACGTACCAGCGACAGAAGTTGTAAGTGCATCAGCCTTTTGGCTAAAGCCCATTTTGATTGTTTGATTGTCAGCAGCAGAAGCAAACTTCGATTGAATTTCTTGTATCGATGCAAGCGACTGGTCATACGACTGGGCAATGTTTCCCGTCTGGGCTAAGAACGATGTCTGTACCTGGTCAACCTCGCGAGTGTATTGATTGAATAGCTCTTTGGTACGCGCATCGTTGTACTCGTCCTGGAGCTTTTCTTTAATGGTCGCAATGGTGGTATTGAGCTTCATCGAAGCAGCGCCAGCCTCGGATATCTGCTTGGGCGCGAAGTTCTCAAACGGCCTTACTTCTGGCCCAGCCTGGACGTTGCCTGGCCCTTGCGATGAAAGCGCTACCGATGGTGATGTTTGTACGGGTACGGTTGCCATATTTATGCGCCGTTTCTAGCTGCAAGAACAGCCGCCAATGAGTTTGAGTTGTACCAGCTATTCAGCACCGATGTGGCACCGCCAATCAATGATGTACTGACTGCGCTGAATGGACTGATGCTGTCTGCACTTTTAGACGCGCCCGTGGCGTTAACGCCCAACAGGCTTGCTGCGTTTTGAAAGCCGACTTTTTCCATGCGCTTTGCCTCGACCGCTCGAACCGTGTTGCTGTCAATGGTGAGCTTGTCGATCTCTTTCATCATGATCGCGGTTGCCTCAAGTTCTGCTGTGCTGCCAGAGCCTGCCTCAATGCCGGATGCGTTTCTGGAGACCTTGTATTTTTCAATGGCCTGGCCAGCCTGCATGGTGGCCGCAGCCGCCTGGAATGCACCGGCACGGGCTATCTGCCATGCTTGCTGCTCGGCGATGCCTGCGTTGATCCTGGACATTTTTGCCTGGTAGTCATAGGTCTCGCTCTGCATTTTGAGCTGGAGCTGCGCTTGCTGCGCCCCATAGTAGGCACCCAGTGCGCTTGTAAGCCCACCAAATATGTTGCCGACCATTGCTGTCTGGCCAACCGTCTTCAGATCAGCGCCGAGGAAGGTTGGGGTTTGTATCGCTGATGTAGGAACTGCGGCCATGTTGAGCAAACCTCCACGAATCTAATGTTGACAGAATATCCTGTCTTTTTTTGTTACGGGTACCGTTATCCGCCGACCGACACTTCCAGCGTCAACGCGACAATGGTCAACGGCAAAGGGTCAGCCTGGCGCACAAACACCTGGCCATTGTCTTGCCAGGATGGTGTGAGCTGGATCTTGATTTCTTCTGTTTTGAGCGAAGGTGGCGACCCGTAGGATTCAGTGGTTCGCTGCTTCGCCTCGACCAGACTGTCTTCGTCTGGGCCAACAAAGATGCCGGATGACTGGTACACGCGCAGCCAGGCATGGTTCACGTTCTTGTAGCGACCTTGGCCAAAGCCCTCGATGTTGATGGCCATAGGCAGGGTTCTCAAATCAGACTGGTACGGCAAGCCGATCTGGATCACGGTGCCTGCTCGATCAAGAATAATCTTGCCTGCTGTGACAACGCGCCGAGGGTGTACGGCACCATCAGCCAAGATGCTTACGGTCTTGCCTTCTAGGTATGAAAGGCCAGAGATCTCGTTTCTGGCCAGCGACCAGTTTGTGGTGGCTGTATTTCGTAGCGCCACCGGCAATGGGTTGTCTGTCTGCACCAGGGCTGTTGTCGTTGTCAGTGTTTCCAGGATCTTGCACCGGTACTTTTTGCCATCGGTATTGGTCAGCACCACCACATCGTTGATGTCACTGGTTGATGGCGGCGGTATAAAAATGGCGCTAGTAGATGTGATGGTCAGGGTGTCTGCCCGTGTCCAGGTGGTGCCGCCGCTGACGGTCATTGTCGTGGCGCTGGTGTTCTTGCCATCGTATGTTGATCCACAGTCAACAAAGAATGAATTTTCTGGAAGCAATGGATCAATTTTCCTGGTGGCCATGCGTTCTACAAAGCGCTTCACAGAGCCGTTGATCGTTCTCTTGACCACCGCATACAGGGTGTCTTCGCCGCTTTCAGCAACCACGGTCACCGATTCAAACGTGCCATCAGTGTCGTGCTGATGCCACGCCCCCACTTGTTGCTCTGGGACGTAGGTAAGGCCGATCAGCTTTCCGCTGGTGGATGTCATCCACACAATTGGGATAGGGGCCTTGGCAAACGTCATGTCGGTGATCTCATAGCCATCAAATAGATGGGCCGACCGGATCGATAGATCATTGGTTTGAAAGCCGTTTGCCTGCCAGTTGTAGCCCAGCTCTCGAATGTGGCCACCACGCGATGCAGAGTAAACCATTGAGTTGTTGATGATCGCCGGTTGAACATTCGATGCACCAACGTAGGACTGCGGTCGAACAGAGATCGATGTCGGCGTGATCGCATCAGAGTTAACCGATGTCACGCGCCACTCAGCAGAGCCTGTCAGCAGCAGTAGCTCGGTCAAAGGGACGATGTGTCGAATTGTGTTGGCCTCACGCGCAGCCACTTTGAACTCAATGCGGTTGGTGTCTTGCACTGGGAGCGTGTAGCTCAAATTGCTTTCTGTGCCTGACTTGGTCATCCAAATCTTTTGAGGATCGTTGAGCGTGCCTGCAAAGCAGCGGCGCTGCTCAAAGTATGAAACAGCGCCTGGGTAATTCAGTGCGCTTGTAAATGGGTTGGCATAGATTGGCACCGTCTTTGAAAGATCTGGGCCAATGTTGTTGTCATCCACAGTCAGGTCTGTTGTGCTGCCGATGTACCCATAAACACCGCCAACGTACTTGTAGACGTTGTACCTGGCTGCACCCGTTACCGCATTCCAGGTGATCGTGTTTTTTGCGCCGGTCACATAAATGTTGTTGGTGATAGATGCAACATCAGACCCAGCGCTTTCACCAATTTGATCTTCAGTGACGGCTGTCACTTTGTATCGATGGTTTTCGTATGTGTCTGCGTTGATGTTGGCAGAAGCCGGTATAGACCTGGTTGCTGTAACGCCCGTGGGCGCGGCAATGGGTGACCCAAAATTGATGGTGTTCACGCGCCAGTCTGAGGCACCATATCGGCGCAACTCAATCGGCGCATGGTTAGGATGAACAATGGTCAGAATGTCTGCTGACTGCACATAGTGGATATCGAACAGCTCGGCCTCAAGATAATTGTTTGGGATCTCATAGATACCGGCAGGCATTGCATACCAATAGGTCGCGTTTGGCGGTGTTTGGTTGGTGCTGGCTGCAATGGCATAGTAGGACACACCGCCTTGCAAGACCTTGTTGCCTTGCGTGTATGCGGTGCCACTGTTCCATGCTGATGGTGTGGCGTATGACAGTGTTGCGCCCTGGGTGTGAAATCTGAAATAGCCCTCACCAATCTCGATCACCATGGTTTGCGTTGTCGAAAATGTGAAGTTGATCAAGCGCGTTTTTTTTGCGCTGGTCTTTACCTCACGAACCAAAGCAAAGCCAGGCCTGTTTTGCGCTGGGCCTTGTGGCGTTGCAATGAAGTTACGCATTGTCGAGGCACCGGCCTGGAACTTGTTGTCATCGATACGGCCAAACATTTCCGGCGACAGTTCGCCGCCAGCAAATGATCTGTTCAGCGTTCTGGTATTGGCCATGTGTTATCTCCCTGCCGTCCATGGAACGATGTGTTCCATGTTGATTTTCCGTTGCGTGTTGTCGGCGTTCTGAGCTTGAATCAAATATGCCGCCATGATCTGATTGCAGCGCTTGCTCTCGGCTTGACCGGCATCGCCTTTAAGCACGGGGCCAGCCAGCATCCCAGCAAGGTGCCAAGACAATGTAAGGGTGTACAGAGCCGAGAACTTGCTGGTGTCTGTCACGGTCGCCTGATACCGGCACAAAGCATCTTGCACGTTGGTGTAGATCACATGGTTGCCAAGTGCATCGGTCTCCAAAGCAAATGGCTGCGGCACATATTGGCCAGCAGATACGGTCGGAGAATAATTGCCTTGCCACCCTGGGTTATCTGAAGCAGATGCCCTGGTGACGTAATCGTTTTGCGCGTCTGGCGAGATGATGGCCACAACGTCCATTGCATCGGCAGGCAGCGCGTAGCAGTAATCCCATTGGCTCACAGGGTTTGTGACCAGCGCTAGGGTTGCGCGTTTGCTTGCAAAGCTCCATGGGTACAGCTCAAGCAGCGTGTCGCGTGCAACCGGATAAAAGCGTGCAGCGTGTTCAGCTTGTGCAGACCCCTCCGGCGGCTTGATACTCGCGATTGTTGCGTTGTCACCTAAGTGCGCCAGCGCCAGGTTGCATATATCGACTTCTGTTGCCATCGAGGCCTCCTAAAGTAAAAAGGGGGAACCACGGTTTCCCAGCGGCTCCCCCACGGTTCGAGCAAAAGACGGCTGTTGAGACGGTCTATGCCTTGTGCAAGGTTTTTGCGCGGGTGCCTTTTTCCTTGGGTGTTTCCACCTCATGGTTTTTGACCCCATCGCTGGCCTTTCCTTCTACAAGCTCAAGGTTTGTATTGGTCGGGCCGTTGTATTCAAACACCTCATCAGCAACACGCATTGCATTGGCAACAAAGCATTTGGTTTTTGCACGGTACATAGCCATCTCAACCTCCTAATCTTAAACTACAGCGAAGCCAGAGGCATAGAACTTCTTGCCGTCCTGGATGTTGGTTACAACGTCAGCAGTTACCTTACCGGCAGACATCGTACCCACGACAGTGTAGCGTGCGCCGAGATAACGCTGGCCCTTAGAACCAATGTTAGGGCTCATGGCCACGGCCACATTTTTGCCAAGAGTTAACGATGCCAACGGAATGGCAGCAGATGAACTGATGACTGTAGGTGAACTCAAATCAGCCGCAGCAGAAGAGATGACTTCAAAAGCAATGCTGGTGCCGCCTGCAAAAGCAGTGGTCACAGCAAAGTTCATGGTCAGGTCAGTGCCTTGGCCGATGTCTTGAGCAATACCCAAGTCAACGGTGTTGGTTGAAACGGCAGTAGTAGTCACTGCCTGGTCTTCGCTTACGCGCAGAAGTTTATCGGTAATCATGTTTGTTTCTCCTTAGTTGATGATCGGTTAAACGACACGGGCTTCAGTGTTGATCAAGCTGTCAACGCAGCGGAGAGGAACACCCTGGAACGACAACCATGCGGTCGGCATACCAAACTGGCCCAAGCCTTCGTTGATCTTCAAGACGTACTGAGACTTGTCCAATGCCGCGACTGACAGGCCAGAGTGAACAGTGCGGTTCATGTAGAACGCAGCACGGCCCATTGCCATGTTAGGGATGCGGTACAAAGCACGGGCCATCAACTTAATGAGTGCAGTGCCAGCAGAAGCAGCTTGGCTTCCAGTCTGGGCCAACAGATCGCTCACATCGATGTTTGCGATGCGAACAACATAGCGCCAGTCTTTCACGACCAAACCATTTTTCCACTGATAGCGGGTTGCATAAGCCTGCAAGCGAGTGTTGTCGCTGTTGTAGACGGTCTGCTCACCGAGATCTTCATGGATCAAGCCAGCCTTGGAG